>WNFY01006405.1_pt1 | contig 13018 bp, 11 predicted proteins | sample 5400091 | NCBI WGS metagenome assembly WNFY01 (sample SAMN13153364, study PRJNA577476) | soil metagenome | isolation source: 60 cm soil or saprolite under grassland replicate 1 | place: USA:California | collected 2016-06-15 | reverse complement strand
AGAGCCTCGTCAAGGACACCCTGTCGGGGTTCTTCATCCTGCTGGAGAACCAGTTCGGCGTGGGGGACGTGATCGAGGTCCAGACCACGGCCGGCCCCGTGTCGGGCAAGGTCGAGGACCTCACGCTTCGCATCACCACCCTTCGGGCCTTCGACGGCACGCTGCACGTCGTTCCGAACGGCAACATCCAGGTCGTGTCGAACAAGTCGAAGGGGTGGGCCCGGGCCATCGTCGACGTCCGGGTTGCCTACGGGGAGGACGTGGATCGGGTCCGTGAGGTCCTCGAGGAGCTGTTCGAGGAGATCCGGAAGGACACCGTCCTGAAGGAATGGATCATGGAAGGACCGAGCATCCTCGGTGTGGAGAGCCTGGCCGACTATGCGCTGGTGGTGCGGGTGGTCGCGGACACCAGGCCCTCCAAGCGGTGGGACGCCGAGCGCCGCCTTCGGGAGCGCATCACGCGCCGCCTTTCCGAGCGTGGGATCCGCGTGCCGTTCCCGCCGGCCGTCTCACCGAGGCCGGACGACGCGTCCGCCACCGGGTCCATGCCGTAAAGGCGACGAGTCGGCTTCCATCGCGGTCCGAGGTGGGAGCCGTTACCCTGGAATCGTGACGGGCAGGCTGTCGTTCGACTCGGTCCAGGATCTGCAAGCGGGGCTTCGCGGGGAGAGCTATCTCGCGGATCGGGGGCTGGCCACGGCGATCTACCTCGCCGTGTCGCTGGACAGGCCGCTGCTGCTCGAAGGCGAAGCCGGTGTGGGCAAGACCGAGGTGGCGAAGGCGCTGGCGTCGCTCCTGTCGCGCGAGCTCATCAGGCTCCAGTGCTACGAGGGCATCGACGCGTCCCAGGCGCTCTACGAGTGGAACTACTCGCGCCAGCTGATCGCCGTTCGGACCATGCAGGACGTGACGGCGGAGACCCATGTGGAGGACCTGTTTGGGCCGGAGTACCTGGTCGAGCGGCCGCTGCTCGCGGCTATCCGCTCGGGCTCCAACGCAGTGTTGTTAGTGGACGAGCTCGATCGGGCCGACGACGAGTTCGAGGCGTTCCTGCTGGAGATCCTGTCCGAGTTCGCCGTGACCATCCCGGAGATCGGTCGGGTGGCGGCGGAGGAGCCCCCGGCCGTAATCGTCACCTCCAATCGGACCCGCGAGCTGCATGACGCCCTGAAGCGCAGGTGCCTGTACCACTGGATCGACCACCCCTCGCTCGAACGCGAGGTCGAGATCGTTCGGACGCGGGCACCGGGCGTGTCCGAGACCATGGCCCGCGATGTGGCTGGGGCGGTGGCTCGCCTTCGGTCCCTGGACGTGGCGAAGCGTCCAGGCGTGGCGGAGACGATCGACTGGGCAAACGCGTTGTCCTTCCTCGGTGTCGAGCGCCTGGACGAGGGCACCGCACGGGAGACACTGGGTGCGGTGCTGAAGGATCACGAGGATCAGGAGCTGGCCGAGTCGCGCCTCGCCGAGATGGTTGGCGACGTCGACGGCTGAGTCCGAGGGCCTCGAAGGTTTCGATCGACTGATCGGATTCGGCCGCGATCTGCGGCGGCGCGGCCTGCCCGTCGGCACCGGCCGGATCGTCACGTTCTGCCGGGCCGCGGCGGCGCTCCTGCCGCTGCGTCGCGAGGACCTGTACTGGGCGGCCAGGGCCTCGCTGGTGTCGAGGCCCGAGGATCTCGATGCGTTCGACCTCGCCTTCGAGGAGTACTTCGCGGTGGGGGACGGGTTCCCGGCGGTCGCCCGCCTCGTGGTGCCGAGGACGCCGGCAACCTCGAGCGAGGCGGACTCTACGGGTGAGCTGATGGCCGTGGCGGGTTTGGTCGATGGGAGACGGCGAGCCGCCGGCGAGGCCGAGGAGCCAGAAGGAGAGGCAGCGCTTCGCATCGTGGCCAGCGCGGCGGAGGTGCTCCGGGAGAAGTCCTTCGCCGACCTCTCCGAAAAGGAGCGCCGGCGCGTCGCCCACCTCATCCGGCGACTCGCGGTATTGGCCCCGGTACGCACGACCCGGCGCCTTCGCCCCTCCCCCTCGGGGGATCGGTTCGACATCCGGCGGACGCTGCGCAGGTCCCTTCGGACCGAGGGCGAGCCGTTCCACAGGGCATGGCGGGGGCGTGGCAGCCGGAGCCGGCCGCTCGTTCTGATCCTCGACGTGTCGGGATCGATGGGTCCGTACTCCCGGGCCCTGATGCAGTTCGCGTTCGCGGCCATGGCGGCGGGACGGAAGGTCGAGGTGTTCTGCTTCGGGACCAGGCTCACCCGCATCACCCGCTCGCTCCGCACGAAGGACCCCGACCGGGCCTTGCGTGACCTCGGGCGGCTCGTCGCCGATTGGGAGGGCGGCACGAGGATCGGCCCGTCGATCAAGCAGCTGCTCGATCGGTGGAGCCAGCGCACTGCGCTCAGAGGCTCGATCGCGGTGATCTGCTCCGACGGCCTGGAGCGGGGCGACCCGGAGCTGCTGCGCCACCAGATGGCGAGGCTCCGCCGGTTGGTTCACCGCATCGTGTGGGTCAACCCGCTCAAGGGGAGCCCCCGGTACGAGCCGCTCGCACGAGGGATGGCCGCGGCGCTTCCCTCGATCGACGTGTTCCTCCCGGGTCACAACCTGGACAGCCTGGAGGAGCTATCGCGGGTCCTCGCCGGCTGACGCTGGCCTAGGATTCGAAAGCGTGGGGACATCGGAGCGGCCCGGGCGGGTCAGGCGGATGGGACGGCTCACCGAGCCGACCGAGGAAGGGCTCCTCACCTACGGCGAGTACCTGAAGATCCCGGAGCTCCTGTCGCTCCAGCAGCTTCGATCCGATCCACCGGTGCACGACGAGCACCTGTTCATCGTGGTGCACCAGGCGTACGAGCTGTGGTTCAAGCAGCTGCTGTTCGAGCTGGGATCGATCCGGGACCGGATGATCGGCGATGACCCGGAGCGCGCACGCCACGAGCTGACGAGGGTCCGGGCGATCGAGCGCGTCTTGATCGAGCACATCGATGTGCTCCAGACGATGACGCCGCAGGATTTTCTGGCATTCCGGTCTCACCTGGCGCCGGCGTCGGGTTTCCAGTCGGTGCAGTTCCGCGAGATCGAGTTCGTGTCGGGGCTGAAGGACGCGCGCTACATCGAGGACGTCTCGTCTTCGCCGGAAGAACGGGCCCGACTGGAGCTGCGTCTCGAGGAGGCCACACTCTGGGACGGCTTTCGTTCGCTGCTCGAGGCCAACGGACTGCCCATGCCCGACGACGACGGGGAGGCTCGTCGGAGCAGCCTGCTGCGGATGGCGAGGGACCCGGATTTCGCGGCGCTGTTCGCCGTCTCCGAAGGGCTGCTCGACCACGACGAGTCTTTCGCCATCTGGCGGAGCCATCACGTCCTGATGGTCGAACGGGAGATCGGGGCGAAGCGAGGCACCGGGGGTTCCAGCGGTGTCCCGTACCTTCGGACGACGCTCGGTAAGCGGTTCTTCCCCGAGCTCTGGGACCTCCGCAGCTTCCTGTAGCGCTGCTCCCGGCCTCGTCGGTCCAGGGCCCAGCGGGGATTGACCGGCCGGGGCCGGGAGGAGTACACCGCACCTACATTCGGAAGGGAGGTGGTCCATGGCCAAGGACCTCACGGTATCCCTGGAGGATCGTCCGGGGACGCTCGCGGACCTCGGCGAGGCGCTGGGCAAGGCCGGCATCAACATCGAGGGGATCTGCGGGATCGGCGTCGAGGGGCGTGGCATCATCCACGTCCTGGTCGAGGACGCGGCGAAGGCGCGGCAGGCCCTCGAGGGCGCCGGGATCAAGGTCGAAGGCGAGGCCGATCCGATGGTCGCCGAGGTGGCCGGGAGGGCGGACACGCCCGGAGAGCTCGGCAAGATGGCACGGGCGATCGCGAACGCGGGGGTCAACATCCAGGCGATGTACATGGCGACGCATGACCGCGGCGTGATCGTCACGACCGACAACGAGAAGGCTCGCAAGGCCCTCGGCAGGTAGCGTTTCCGTCCGGCCGGATGCATCGGAGGCGGCTCCCACGGGAGCCGCCTCCGCCTCAGTCGGGGATGGATCCGCGATCGTCCGCGGCCGCGTACGCGCGATCGAGCAGCTCGACGGGATGTAGCACCTCGAGCCGCCGGCCCGCGTTCCGCAGGCCGGCGGCGATCTGCATGGTGCAGCCGGGGTTGGCCGACGCGACGATGGCCGCGTCCGTCGATGCGATCGCCGCGGCCTTCTGCGTCATCAGCCGATCCGACATCTCCGGCTCGAGCACGTTGTACAGGCCGGCCGCGCCGCAGCACCGGTCGCCGTCGGGCACGTCGACGATCTCGACGCCGGGGATCCGGCGGAGCACCCGACGGGGCTGCTCCTTGATCCGTTGGGCCCGGAGCGCGTGGCAGGCATCGTGGTAAGCGACCCGGATCGGGCCCTCGCCGGCCGGTCCCTCGGCGGGAGCCTCGATGCCCTGTTCCTCCAAGAACTCTAGAAGGTCGCGGACCCGAGCCGAGAAGGTCATGGCCTCCCCTGCGCCAAGGAGGTCGCCATAGTCCTTCAGGTGTGCGCCGCATCCGGCCGCGGCCACCACCACCCAGTCGGCGCCGTCCAGGGCCGCGAGGTTCCGCCGGGCCAGCTTCCGCGCCGTCTTCAGCCGTCCGTTGTGCGCCTGGATCGCGCCGCAGCATGTCTGACGGCGAGGGGCGATCACCCGCCAGCCGTTCCGAGCAAGCACCCGGACCATGGCTCGATTGGCCGATCGGTACCACTGGTCCTGGACGCATCCCGTGAGGATCGCGACGGTTCCCCTCGGCGGTCCATCCGGCTCCACCGACTTCGGCACTCGGCGGCCGGGGCTGCCCCGGGGCACCAACGAGCGCACCCGCTTGCGGAGGAAGGGACGTGCGATGGGCGTCAGCCTCGTCAGGAGCGACAGCACCCATCGCCGCCGAAGGGCCACGTTCAGACCGAGCCACCGAACGAACCGGGCCCGGCGGGTGCGCAGCGGCTCGATCTGCACCCTGGCCCGCTCCATCATCCGGCCGAACGGCACGTGCGACGGGCAGACGTCCTCGCACGCCCGGCACTCGAGACACAGGTCCATGAACCGGGCGAACGTCGCATCGACGTTCGCCCGACCTTCAGCCACTGCCCGCATCGCGGCGATCCTTCCGCGGGGCGATGCGGACTCCTCGCCGGTCAGCCGGTAGGTCGGGCAGTGGGGAAGGCAAAGGCCACAGGCCACGCAGGTGGCAATGTCGTCGTCGGAGGGGGCCTCGCCCGGTCGCCAGTTCGCCGCAAGGCCTACCGGGCCGATGAACCGGGTCCCCTCAGGCAGGACGGCGCCGAGGGGGGGGCCGCCCTTGTTCCCTGGGTCCGCCACGTCAGATCCCTCCCCAGAACCGTCCGGGCGCCAGGACGCCCGCCGGGTCCAGGGCGGCCTTCAGCCTTCGGTGAACGTCCAGCCCGGGGGGAACGTCGGTCCCCAACCCGCCAGGACCCTTGACCACGGGCGCGATCCCGCCGAGAGCATTGGCCCTGGCCCGAAGGGCGTCCAATCCGCCGTCGGAGGAGGAGAGCCCGATCCAACCGATCCCCACGCCGAGCAGCGCGCCCCATGAATGGAGGTGTGGACCGAGGACATCCGGGAACGGCCGGGAGAGCAGCTCCGCCAGGCGGGAAGGTGGCACGGCCGCCTCGGCGACCACGCCGCTCGTTTCCCACGGGCGTTCGGAAGGAAACGCCCCGTCCTCGGTCACGACGATGACCCCCGCCACCCGGTCCGCGGCCTCGACCTGGCGTTCTACCTCCTCCGGCCATCCCTCGAGGCAAAGTTCCACGACCTCGGGCATGGCCAGTACGGCGGCCGGGTTCGGGACCGCGTCGAGCAGGCGCCGGCCCACCTCCAGATCTCCGGCCGCCCTGACGGATCGCCGGGCCTGGGGACGTGGCCGGACTTTGAGCGCGACCTGCACGATCACCCCGAGGGTCCCGAGCGAGCCCGTCATCAGCTTGTGGAGGTCGTACCCGGTCACGCTCTTGACCGTGCGGGCGCCGCTCCTCACCAACCGGCCGTCGCCGGTCACCACTTCCATCTCGATCACCGTGTCGCGGATGGGGCCCACCCGCAGGCGCCTCGGCGAGGTGGCCGCAGCCGCGATCACGCCGCCCACCGTGGCGGTCGTCGGCGCGTCGCACGGCCACTCTTGGCCTCCTTCCGCCAGGATGCGGTCGAGCTCACCGACCCGCATCCCCGCCTCGACCACCGCGATCATCTCCGCGGACTCGTAGGCCACGAGCGCGTCGAGCTGGGTCGTCCACAGCTCGGCGTCCACAGCGCACGGCTCGCCCTTGTCGACGTGGGTCCGCCCGCCCACCACGAGCAACCGCTTGCGGTCGGCGGTCGCCTGACGGAGCGCCTCGACGACCTCCAGCTTGTCCATGGGGTGGATCAGATCCACGATCCCTCCGGGATGTTCTGGGCGGCCTGCGTCGCATCCATCCCCCGGGCCATGGCGAAGTCGCCGCACCGCGCCCCGGCCGGCAGCACCTTCTGTGGGTTCATCCGAGCCTCGGGGTCGAAGGCGGCCCGGACGCAGGCCTGAGCACCGAGGTCGACGTCGGAGAACACGAGCGGCATGAAGTCCCGCTTCTCCAGGCCGATACCGTGCTCGCCGGTGAGGGAGCCTCCGCTTTCAACGCACAGGCGCACGATCTGCTCGCTGGCCAAGAGCACCCGTTCCAGCGTTCCGGGGATCCGCCGGTCGAACGAGAGTAACGGATGCAGGTTGCCGTCCCCGGCGTGGAAGACGTTGGTGACGATGAGGTCGTGCCGGCCGGCGATCTCGTAGACGCCGGCCAGGACGTCCACGAGCTTCGTGCGCGGCACGACGCAATCGTGCAGGTGGTAGTGGGGTGCGATCTGGGCGACCGCCCCGAACGCGCTCTTCCGCCCCTTCCACAACAGGGCCCGTTCGGCCTCATCGGCGGCCACGCGGATGTCGCGGACGCCGTGGTCGCGGGCGGCGCCCTCCACCGCGCGGGACTGCGCATCCACGGCCTCGGGGAGCCCGTCCACCTCCACGATGAGGACCGCCGCCGCGTCGGTCGGGTACCCGGCGTGGGCGAAGCTCTCGGCGGCCACGATGATGCCGTGGTCCATCATCTCCACGGCCGCCGGCACGACGCCACCCGCGATGATGGCGGAGACGGTTGCCGCGCAATCTCCCACGGCGCTGAAATCGAGCAACATCGTTCGCACCGCGGGTGGGCGAGGCGTGAGGCGGACACAGGCACCGACGACGATCCCGAGCGTTCCCTCGGATCCGATGAGGATCCCTCGGAGATCGTAGCCGGGGGCCTCGGGAGCCTCGGAGCCGAACCGCTCCACGGTGCCGTCCGAAAGGACCACGTCCACGGCGAGCACATGGCTCGAGGTGACGCCGTACGCGAGACAGTGCGGGCCTCCGGCGTTCGTGTTGACGTTGCCCCCGATAGAGCACGTCTGCTGCGACGACGGGTCGGGGGCATAGGTGAACCCGAGCGGCGCTAGCGCGTTGGCCAGGTCGAGGTTCAGGACGCCGGGCTCCACCCAGGCCAGACGATCCTCAGGCCGGACCTCGATGATCCGGTCCATCTTCGACGTCACCACGACGAGGGCGTCGCCGATCGGCGTGGCCCCTCCGGCCAGGCCGGTGCCGGAGCCGCGCGGCACAATCGGGAGTGCGTGCCGCCCGGCCACCCGCACGCAGGCGACCACGTCCTCGACCGTGTGGGGGAAGGCGACGAGGGCGCACCCGCCCTCGACCATCGAAGCGTCACGGGCGTAGAGGGTCAGGGCGAGCGGATCGGAGAGGACCTCGTTCGTTCCGAGGGCTTCCTCCAGCTCGAGGCGGGCCGCATCGACGTCGGCCATGGCGACCCGGACAGGCTAGCGCGCGGGGAACGGGGATGTGGCTCGTCCGGTCAGGCGACCCTGCCGGGCTGCCCCTCGGGGGTGGTGAAGGGCAGGCCCTGGCGTTCCCATTCCTCCATCCCGCCCTCCAGGTTGAACGCCTGGAAGCCTCGGGCCTGGAGCATGAGCGCGGCCAGCTCGCTCCGGTTGCCGGAGCGGCACACCACCACGACGGGCTTGCCGGCGTCCAGGCCGGCGGTGTCTCCCGACATGATGGTGTTGAGCGGGATGTGGACGGCGCCCTCGACCCGCCCGGCGTCCCACTCGTATGGCTCACGGCAGTCCACGAGCTGGATCTCGGCCAGCCGCTCGTACGCGCCCCTCGGGGTGGTCAGGTCCGTCCGCAGTTCGCTCATCGCAGATGGGGATGCTAACAGCGTGGTTGCCGACGGAGCCGCCCGAGCTCAGGCTGCGCCCGCCAGCGCGCGCTCGAAGGCTCGGAAGGCATCCTCGCCGTATAGGACGAACCGGACTTCTTCGACCCTCGTGTCCGATCCCGTCACCGCGCGGATGGCAACAGGTGCCGCGAGCTCGAGGGGGTAGCCGTAGACGCCGGTGGAGATGGCCGGGAACGCGACCGACCTCGCCCCCAGGTCGTCCGCCACGCGCAGGGCCTCGGTGTGGCAGCTGGCCAGCAGGGCCGAGCGGTCCTCCGACCTGGAGAACACCGGGCCCACGGTGTGGATCACCCACCTCGCCCGGAGGTTGCCCGCAGAGGTTGCGACGGCCTTCCCGGTGGGGAGGCCGTCCGGATGGGCCGTCCGCCGGATCTCCCGGCATTCACGCAGGATGGCGGCCCCGCCCTTGCGGTGGATGGCCCCGTCGACACCGCCGCCCCCCATGAGCGAGGAGTTCGCGGCGTTCACGACGGCGTCGACGCGCTCGTCGGTGATGTCACCCCGGACGAGCACGATCCTGGGCACCCGCGCATCGTACGGGCCCGCGGAAAGCAAGGGAAACCGGATTTGCGCTAAGGATGGGAACCACGACCATCGTTTGATGTGGTGCTGGACAGGGATGTCGCGGCCGCGTCCAGCGTGGCAGGCGCCGCCGTCGACTGTGCTGTGGCCTTTGGCGCTCTCAGGCGTCCACGGGGGAGGTTTGGGCTGACTGTTGGCCATCAGCGCCCGGGACCACTCGATCAAGAAGCGGATCGCGTTCTGGCCCGTGCCCGCGGCAAGTCGCCAGTCTTCGGCAAAGCGGTGGTAGGAGTCGATGGCCGATCCGCTGGGCTCTGAGATGGATCGCCGGGCCTGCTCGTCCTCCCACCAGTCGGTGTTCGTGTTGTTGCCCTCGGGGTGATGGGCCGCGATGTTCGACCCCCAAAGGAACCCGGGCGGGAACTCCCTGACTGCCATGTGCCAGGACCCTACTTGGCAAGGCCGATTTTCGGATGCTGGGCCAAGTGGCTATATTCGATCCCTCACGTTCGATCGGAGGGGGCTGGGCGTGGCCGGGATCGAGCTGGAGGACGTGGGCAAGGTCTACCCGGACGGCACCAGGGCCGTCTCCGATATAGACCTGGATATCCGCGACGGCGAGTTCATGGTCCTGGTCGGCCCCTCCGGATGCGGGAAGACCACCGCGCTCCGGATGGTGGCCGGGCTCGAGGAGATCTCGGAGGGGACCGTCCGGATCGGCGATCGGGTGGTCAACGACCTCCCCGCCAGGGACCGTGACATCGCCATGGTCTTTCAGAACTACGCCCTGTATCCGCACATGTCCGTTTACGACAACATGGCCTTCGGCCTCAAGCTTCGGAAGGTGTCCAAGGTCGAGATCGACCGCCGCGTGATGGAGGCCGCGAGCATCCTGGGCTTGGAGGACTTCTTGAAGCGAAGGCCCCGGGCGCTTTCCGGCGGCCAGAGGCAGCGCGTGGCCATGGGCCGGGCGATCGTCCGCGAGCCGCAAGCCTTCCTGATGGACGAGCCGCTCTCGAACCTCGACGCCAAGCTTCGCGTCCAGATGCGATCGGAGATTGCCAAGATCCAGCGAGACCTGGGCACCACGACGATCTACGTGACCCATGACCAGGTCGAGGCCATGACGATGGGCGACCGGGTGGCCGTCATGCGCAAGGGCCTGCTCCAGCAGGTCGACCCACCGCAGGTGCTGTACGACCACCCCTTGAACCTGTTTGTGGGGGGATTCATCGGATCGCCGGCCATGAACATGGTGGAGGGGAGCCTGGCCAGATCGGATGGGGCGATGCTCGTCGAGTTCGGCGGGTTCCAGCTGAGGGTCGACGACCAGGCGCTCCGGGCCCGTCCGGCACTGTCCAGGTTCGAAGGGAAGAGGGTGGTGGTGGGCCTGCGGCCGGAGAGCATGGAGGACGCATCTCTCGTCCCCGGGGCCCCCGCGGACCGACGCATACAGGCTCTGGTCGACCTGCGAGAGGCGCTCGGGTCGCAGATCGTCATCCACTTCACCGTCGACGCGCCTCTTGTCCTCACCGAGGACACGAAGGAGCTGGCGCACGACGTGGGAGCGGAGTTGCTGGAAGACCTCGCCACTCGGGCAGAGCAAGCGAAGTCGATTTCCCCACGTCCATCGCTCTGGGCGGGAGGGCGTCAGGCAGGACGGAGCGCGATGGGTACCGCTGAGGCGACGGCCGTAAGAGCGGCCACTCAGCCCAGCCGGCGCCGCCCGGGGTGGTTCCGGCGGCATCGGTTCGAGATCGCCCTCATCACTCCGCTGGTTGCCTACATCGTCCTGCTCACCATCGTTCCGATCATCGACACGTTCCGGCGCTCGCTCAGCGCTCCCGGGACAGGGTTCGGGACGCTCAAGTCCTACCAAGCCATCTTCCACGGGTTCTCCTGGACAGACTGGACCATCTTCGAGCGAGCCATCTTCAACACGGTCATCGTGGCGGTGCTCTCGCTCGCCCTGGAGGTGAGCATCGGCCTGACCATCGCCTTGGCCCTCAACGTGGCGTTCTTCGGCCGGGGCTTCGTTCGGACCGTGACGCTCGTGCCGCTGGGCGTTCCGACCATCGTGTCCGGCGCCGTGATGCTCCTGATCTTCCAGCGGTCCGGGTACCTAAACTCCGTAATGGCTCTCTTCACCAACCTGCTCGACAAGATCCCCGGCGTCCACCTGACGTGGCAGAACGTCTCGTGGCAGGTGGCCGGGGGGTGGCGGACGCTGCTTACCATCGCAATCGCCGACATGTGGAAGGTCCTGCCGGTCATCACCCTGATCTTCCTGGCTGGCCTGCAGTCGATCCCGCAGGACGTGTACGAAGCGGCCGACGTTGACGGGGCCACCAAGTGGCAGCGGTTCGTCAGGGTGACGCTGCCGCTGTTGATCCCCTACTTCACGATGGCCCTCATCCTCAGGGCCATCGACGCCTTCCGGATCTTCGAGCTGGCGCTCGTGCTTGCCGGCGGTGTCGAGCCGGTGCTCGGTACCTACATCTCCAGCAAGTACCTGCCGCCGGTGAGCGATCCTTACACGTCTTCGGCCGCCTCGATCGTCCTTTTCGGCATCATCATGCTGTTCATCATCCTGTACCTGAAGTTCGTCGCTCGCTTCCAGGTGCAGCGATGAGCATCGCGGTGACCACGAAGGGATTCCGCCGGACCCGTCGCGATCGGCTCGAGGTTCCGCTCAAGCTGACCTTCCCCCTCTGGGTGATCGGCTCGGTTCTGCTCGTTCTGTTCCCCATCTATCTCATCTTCATGGTCTCGTTTGCGCCGGGCTCGGCGCTCTTCGGCGAGCGTCCGCAACTCGTGGTGACCAACTACACCCTGCAGCCGTGGAAGGATGTCTTCCAGACGGGCGGCATCATGAGCCCACTGGTCAAGAGCCTGTTCGTGGCGTCGGCAACCACGGTGCTGGCGATCATCATCGCCGCTCCGGCCGCCTACGTGATCTCCCGGCTCAGACCGGCGATCCGCTACACCGTGGTGATCGGCCTGCTAGTCACACGGATGTTCCCCGAGTTCACCATTGGCATCTCGGTGGCCACCCAATTCGCCAAGTGGGGACTGCTGGACACCTACATCGGGCTCATCCTGGCTCACCTCATCGGTTCGCTACCCTTCATCGCTTGGATCCTGGTCGGGACCTTCGAGACCATCCCGATCGATCTGGAGGAGGCTGCACACATCGACGGAGCCTCCAGGATGGGAACCCTCATCCGGGTGGTCTTCCCCATCGCGGCGGGTGGGATCGCGGTGGCCTCCCTGTTCGTGTGGCTGTACTCGTGGAACGAGTTCCTCTACGCGCGGCTCATGACCACGAACCAGCTGACGCTGCCGCTCAAGGTCTTCCAGGCCATCGACCGAGGCTCGAGCCAGGAGATGGCCACTGTCGCTGCCATTCTCACCTTGCCAATCGTGCTGATCGTGTACTTCCTCCAGCGGTACCTGCGACCTGGAGCCCTGACCGGGGCCGTGAAGGGGTGAACCGGGGAAGATGGGACTGACGTACAACTGCATGAGAAGGCCGGCGCAGGGCTCGTCTCGAGCCCAGGAGGGGGATCCATGAGATACAGATGGAAGTCTTTGTTCGCCCTGGCTACCGTCCTGGGCCTGGTGGCTGTCGCGTGCGGAGGGGGGAAGGCCAAGACGACTCCCTCCGCCAGTGGATCCCTCGCCGGAACGACGATCACCTTCAGCGACTCGCTGGCCGAGTCCGAGGTGGCGGCGGTCCAGGATCTCCTGACGACGTTCCAGGATCAGACCGGGGTGACCGTGAAGCTCACGGCGGTCACGGCCGCGGACCTTCCACAGAAGCTGAGCGTGGAGGTGGACTCCGGCCAGCACACCATCCAGCTGTTTGCCCAGGACAACCTGGCGCTCGCGACCCTGGTCGACCAGGACCTGGTCGAGGACCTGTCCGACATCCAGATCCCGCCCGAGATCACCCCGGCGCTGATCCCCCAGAAGTTCGACGGCAAGCAGTACTTCCTTCCATACCGTCCGAACGTCCGGGTCACCTACGTGAACACAGACCGTTTCTCCGCAGCTGGGGTCTCGCCGCCCCAGACGGTCGAGGACTACAAGGCGGTCGCGGAGAAGCTTAAGGCGGCTGGCGGTAGCGGGAAGGTGACGCTTTCGCTAGCGGACCAGCCCGACACGGGCCCGC
>WNFY01004397.1_pt1 | contig 13022 bp, 10 predicted proteins | sample 5400091 | NCBI WGS metagenome assembly WNFY01 (sample SAMN13153364, study PRJNA577476) | soil metagenome | isolation source: 60 cm soil or saprolite under grassland replicate 1 | place: USA:California | collected 2016-06-15 | reverse complement strand
TGGCTTTGCCGCCAGTTCGCCAGGTTGCGGCCGATCTCGGAGTCAATTTGAATACGATTGCGGCTGCCTATCGGGAACTTCAGAAGGAAGGGTTATTGAAAGTTCGGCACGGTTCGGGAGCGCTAGTGGCAGCTGGCCGAATAGCACCGCAAAACGATAGCGAGCTGCGCAAGTCGCTGCGAGGAAGTCTGGCACATTTGGCTTTGGCCGGCCTCCCGCGATCGGAGATCTTGGCAATCGTCGATGAAGAGCTTCGTGCCCTGTTCAAACCCAAAGACTAATCGGTTTTGGTTTAATTCGTGGTTTTCTTTGCGACTTCAGTAGTCGCTTTGGGGCTTTGCGTGAGATATCGCGCAGTGAAAAGCATTTCACGCAAAGGCGCGAATAGGATCGAAAGGCGCAAAAGAGAAACTTAAGACACTACCGACTAATCTAAAGTCGCGGTTATTTTGGATCGCGCGGGCGATTGCGGCGAAAGCTGGGGTCTCGATTATCACGCGAATCTATCTCCGGCGGTCTTGAGGGACGCATTGGTGGACTAGCTGGCGGCTGAATAACCGGTGCCGAGCCGCCAGATCCAACTCCGGAACCGCCCGACGAGCCAACTCCGGAACCGCCAGACGATCCACCACCGGAACCGCCAGACGATCCACCACCGGAACTAACCCTCGATCCACTTCCGGGGCCAATAAACGGTCCATTTGGCGGTTGGTTATTGACGATCACGGGCTGGCGGCCAAATCCATTGAAGTAGTAGACGTTGTAGTAGCTTCCGTAATAGTGCCCGTACGGCGAGCTCCATCCATAGAAAAACGGGACAAAAGTAAAGCAGTGAGCGAACGGGCTAAAAGCCCACAGACCCCACGGATTTGCGGCTGAGAAAGCCCAATCCCAGCGATTGAAGCTGGAAAGATAGCCATTAAAGGAGCGATTTGCGAGTCTTTCGTTCGCGCGGGCCAAAGTCTCAGCTCGTTGCTTACTCCAAACATCGAGTTCATCGCGATCCCGTTTGGTTAGTTTAGCCCGGACAATCGAGCCGCCCGACAGTGTGACCTTATTGCCGCCCTTGACCATTTCCCGAGCGTTATCGCCGATTAAGATGCGACCCTTTTGCACCATCAGATCAGTCGAAGCAGGCTGCTCATTAAATCGATAAACCCCGCGTCGAGCAATCATGAAATGTCCTTGATCTGTCACAAGGGCGATTCGCAACTCAGTATTGTCAAAGCCGGTTGCCTCGACTATTGCACTTCCCCTAATCAGCTTAACGCGCAAATTCGCAAGGGAATTATCCACAAGCTCAAACTCACTGCCTTCTCCCACACGAAGATAAGAACCTGGATTGAGCAAGACTTCGATCCTGGATCCCACCGCTGTGCTGACCACATCTCCCGAAACCAAATTATCGCGATCAGATAACGAACGTTCTGCCTGGCCCGCCCGCTTGATGGTGACCTGGCCGGTTACCCAATTAACGCCGCCGGCTGTCGCCGAAATAACGTACTTCTCTCGATTCTGGGCGATCCCAAGCGACGCGAAGCCGACCGTCAGGACAATGACCATATACGCCCTGAGCGCGAGCGATGAGTTTTTCATGTCGAACCCCTCTCAAAAGACCTTCGAAGAGAAATCTCGCAGTACGGGAAAGTGATAGCCATTATACGCCTGGTTAACTGTCTGATGTCCAATGACTGACGTCGGAGCGGGGTAGATCGTCGAATACACGACAGATCCTGAATCGAACAAGTTAGAGCACCGGATCTGTTCTTGATGCCACCTGCGTCTGATTCACATGAATAGCATTGTCGGATGAATCCAAAAAGAAGTGACGAATGCCGGTAGTCGGCTGTGTGTCGCTGGTTTGCGGATCGGCATTGACTGAAAAATCAGAATCCGTGGCGCTGATCGTAAATCGATAGCCCTTAACATTTGGTGTGCTCGAAGCAAACCTCTGATCTAACAAACCCGCTTTGGTTAGCGCATCAAAATCGCCATACGCTCCAGTCGTAGCTTTCAATTGAGCCTCAGCCGTCGCGATTGTGCGTAATACCTGAATTGCTGATGCCTCGTCCGCAGCACCTACTGCCTTGGGATACACGCCGAGACCTTCTGAAGAACGACTCGCCGAACATGATGCCAGCAGGAAGAGCAAGAGGACACTAAAAATCTTAACTAGTCTTTTAGTCAAACGGAGGACCTCCAGATGGAATACTGCGAAATGCTCATTTCGCATAATACCCTCGTTTTGATCGGACAGCGAGATCTGGATACCCAATCACCTCCACGTTCACGGCCCGCCATGCGCCGTCGCGCTGATGATTCTGTGGGCGATAACCGAGGCTATAAATGGTGCTTAGATCGCGTATGACCTGTTCGTACACGCCTTCCAGGTCTTTTACCTTCCGAGCCTGGTAGACGATGTTGCCGTTCTCGGCTGCCAACGTCGCGAGTTGCTGCCGTGCCAGGACGTAAGCGGTGATGGGCGTGCCGTGTTGGCTCGCTTCCTTCTCCGTATCCAGATAGATAGGCAAGACAATCGGATCCGAGCGGCGAACGATTTCAATCAGCTCGTCAAAAGTCGTGGATGACCCTTCACCGAAAACGTCCGGCAAAGCATTGTCGACGCCATCGGTCATCACAACCACGGCGCTGCGTCGATTCTCGACGCGCGATTGTGCTAGAACATGTTCGACGACAAAACGGAGCGCGTCCCAAAAATGTGTGCCGCCGCGTGGTTTTTCGATGTGATCGATACTGTTCTTGAGGGCCTCGTGATTCGAGGTCAGTACTGAAACAACTTGAACCTCAGCAGTGAAAGTTACGATCCCGATGCGGTCAGTTGGACGCGCGGCATCGACGAATCGTTTTGCAGATTTGCGAATCAAACCGATCTTGTCCGCGGTTGAACCGGAAAGATCCAATAGGAGTACCAGATCGAACGGGGATTCGGCTGAAGCAAAGAAAGAAATCGGCTGCCGCACGCCGTTCTCGAAGACGACGAAATCACTTTGTTGAAGCGTAGCAGTAGGCTGCCGGGCATTGCGATTAAAGACGCTGACATTCAGATTTACCAGGTCGGAATCAATCCGAATAGTATCCGCCGGTTCAGACGTTTGGGCGACGGCAGTGAGCATTAAGCAGCGAGCGGTGAGCAGCAAAAAACTCGCCGCCAGATGATGCCGAATCTGGAAACGACTCCAGTTTGGAATCGCAAAGATTTTCAATTGTCTAAAGTTACGGGCTCCAAATTTATGTCGGAGTATCTAGACACGGAAGTAGCATTCCCCAGCTCACTTTTTGCTGCTTGATCTCACTTCGCATAATACCCGGGTTTGCCGCGTGCGATAGCATTCGGGTGATTTATACTCACGCGGATCGCGCGCCAGGAGCCATCGCGAACCTTATTCGAGGGACGATAACCCAAAGTATAAACAGTCCCGAGGTCGGCGACGACTCGTTCGTAGGCACCGGCAAGATCTTTCAGCTCTTCGCATTCATAAAAAGCGCCGCCGCCGACATCAGCCAACTGTTTCATCCGATCGTGCGCCAGGTCAAAAGTATCTTGCTGAATGTCCCCGGGACTTAACGGTTCGTAGCTCTGTGTGTCTACCCAAATCGAATAGAGTACGCCGTCGAATTCCTTAGCTTGCCGCACAAGCTGTTCATACGAAAGTCTTGATCCTTCACCTGTGACGTTCGGCAGGATGCTATCGAGGCCATCGCTCATCAACACGATCGCGTTGCGGCGCGAGTCCTTTGCTTCGCGCAGGATTTCGTCCATGGCAAAGGCAAGCGAATCGTAAAGCTTGGTGCTGCCCTCCGGTTTTTCGATGCCGGCGATGCGCTGACGCAAGGCGTTACGATCAGTCGTCAGGGACGAGACGACGACCTGTCCGCCGGCAAACGTGATAATGCCAATTCGATCAAACGGCCGTGCTGCTTCGACAAAGTGCAGCGCCGCGGATTTGATTAATTCAACAACCTTGGTCGTGGATCCGGACAGATCAATGAGCAGAACCAGATTGAACGGTGCCGATGCAGAGTCAAAGTGTAAGATCTGTTGCGTGGTGCCATCCTCGGACAGACGAAAATCGTTCCTGGTCAGATCATTGACGCCACGATTCGTCCCGCGATCGACGACGCTCACATTCACGCTGACAAGTTGAGTATCGACGCGGATGACATCGCCTTCGGAAACTTCTTCGGGACTTGTTGAAGGCGGCGCCGGCGTTCCCGCGGCAGGCGCGTTATTGATGGGACCGATCAATTCCGGACGTTGGGTCGGAATTCTCGCTTCCGGAGCCTGAAGTGGCTCGCGTCTTTCTGATCGACCTGCTTCTGCCTGCGTCGCCGCCTGAGCCGAATCGCCCGTCAAAATTTGGGCCAGTATGATGTTGCCGGCCTGCGAATAAAGTCTGACGGTCTTGCCGCCCTTACCCAGCCGCGCTTGCAATTGGGGCCGGCTGCCCTGATTTACAACGGCGGACGCAAACGACGACGACACGTTCCCGGTTTTCGATTCCGCAGTCACGTCCGCAGATGCTTCGTCAGCCAGCTCGAATCGAATTTCTCCTGAGACCGTCTGGGCCAACAGCGCCCTGGGAAGTCCCCGGATTTCAATCGAATCCGCGGCCGTTACTATGGCGAGGTGAGCAGTCGCCGGAATCTTCAATCGCAGGTTAATGCGGGGCGCGTCGACCGGGCCGCGCGCTACGCGCACGGAAAGCAGCGTGTCGGTTCGCTGGACGACGGCTGGGGACCGACTAGTCTGCCCGCTGTCAGTAATCGCCAGCACAGAAACATAATTTTCGTTCCAAACTTCAGCAATCACACCGCCACGAAGATTCTCAGCGCGCAGGTTGCCGTTGTCAGGAAGTTCAAGACGCACCCCTTCCTGCCCTTGAGAAACCGTGGTTGAGTTAGCCGGACAGAGGGGAAAGATAAGAGCAGCGCAAAGCGTGAATAATGGGACCAGAGACTTTGGGAACGAGAAATGCGAATAATGAATTGTCGATACTGCTGGGAACATCTTATTGGGGCATAGACTTCAGATTCTGCTTGCAATTCGTTCGACCGAGACCGGAGTCTGTGATGCTAGGGTTCGATCATATCCAGCATCGAGCCGGTCTGCACCTTAGGCGGCTGTGGCTCGAGCTTCCCTGCGCCTTTCTGGCCAAACTCTCCCAAACGAAGGAGCAGGTTGCCCTGGTTCGACGCGTACGCCAGGCCGTCCTCCTTTGTAACGATTCCACTGCGAATCATTTTTTCGATTTGACCGTCGAATGTTTGCATACCTTCGGTCGACCCCTGATCCATCGCGTCCAGCAATGACTTTCCTTCAGACTCGCCGCGTTCGATGTATTCCCTCGTGCGCGACGTTGCTTTCAGAATTTCGATAGCGGCGACGCGGCCTGTGCCATCGGCGCGCGGCAACAAACGCTGCGAGATAATGTAGCGAAACGATTGCGCGAGTCGACTACGAATTGACTGCTCTTCGTTCAGGGGAAAGGCGCCGATTATGCGCTCGACACTCTTCGCCGCGTCAATCGTATGCAGCGTCGAGAGCACAAGATGTCCCGTTTCCGCGGCCTCCAGCGCCACCTCCATCGTTTCGCGGTCGCGCATCTCGCCGACCAGAATTACTTTTGGCGCCTGCCGCAGCGCGGCTCGCAGAGCAAAGGCAAAGTTCGGTGTGTCGGAGTGCAGCTCCCGTTGATGAATGGTTGAGTTGTTGTGCGAATGCAGAAACTCGATCGGGTCCTCGATCGTCACGATGTGATAGAACTTTGTTTCATTGATTAGATCGATAATCGCCGCCAGGGTCGAACTCTTGCCGCAGCCGGTCGGTCCGGTAACCAGCACAACGCCATTTTTCATTTCTGCGATTTCTCGCAACTGCGGCGGTAGACCGAAGTCTTCGAATCGCGGGGGTTGAGACGGGATCACCCGCATGACGATTGCATACGTGCCGCGCTGCTTGAAAATATTGACGCGAAAACGACAGAGGCCGGGAACGCTGAACGACAGATCCGCAGACCCGAGTTTCTCTAAACTTTCTGCCGCACTGTCGTGATTGCCAATGATGATTTTTGCAATTCCGGAAGTTTGCGCCGGCGTGAGCTTATCGATGCCGGAAATGGCTACCGGCTGAAGCTTGCCCACCAACTCAATCTGTGGCGGTCTTCCTGGTGAGAAGATCAGATCACTCACCTTGTCCGATACAGCGAGCATCTGCCGCAAAACGGTGGCGAGGTTCAGGGATGCCGAGGGCGCTCCGGTTGTTCCAGTTGGCGGTTCTTGAATGGCTGTCATCAGGTTTGGTTCTTCGGCAACTTTCAGGAAATCGTTAGAGCGCTTTGACGATAAAGAAGGTCACGTCATCAGTGGCCCCGCGGCCTTCCGTCCATGTAATTACCTCGTTATGAATAAAGTCGATCATTTCACGCGCGCTCAGGGGTCGCCCGCGACGGACGGCATCAACCAGACGGTCGCGGCCGTACTCTGCACCTGAAGGGTTCGTCGCTTCCGTTACGCCATCAGTGTAAAGGACCAGCACCTGGCCCGGTTCAATCGTGGCGAAATACTCGTAGTAGCGTGAGTCGCGAAACATTCCCAGCGGCACTCCGCCACGCTCTTCAAAACGTGCTTTGCCGTCCGCATCCATCAGCAACGGAGGGTTATGGCCGGCATTCGAGTAAGCCAGCGTCCGATTGGTCGCGTCGAGTATGCCGTAGAAGGCGGTGACAAACTGGTTCCGTTCAATCGACTCCCATAGCAAGTAGTTCACTTTGGACATTGAGATGTGCGGGGCATAGCCGATGTGCGAGGCCGCGCGTAGGCTGGCGCGCAAAAACGCCATCAGCAAGGCCGCGGGTACGCCTTTGCCGGACACATCGGCGATTACGACGCCGATTTGATCGTCGTAAATGCGCACCCAATCATAGTAATCGCCCGAAACTTCCTCGGTGGGAAAGTTGTAAGCGCTGATCTCAAACCCTTCGAGTTGAGGATCTCTCGGCGGCAGCAACTGGAGCTGCACCTGGCGAGCGACTTCCAGTTGGGTCTCGAGACGCTGCTTCTCGATCAACTGCTCGTGCAGCATGACTTTCTCGATGATGATTGCTACCTGCGACGAGAGCAGCATCAGAACGTCCAGATCATCTTTTGTGTAAGCGTTGAGTTCGTCGCTTTCCAAATCAAAGACGCCGATGACTTCGTTGTTCGAGATGATGGGCGCTACCATCTCCGAGTGGGTGCGCGCCCGAGCGTTGATGTAACGGGGTTCTTTGCGGACATCATCCGAAATGAACGGTTTGCCGCTCAATGCGACGTGGCCAATCAGGCCTTCACCCATTTTCAAACGTAACTCCTGCAAATCGGCGATGTCATAACCACGGACTGCTTCGGTGTGAAAGACGCAGGTTTCGTCGAGTTCGCCTTCCCATTCGGTCATAGGGCGAGAGCATTTTACCAGGTAGATCCCCGCGGCGTCGTAGGGAATCAGCGAGTCAAGCGTCTCCATAACGAGGTTAAGCACCTCGTCCAGATCAAGTGAGCGACTGATGGTTTTTGTGATGTCCAGGAGCATGCGCAACTTGTCAACTACCGACAAACCGGCCGCTCTCTGGATTGTTTCCGGCATAAGATGCTTTGCGAAGACCCTTAAATGCGGTCAACGCTTTCGATTATACGTTGTTGATGCGCGCGGCAGAAGCGCTCTTGTATTCGGCCCACAGATGAGTGACTTTTATGCGGTACTCAGCGAGCTGACGACTCACCCGAAATCTTCGCCCGATTTCGTCGGCGCTTCGGCCTTCCAGTACCATTCGCCGCAGCGTTTCATACGGTACCAACGCGGCCGCGCCGACAGCATAAGCAGCCTCCTCGTCCGACTTGTTGTAATCTCGAGCTGCCATCTTTTCGCGTGAATTGCCTCCAGCCTCGGAAGGCTCGCCGCCATTCTCGTCAGAGATCATGGCCAGCCGATTCGGCTTGTGACCAAGAAAAACGTGCGCGATTTCTTCCATCAGCGTCGCGCGATTGCGATGAATTCCGTGCGCCGGATTTAGAATCACAATTCGCCAACCGTTCGGCAGCGGCTGCGAACAAGCCCCCCCTGACCATTCTTCCACGGCTGTGCCGAGCAAATGGGCGCGCGATTCGGGGGACAGCCCTTTAACTTGATCGAAATCGACGACCATTAGCTTTGCAAAGCGGGCAAGTGCGAATGGATCCAGCGGTTGACTCTCGCGAACGCCGGCGAACTCTCGCAACCCGAGAGCGCGCAATTCGTATTGTTTTCTTTTTTCAGTGGGAGGTAGAGGAAGGTCTTTCACAATCTTTTCCTTGTTTTTAGAGCTAATTAAAAAGATTGTTAACGTATTGCTCGGGATCGAAAACAACCAGGTCGTCCAGTTTTTCGCCGATACCAGCGTAACGAATCGGCAAGCCTAATTCCTTCGCGATTGCGACGGCGATCCCGCCTTTCGCAGTACCATCCAGTTTTGTGAGCACAATGCCGGTGACGCCCGCGACCTTCAAAAACTGCCGAGCTTGTTCCAGTCCGTTTTGACCAGTAACTGCATCAACAACCAGGAGCGTTTCATGCGGTGCGCCTTCAACTTCGCGACCGGCAACACGCTTCATCTTTTCCAGCTCAGCCATCAAGTTTGATTTGTTATGCAGGCGACCGGCCGTGTCCACGATCAGCACATCCGATCCCCGAGCCTTCGCTGCCTTCATCGAGTCGAATAAAACCGCCGCCGGATCCGTACCCTGCCTTTGTTGAATCAAGGGCACGCCGGTGCGCTCAGCCCAGATTGCCAATTGATCGGTAGCCGCTGCGCGAAAGGTGTCGGCCGCGCAAATCAAAACGTCATTGCCTTCCGCTTTGATTCGCTGCGCCAGCTTGCCAATCGTAGTGGTTTTGCCGACGCCATTTACACCGACGATCATCATCACGTACGGCGCGACGGTGTCAGGTACGCTGGTTTCCGATGCGACGCCGTGGAGCTCTGAAGCGTGCAGAATTGACAGCAGTTCCGACTTGATCGACTGCTTCAACTTTTCGATGTCGTCGATCTCCCGGCGGCTAATGCCTCGGCGCACGGTTTCCAGCACGTGCATGGTCGTGGGCACGCCGATATCCGCGGCAATGAGCGCCTCTTCGAGCTCATCGAGCAGCGCTGCGTCAATGCGCTTCGCGCCCGCAAAAACCGAATCAATCTTGTCGGACAGCGACTCTCGCGTTGCCGACACGGCGCGTCGAAAGCGCGCGGAGAATTCCTGTTCGAGCGCTGCTTCCCGGGCCTGTAGTTCCTCAATCGAAAGGTCGAGACCGAGAACTGACGTCTGCCAGGGTGTCCGCGCCTGGCTTGCGGCAGTGCTGTCCCGCGACCTGGATTCCGCTTCTACCGGGACGCTTGGCGGTGCTTCGTTTGCGGCTTCAGTCTGTGGGGCCGCCTTCTCGCCCGCGGCTCGGCTCAGACCGAGCGAGACGAATTGGTCTTCTTTTTTCCTTCGCCAAAAAGCCATTTGATCTCTCGAGAGAAAACTGATCAGATTATAAACAGAAGCGGCGCATCCTCACAAAAGCGATGCACCGCGAAGTCGCTTAATCAGGCAACGGTTCTTTAACTAACTGCGAGAATTGCGTCCGAAGTTTGCTCTTCGCCGAACCAGGGTTCCAGCGAATTCGGTTGCACAGGTTTTCGATTTCGATTCACCCGCGTCACGCCCGGACGAATCTTTCCGGCTTCACAAGCCGCGATGAAGACCGCAACCACGCGTGCTTCGTAGCGGGTCCCGATAAAGCTTTTCAAACGAGTCAACGCGGCTTCCAGATCCATTGCGCGCTGATAAGGGCGCTCAGTAGTCATCGCGTCAAAAGTGTCGGCCACCGAAACGATGCGTGCTTGCAGCGGAATTTCGTCACCCTTCAGACCTTGCGGGTACCCCTGGCCATTGATCATCTCGTGGTGCATGTACATGCCCGGCAGAAAATTGCGCATCGCCGGAATTTGCGACATGATCTTGTAGCCTTTTTGCGGATGCGTTTTCATGATCTCAAACTCGTCGTCAGTAAGCGCTGCCGGTTTTTTCAATACGCGATCATCGATGCTGATTTTGCCCACGTCATGCAGTAACGCACTGATCCGAATGGTCTCGATCTCGCTCTCGGACAAACCCAGACCCTGAGCGATCGCTACCGAAAACCGCGACACGCGTTCGGAGTGCCCGCGCGTGTAGGGATCTTTACCGTCGATTGCGGCGGCCAAAGCTTTGACAGTGCCAAGGAAGAGCTCGTGATTCTCGCTGACCGAACGTTGCAGATCGCTGACAAAACGTTCGATCTGATCGGTCATCTGATTGAATGATAATCCGAGTTCGCCCAACTCGCTGCGGCCCGGCACTTTCACGCGTTGCGAGAAGTCACCGGACGCAATGCGACGTGCTCCCGCTGCGAGGTCGCGGACGGGTCGAGTCAACTTTTCGGCAAAATAATAGCCAATTACCAACGCCAGGATTGCCGCCAGCAAGCTGATAAAAAGCATTTGATTCCGCATGTCGCGGACCGAAACCAAAGCAGCGCCTTCGTCCTGAATCGCGATCACGCCGAGCAAAGAATTGTGATCGAGTTCGGCGGTCGCATACGAACCAAGCATTGGTGTTGAATGTCCGTCTCGCTCAAGTGTGAACGGTGCCAGTGCTGATTGAACCTGCGCGCCTGTTTCGAGCCAATCTTGCACGACTTTCAAATCCGTCATCGGTCTTTCAGAGAAGGCAACGAGAGCGTCGGGATGGGCTACTGCCTTGCCATTCTGATCGACGACAAACACCACTGGTAGGCCCGCGTCAAGCAGCTCGCGCGCGCTCTTTGACGATGCCTGCTGCACTGCTTTAAAGACTTCCTGGAAAGAAACGACAGCCACGACAGCGGCAACAACTTCATCGCCATTCATAACGGGAGCAGCAATCGTAAGTCCCATTTCCTGGCCTGAGCGAATAATCTGTGGCCGGCCGACGATTACACCGCGGCTGCTCATGCGCGCGAGGACCTCGCTGACTCGCTGATCGAATTCTTCTCGCTTGATCAAGTCTGGCTGAAATGCGCGATGGACTTCTCCTTTCACAGGGCAGATGGCCAGCGCAATTAAGTTGGGATCATCCTGCAGCGCCCTCTGCAGACGCGCGTCATATCCAGTATCCGAGAGAAGTCGTACGCCGCCGGCAATCTCAAAGGCGCGCGCCACTCCCGTCACCACATCGCGATAGCGCTGGCCATAGAGTTCAATCTGCCGTGCTTTGTCCTGTACAAGTTGCGCCTGGTATCGCCCTTCGGTCGCCCGCAATTCTTCCGCGCTGCGGCGCGACAAGAGGACGCCGGCAAGTCCCAGAGGCACCAAACCCACCAGCAAGAGGACCGCCAGGACAATGTATAGCAATCGAACTCGCTTAAAGCGTTCGAACATGAAATCGGATAAGTGATTCGGTTGACGGAGAAGAGCTAATCAGGCACCGGATCGGTTTCGCAGTCGGCTGTAATCTATGACTGGGCGCAATTTTGCAACCCTTCCCAGCTAGACTAGTTGGTCACTGCCATCCCTGTCAACAGGTTTGGCTTGGCTTTAACTGTTGAAGTACTTGAAATAAGCATTCAGCACCCTACGATTCGAGCTTAATGATAAGGAAATGGACTTTGGAGTTTCCCACAGTGGCAGCCGCTGCTTAAGTGCGTTCTTTCATGCGATACTTTTGCAGACTCGCGACGAGCGCCGGGCGTCTAAAGGATTGAGCGCACTGAGTTGCCGGTGCCTCACATTTGGAAGCGGCCTTGCGATCGGACGCGAGCACGAAACCAGATGGAAACGGCCACGACTGACGAACAAATGGTTGAAAGGGCCTTGTCAGGTGATCCAGAGGCGTTTGGCGAGATCATGAGCCGCTGGGAGCGCCGAATCTTCGCACTGGCCTTCGGTATGCTTGGACGCGAGGAGGATGCGCGTGACGCGACCCAGGAAACTTTTCTCGCTGCTTTCCGGAACTTGCGCGGTTTTCGTGGCGAGGCGAAGGTATCATCGTGGTTGCATCGAATCGCAGTCAATCAATGTATCACTCGTCAACGACGGGCAAAGGTTCGGAGCGAAATCGCGCTGGACGACGAGGCTGAAAAGAACGCGGCGGTTTTTGCTCTGCCAGCGGACGTCTCGCCGGCGCGAACAGCCGAAGGCAGAGAACGAAGCGTGGCGGTGCGACGAGCAGTTTGCGCTCTGCCGCCAGACTTACGACAGGTCATTGTGATGAAAGAATTCGAAGAGCTCACATTTCAGGAAATTTCAGAAGCGCTCGATGTACCGTTGAGCACAGTGAAGAGCCGGCTGTACACGGCGCTTCGGCAACTGCAGATGCGCTTACAAAAATTTGGTGAGGGCTGAGCAAGTAGAACGCGAGGTAGTATAAGATGCGAAACGTGAATGAACGACCAGTTTGTCATCGAGCTGAAGACCTGGTCTCTTATCTTTACGGTGAAGCGACTCCGGTTGAAGCGCGTGACTTTGCCGAGCACATGGAACAGTGCGATGCGTGCCGGGCTGAGTTTGCGACTTTCAGGCAAGTACACAAGTCCGTCATGTTGTGGCGAAATGAAGCCCTCGGCGCCGCCGTTAGTCAGGCATCAGAGATCGCCGCGCCCTTGACAACCGCCATCAAACCCAACCAATTTATGCTGCACGAGCGAAAGCTTTCGGCCCTCCCAGCCCTACGCGAATTCTTTAGCGTGGCACCGCTTTGGCTTCGCGGCGCAATCGCGTTTGCTGCTTTGTTATTGTGCCTGCTGGGGGCGCTCGGAATATCCCGATTGTGGAGACAGCCTACTCAGGTCGTTGTCAATAACGCATACCAAAAAGTTTATACTCAGGCCGATCTTGAAAACGCAGTAAGGACTGCACTGGAAAACCAGTCAGGACTTAAGAACCTACCAGTACAAACACGACTGAGCCCAACACCAGCCAATGTTTCGCGGC
>WNFY01004396.1_pt1 | contig 13024 bp, 9 predicted proteins | sample 5400091 | NCBI WGS metagenome assembly WNFY01 (sample SAMN13153364, study PRJNA577476) | soil metagenome | isolation source: 60 cm soil or saprolite under grassland replicate 1 | place: USA:California | collected 2016-06-15 | reverse complement strand
CTGAGCGAAAACCCGCTGCTATGCCGCAATACATAGAGGTCATGCTCGACCCGCACTTTCGATAGGTCAACGACCCGGTCAACGGGGTGGACGACTTCCGCGACCGCCCCGGATTCCCCGACTAGCCGCACAACGGCGGGCATAAAGCTTTTGCTCTTGTGCGAGTAATGCGGGAGCAGGAATCCGATCCGCACTTTCCTCATTGCTTACTCTCCATCACTGCGACCATCTGATTCCCAGCGGTTGACTCAAACGTCAGCAGCTGTCCATTTTCGATCCTCACAACGAGGTCGCACAGTCTCAAAGCACTGAGCCGGTGAGTGATAACGAACGTCGTCCGTCCTTTGGCAAGCCGTTCCGTTGCCTCTAAGATTGCCGCCTCGGTCCTGACATCCACTGCGCTGGTCGGCTCGTCAAGAATCAATATCGGCGCGCCCTTCAGAAATGCGCGGGCAATGGAAATGCGCTGGCGCTCGCCCCCAGAGAGGCGCATGCCGCGCTCACCGACGAGGGTCTGGTAGCCCTCGGGAAGGCTCGAAATGAATTCGTGCGCATTGGCCGCCTTTGCCGCTTCCTGTATTTCATCCAAGCTCGCCTGCGGACGTGCGTAGGCGATGTTCTCTGCAACACTGCTCGAGAAAAGCACGGGCTCCTGCTGGACAAGAGCGAACTGTTTTCGCAAATCGCTCAACCGGTAGTCCCGAAGATCCACATCATCGAGGACAATCTGGCCTTCGGTGGGATCATAAAAGCGCAGCATCAGACTCACGAGAGTCGTTTTGCCCGCGCCCGTTGGCCCCACGATGCCCACTCGCGTTCCTGGATACACCTGAAATGAAACTTGATTCAGGGCTGCCCGGTTCTGCCCATATCTGAATGAAACGCTCCGGAAGGCAATCTTGCCCATGGCGCGCACCAGTGAGCGCGGATTGGTTTTCTCTGCGACTTCGGGAAGCTCATCGAGCAAAGCGAAGGCCCGCTCGATGTTAGCCATGTAGGACTGGAGAGCCGCCGAGTTTTTGCCCATGCTTTTTAGGGGTTCGTAAAGCAGGCTCACATACCCCATCATCAGCATGAGATCACCGAGGGTGATGACGCCGGATTGCACCTGCCGGAATCCCACAAACAGTACGGTAGCCGTTCCTACCGCGGAGGTCAGTCCAACCAGGAAGTTGTACTTTCCCTCCGCCAGCGCCAGTTTCAACCGCGCGCGCATGCCTTCGAAGCTTCGCCGGACGAAACGATGCCTCTCGTCTTCCTCTTTTCCAAACGCTTTCACCACGCGCAGTGCACCGAGCACTTCCTGCACGACGCCCATCGCGGATTTTTCCAGCTTCTTCACCTCGCGCGCCCCACGGCGCAGGCGGCGCCGATAGAATTTTGAAATCAAAAAAAGAATGGGCGAGATCAGCAGGGCAACTAGAGCCAGTTGCCAATCGATTTTCATGGTGACATACAGCATTCCGAGCAGCGTGAAAGCAGAACCAATGAGCGGAATGAAGCGTTCGGCCACGACTGACTGAACCGCGGCCGCGTCGTATTGAACGTTGTACAGCGATTCAGCGGTTCCCTTAACGTCGTGATAAGAAAGCGACAAGCGCTGCATTTGGCCGAAAAGGCCAGAGCGAAACTCCAGGAGGACTTTTTCGCCGGTATACGTCTTCAGCAGTGCCAGGGCTAGCGTCTGAATCTGGGCGAGAATCGTCACGGCAATCAGCAAGCCGACGGCAAAAAGCAACGCGGAGGATGGAGTGAGCCTGAATCCAGCAGGAACGAATGACCGAATCAAATGAGGAAGCGGCTTGGAGCCGAGCCCGCTGTCAAGAGCGATCTTCAACGGCAAAGGGACCAGCAAGGCCAGAGGAGTTGACACCAAGCTGAGAAGGAAAAGGCCAATTAGATGCGTCCAATAAGGCCGTGCCCACCGGAACAATCGAAGGTAAAGGGCGAGGTCACGATTCGAGCTGGGCTGATTAATAGTCATCACGCACGCTCGAAGTCTAGCTTGATGAGTGCGCGATGGATCGCACCCACTGCCACCGCCGCGCTCCTGAACGTTATAGCTCCGAACATGACGCCCAATGGACCGAGCAAGCCGGCTGCGTATATGGAGTGATCCAATAGCGCTCCAAAGCACGCAAGCATTAGGAGAACAGTTGTGCCTGCTCCGGAGATCGAGAACCATGGCCGAGAATGAAGCCGCAGCATGTGCTTGCCTCGTCCGTAGTTCTCCGAGACCATATAGACGCGTAAACCGCCGAACAGGCCGCCACGTATCTCTAAGTCCCAACTGTCGTAATCACCACCTCGGCGCACGACCGCGCCGTCCGACCGCAGTACCGATTCCAATGAAAGAAGCACCTCGGTGCTATCGAGCCATTTCTCACTCCAGAGCTGGAACATCCGCGGCCAGGGGAATGAGAGGGTTGGAAAACGGCGGATTCTCCAGGCCGTGAGGGAATAGACCAGTCGGCTCCACAGGCGAGTTAGAGGCTGCATTAGGTGAAGCAGTCCCGTAAGAACGCGCAGACGAAAGCGAGTAGAGCGGCCTTTCGTCGACGAAGGAAAGCGGATTTTCAACCCCGCGCTTATTGCCGGGACAAGCGACAACACGAAAGCAACTACTGCTACGGGTAAAACGCCCAGCAGACGTTCCCAAAACATGCTCACGGCACAGAGCGCCACCAACACAAGATTCGTGAGCTGCCACTCGTGCGTCAGTGGCAGGGAGTTCAGAAGGTTCGCTGCAGGCTGGTACAGTCGCGCATAACCTGCTGTTCCCCAAGTTCCCTGATAAATCCGCCCGCGAGACAACGAAAGTGAGCGGAATATTCCGTTCACATATATGTGTCCTGCCCACGTCGCGTAGCCACCGGAATTGTACTTTTCCGGCCACTTTCTCTCGAGCATAGCCTCGGCCTTGCCGTAGCCCATCTGTTGTTTCCAATACGCCCGCACGGTCCGGCGATAGTGATGCCAGACCATGGCAGCCGGACTGAACCCGAGTTTCCCGCCTCGCTCCCGTGTTCTCCAACAAATATCCACGTCGTCGCCAGCTTGCCGGAATTGCGGATCAAATCCATTGATGACCTCCAGCCAACTCCTGCGGAAAGCCATGTTACAGCCAGGAATGTGCTCTGCTTCGCAATCGGAAAGGAGCACGTGGGCCGGACCTCCCGGCGAGTTGGCGATGCAATTCGCAGTGTCTCCGTCATCCGGGACTGGTACATTCGGACCCCCAACACCTGCGTAATCTCCTTTGAGGAATGCGGCGGCTAGATATGTCAACCAATCGGGATCGGGGCGGGCATCATCATCAATATAAGCGACGATCTCTCCTGCCGCTGATTGCCATCCCAAATTTCGGGCCGCGCTAAGACCCTGGTTTTCCGTGCGGATCAAGCGGACGTCGTACTCGGCCGCAATATCGCCCGCCCCGTCGGTTGAGCCGTCATCAACCACTATGGTTTCATAGTTGGGGTAGCGGAGTTTTCCGATTCCTTCCAAGCACTCGCGAATGGTGCGGCTCCCGTTAAAAGTGCACACCACGACGGATACTTTCGGCCACGCCTCTTTGGAAGCGAACGGAACTTCCTCGAACGCTTTTCGAACAATGCCGAGCGCCAGCTTCGGCTCTCTTGTCCGGCTCGTCAAACCAAAATCCCAGTCGATGACGTCCTCGCCACCTCTGTACCATTCGTCGGTCCAAGCATAGACAAATGCTCCCGCGCAGCCTGCGGCGAAGGTCTTTCGTATCTGCCAGTCCAGGCAAGCAGCCTGCGCCTCGTCTCCATTCCCGTGGCTGTCGAGTCCGATTTCCGTTACCAGCAGAGGGCGATTGCCTGCGAGGTTCTGCAGCCGCGCGAGATAGGCCTCATATTTGTCTTGCGACTCTAGGAAAACGTTGAAACAAACCAAATCGAGAAAGGACAAATCCAAATATTCCGTCGATGGATAGTTTGCGTAGGAAACGAGAGCTTCGGGATCCTGTTCCTTGACTTCGTCGTGTAACTGTTTTACAAATTTCTCTACCGCACTTGCTCCGTGCCAGCGCACGATGGATGCAGGGATCTCATTAGCAACAAGATAGCCTAAAACCGCTGGATGACCAGCGCACCGCCGTGCGGCGCCTCTGACCTGCTTTCTGATCTCCCGAACCATTTTTTTCTCATGCAGGAAGGTGTAGTGGCGTTCCCCTTGCATCCCAACCAAGACGCGCAGGTTGCACTTCAGGGCAATTTCAAGCAGCCAGTGCGGTGGGGGCGTGTAGGTTCGGACAGCGTTCACGCCGTTCGCAGACATTAGAGAGAAATCATGCTCAACCACCTTCGGTGAAGGAAAGGCGCTGCCGTCCATGCCAGGTCGAAATGTTCCGTAGGTTACGCCACGAACATAGAGCTTCTTCTGGCCGACCCAGAGAAATTTGCCTCCTAAGGTAGGGCGCGAACCACCGGAAGCCATTTCCGAAGCGGAAGGGAATTTTAGGACAATCTCTGGCGCAGGAATTGACATCTCGTCAGGAGCGCCGATCGGAATGATTCTCACTGACATACATGCGCTACCACTAAACTGGCTCGTAGTTCCTTGACGCCGTATTCGATTTGCAGGTGGGATTGGAAACGCGCTTCAGTTGCCGGGTCCAAGCCCTCACGCACGAATAATTTCGTTGCGTGATTCACGGCGCAGCTTGCTCTGCCGTTCACGAAGACCCGAATTCCAGGGTGGAACGATTGCTCATGCAAGTACGATTTATTCGAAGAAGCTGTCCTAGTCATCCATCACCACCACAGCTGGAAATTCAGAATGCGCGTAAACCTGCTGGCGCTAACCGTTGGGGTACCAAGGGGCCAAAGCTTGCCAGATGCCGGAATTTCTCTGAAATCCCTCCTCGTGAAAATTCAAAAGCTGTATTTCGCGGAAAGCTGGATCGTCCTTGCCGGGCCTGCCGCATTGGCTTTAGCGAAGAGCGGGGAACTCACCACTCCGATGATGCGGGTGACGTTCGTATGATTGATAGCGTTGAACGCGTCCACGCTAAGTTCCATACTCCGTCTCGAACGACGATGTTTGCCGTCGGAAGCGCGCTCGAGGCTGAACACTTTCGTCAACCGCACATCCAGTTGCACCATACCTGGGCCGCGACCCGTGTTGCGCGTTACTCCGGGAGGCCGTGTAATGGTGTCGCCATTTGGGTCAGACCCGGTGGTAATGTTGAATGGCACCCCGCTGGCGACCCACAGAAGTGACCCTATCCGAAAACCAAATGGAAATTGCATGACGCCGGCAAAGTTGACGCGATGCCTGCGGTCGAAATCCGCGGGTCCAGTCTCCGGCCGCAGGTCGTAATTGTTCGCCGGGAGCGCAAGAACTCCGCCCGTGTTGTTGGTGTACTTGGAGAATACATATTGCGCGTAGCCTTTGAAGTGCTTTCCCCAGCCCCCGCGGAACGTTAACGTCGCCGCGTGTCCCTGGACGAATGCCGTGGATTCGATCTCATCTACGTTCAAGAAATTCGGATCGGGACGCGGTCCTGTCCCCGGTGACAGTGGCGCGTTGATGTCCCGAAGCCGGAAGAGATGCACACCGCGCAAATACGAATATTCCAGCGAGAGCCACGTGCCTCCCCAAACCTCTTCCTCGACCCCCGCACTCGTTTGTATCAGGTAGGGAGATTGAGCAGCGGAAGACACACGGGTGATGCTGGGCGGGGGAGACGAGAGCTGGCCACCCTGGAAAGGATCCGGGTAAGAAGGGTTGGTGATGTCAATCTCACGGACGCGCACACCATCAAGGAGAAACGCCTGCTGTGTCGCTGTTCGCGGCAAATTGTCATAGAAGATGCCCGCCCCGGCGCGTAGCACCGTCCTTTTCCGTTTGCCGGGCGCGAATGCTAGCGCGAGCCGCGGAGCAAGATCTTTGCGGTCGTCCAGCGTGTTTTGCCAATCGTGCCGCAGCCCAAACGTAAGGCTAAGGTTTGGCAACACTCGCATCGTGTCCTGCGCGAACCCGCTGGTATGCTGCGTGGAATAGGAAACGCTCGGGTCGCCTTGATTCGCCTGGAAAAGATCTGGGGTGCCCACGTGATTCTGGACAACATTCCGATATTGGTCGAGGCTGCTAAAGAAGAAAGTCCCTCCGAATTTTGTTGCGTCGAAGACGTTCCACCAGTCAGTCCTGATTGTGGCGCCGAAAAGAAAGCTGTGCTTTCCGCGGATGTATGTCGCGGTATCCTGGACATCGAACGCGCGCGCTTCTTTACCATCAAAAGTTTGAGATGGTCCGCCTGTAAACACACCGTTTACCAGGATTTCCGGCCCGCTGGCCTGATTCCCGGATCGTGACGTCTCGTCTTTGAAGACAAGAATGATCTGGTGGCGAAATTCCGGTGAAAAAGCCGCACTTTCGATCAATTGCGCCCGATGCGTGTGCCCACTGGCGCTGGCCCCTTGCTCTGGAAGACTTAAGGCTCCTACTCCGTTGTTTTCGCTCGAGTGGTCACTGAAAGTGTAGTTCAAGGAAAGTGTTTGCATCTCCGTCGGCGACCACTGCGCCCGCGAGAAAAGATGATCGCGTCGCCGTGGGGCGGGCACATTGAGATTGACAGGGCCGGTAAGGGCGACCGTATTCAAGGCATTTACAACTGCGCTTTCATCGTCCATCAAACGGTCGCCGGCGACAAAAAAGTTGCCATTCTTCCCAGGCAGCGGCCCGCTCAAGCCGCCTTCCACAAAAAACCGCCGGTTTAGCTCCGGTTTCGTACCTGCAAAGGCGTTTCGCGCGTCGAAAACGGAATTTCTCGCGAAAAATGCGGCGCTGCCATAGTACCGATGGTGGTGTCCGTGTTTTGTGGTGATTTCCGCTCTTGCACCGCCGGGATGTTGAAACTCCGCAGAATAGGGATTGCGATTGATTTTCACGGTTCGGATGGCCGTGGCTGGCATGTCGAGATCTCCCCCCTCAATGCCATCGACAACGATCGATGTTCCTTCGTTGCCTTGTGCTGCGGGCGACGTAAATGTGCCGATGAATGGCAGGAGATAATCGATTGCAAGAGGGAGTCCGCTGAAAAAGGTCTCATCCACTTTCATAGACTGAACATTACTTTCAGGAGATATTCGATCGTTACTCGTATCCGGTCTAACGATGACTTCCTCTTCCACGGTTTCCAGCTTCAGCTTAATCTTCAAGGGGTTCAGCTTTTCCGTCCCCACCTGAATGTTCGCCTTGTATGGCTCGAACCCGCTCGCCTCAATCTGAAGGAGGTAAGTTCCAGGTGTCAGATCCGGGAAGCTGAATCTGCCATCTTCTGCTGTCACCGCCTCCTGTTTCGTGTTCGTCTCTTCATTGACTAGAGTCACTTTCACCCCGGTCAACCTTCCACCGCCCGATTCCACAACTTTGCCGGTTATGTTCCCACTCTCATCGGCCAGAAGGAGGAGAGGGAACATCATAAATGCGAGAAAAAGGCGCAACGCGAGATGCAACGCAACAGTGGGACCTTCGCAGCCACTCCGCGCAAAAGGTTGACACACGCCCCCGTCGCGAAGGCTGGAGTGCAAGCCCGCCGGCACCGTCGATTGCCGCCCCCGATTCCACCCACTGGGGAACAAGCCGACTTCTTGGTAGTCAGTCTGCTGCTGCACGCGAACCTATACCTCCGTGCGCCTTCAGATTTACTTGAGCTGCGGGAACGTGAGATTGACTGGTGTGCCATTGCCAGGCCGTTTCAACGATTTCATCCAACGAAGAGTGGCGCGGCTCCCATCCGAGAAGTTCCTTCGCTTTCCTGCCATCTGCCACGAGACACGGGGGATCGCCGGCACGGCGCTCCGCCTCCCGAACGGGAACATAACAGCCACTTGCCCGCTCCACAGCAGCAATGACCTCACGCACGGAGTGGCCCTTTCCCGTTCCCAGGTTAATGGCAGCGTTCTCGCGGCTCTTGAGCATGTGCTGGAGCGCTGCCACGTGCGCCTCGGCGAGATCCATTACATGCGTATAGTCGCGGATTGCCGTGCGGTCCGGTGTGGGGTAATCCGTCCCGTAAATCTCGAGTGCCGGCTTCTCCCCCAACGCTGCTTGAATGGCAAGTGGAATAAGATGAGTTTCCGGTGAGTGGTCCTCTCCGAGTTCACCGTCAGGGTCGGCCCCGGCCGCGTTGAAATAACGCAGGGCCCTCCAGCGCAGGCCGTAAGCCTCCCCGTACCAAGCAAGGATGCGTTCAACCATCCTCTTCGACTCACCGTATGGACTAATGGGGGTCTGCACTTGCTCTTCGCGGATGGGGACGCTTGCGGGAATACCGTAGGTGGCACAGCTGGACGAAAAAACGATGTGCTTTACCCACAAATCCGTCATTGTGTCCAAGAGCCTGAGTGTGTAGGTCACATTGTTGCGAAAATATTGCCGCGGGCGCTGCATGGACTCTCCCACGTAGGCGAAACCGGCAAAGTGGACAACGGCTTGCACCTTGTGGGTTTTGATTACTTCCCGAATCAACGTTGAATCTCCCAGATCCCCTTCGACCAGCGGTCCCCATTTCACCGCCCACCGGTGCCCGGCTGAGAGGTTGTCGAGCACGATTGGTTCGAACCCTGAGCGGGCCAAAGCTTTGGCAGTATGGCTTCCAATGTAGCCCGCTCCGCCGGTCACGAGTACCCGCATCCTTCCCTCCTCCGCCAAAACAGAATCTCCGCCACGGCCTCAGCTGGGGCGGAGATCGCAAAACACCGATAGATCTCAACGCCGCGCGACTTTGATGCGGTCATTCACGTCGTATTCACACGGTATTAATGTAGGAAGGCCACGTCAATTGTCTGATCGAAGTAACCCGGAAGGTTAGTGCCCGCTAAGTGCGCCATTTAGGAAAGAAAACAATAGCGCGACGAATTAGATGACATACTGTACGCCGATTCGGTAGCGGCGCTCCGACGCCACTCGCTGTACCCAGCGCACTTGAACTAGAGTGGGGATTTCCGCGGGAATTCGAGCGAGTCGAAGTCGCCCTTGAAGAAGCGCAGAAATTTGTAAGGGGTGAGTAGCAACCATGCAGAACCCACCGTCGGAAATGTTTGACACTTTTCCTTGAGAGACTTCTGACCTTCGCTGCCCGCGAAGTGATGGCAATGTGCTGCCCCTAAATTGTCCGTTCGCCCGGTGGCGGGAATTGCCACGCTTTTTCCCGAGTTTAATGTTCATAGTACTTACAGTACTACACCCTGTTGGCGAAGTCATCCCCGTTCAGGAATAAATGCGGACGAACAGAATAAGAAACTAGTGGAAGCTCTCCCCAGTGATTGCGTTCGATGCCTGCAGAATCTTCCCTATAATGCCGGTCCTATTCTCCGCTCCGACTTTGAGCATCACGGATCTCAGAAAAGCCTTTACTGTGTATGGGCTGATGTCCATCCGGGCGGCGATTTGCTTGGTACTGAGATCCTGGAGCAGAAGATCGACTGTTTCTTTCTCTCGGGGGGTTAGTCGGAATTTCAGAGCAACGCTTTCGAGATGGAGCGGGCCTCGGTGATTTCTTTCCAGTAGGAGAGCAATCGCAGGTCCTCGCACAATTCCAAGATTCGATTTCACCGAGAATGCCCGAAGTTGGTAGCGCCTCTTTCCCGAGGGCACCTCCATCAGAAATTTGGAAGGAGAGAAACCGTTATGATGGCCGTTATGTTTGCCATTGCTGTGAAGCAGCGATCGAATCTTGCTCTGCAGAGAGTTGCCAAGGTTCTTGTTCTTGGATGAAACTGCCGGGTAGGAAAGGATCGCTACAGCCTCTTCGCTGGCGTAGATTGGCCGGAGGGAAGCATCCAGAAGAAGAAACCCCGCAGCGAGCGACTCTCCGCGCGCCTGACTTAAATGATGACCATTCCCGGAACCTTTATCGACTGCATTGGGAAAGTGTTCCCCAAGAACACCACCGAATCCTACAGTAAGATTTCGCAGCTTGTCGGGGAATGGCCGGGATGAATTTGACTTTCCAGTCGCTAACATTTCAGCACCGCCAATCACGATGGTCAGACGTTCCATTAGGACCGGATGCGAACAACAACGCTCCCCCTGGGTGATCTTAAGACTCCTTGCCCAGAGCCGAACTGCGGCCTGGGGTCATGCATGAAGACAAATAAAAAGCGGCCCCTTTTTACTTACTTCGCAGAGCCGAGTGTTACAATTAGGTGAATACCCTATCTCGCGATGGAAAAGCTCCCTCGCAGGTTACGAGCGGAACTTCCCCCCTTAAGAATGAAAGCCGAACAAGAAGTAACGGTTGCCTGAAGCAAAAAACACCGTTTCTTTGCGCGAAGCACTTCTCAATGGGCGATGTTTCCGACCAAAGAACGCGCGGATGGCCTTCGGAGGGTAGGCTCCGGCCCCTGGCCGAAGAGGCCCCCGCTAGCGCGAGGTGGGAAGACCCATCCTCACGCCCCTTAATTCAGCGATCCATTTATCCCAAATTGACTCACCTGAGCAGCCTTCAGCAATCAAATCTAAGTTGCTCCGTTGCGCGCCTGTCCGTTGTGCACCTGCCCGCGGTACTGGATCTGTTTTGCCCGCCTTTCGTTTCCGGGGCTTCGAGGCGACCGACAAGTAGGAGCCAAGGAAAGAGATTTAACCTGTACTCTTACCAGAACAGCTACGGAAAGGTCCTCAACTCGCACCCACCTCGATGAAATCCTGCCTTTTACATTTTCCGTTTTCGAGGCCTCTGATAAGTAGAGGGGCCCCACACTCTACAGCCGCTTCGATGGCCGTTCGGGATACGTAAAGGTGAACCGTGCTGCGTGACCTTGCATACGTGACGACGTAAATGTCCTCAGGACAAGAACTTACGAGAGAAATGACGCGCTAAAGCGACCGCGCTGCTCTATCTAGCGCGAGTTGCCAAGGAGACGCTGTTGACGTTTCCCGAGAATCAGGCCTCTGTATAATGGGGCTTTCTCGCTGGAAGTCCCAGGCCGCCGCCAACCTCCCAGGCGGCAATTGGTGGCGAGGCTCAACTTAGGTTTGGAAGGAGTGATTCAGTTGTCGAGAGGCTATGACGGGCCCGAAATTGATGACTTTCGCGATTCAGGCTGGGACCGCGAACGTGAAAGCCCTTATCGAGGCTCAGACCGAGGAAGAGGCCACAATTGGCAGACTCGGGCAAACGTAAGGTCAAAACTGCAAAAGGCTCGCGAAGCAGAGTCCAGATCCGACCTACCCATTGCCCAGAGCTGCGAGCGCCCTGAGAGCATCCGCCCAACCCTCTCCCGAGAGGACCGGCAGCTTGCGATTCTGAAGGACTGTAATCGAGTGGAATACACCGATCGTGGCCGTAGCTACTCGCTTCGTCCGTCAGAAATCCATACCCTCGCGGAGGTCGGTAAGTTCCGCGTAGTGGGCCGCGAGGATCTCGAGAAGTTTGCCTACGCCGGCGACCGGTCGAGAATGGAGAGCGACCTTCGCAATCTCCAGCGCCAGGGGCTTGTCGAGCACCGAGGCACGAGCGCCCTCAAAAAGGAATCGCGCCAGGTCCTTACTCTCACCAAGCAGGGGCAACGCCTAATTCGCCGACACGGTTTTGTGCCGGGGGATCAAGCCGTCTATTCAGGTTTCGTGAAACCCAAGGAAGCAGACCACGATGCCGATCTCTACCGCCTATACCACAAGGCCGCCGACGAGATCGAACGCAAAGGCGGAAAGGTTCTCCACGTCCAACTTGATTATGAGCTGAAGGAAAAGCTCTATCAAAGACTTGCCCGCTCTCAATCGCGAGGCGACGGAGAAACCCAGCGGCTCAAGGAAACCTTCGCGCGCGACCTGCACCTCCCTGTCGTCCACGGCAAGGTGAGTTTCCCTGATCTGCGCATCGAATATGCCACTCAGGAAATGGAAATCGCGCGCGTTGACCTGGAACTCGCAACGAGGCACTACCATGCCGGCCACCTCGCGGAAAAGGCCCGCGCTGGCTTGCACGGCGTTCGCACAACACTCAGCAAACTCCTCCAGCAGGCGGTCGAGTGGAATTATCTCGAGGAGAATGCAGCGCGGGGGCTTTGTATAGGGGATCGTGTTCCGAAGAAGGAACTCGTTTTCCTTGAGCCTCGCGATGCATTGAGACTCATTGAGTCGCTGCCCGAACCTTGCCGAACCGTTGTCTTAGTCGCGGTACTAGCCGGACTTCGGATCGGCGAGATCGCCGCGCTTCGTTGGAGCAGGGTAGATTTCTTCCGAGGAGTTATACAAGTCAGAGAGACATACTCGGACGAAACGGGCTTTGGCACGCCAAAGACGCGGAGTAGCGTAAGAGAAGTGCCTTTGAGTGAGCCTCTGCGTATCGCGTTACTGGCACATCGTGCTCATTGTTCGGATACGAATGGAGATGCTTTTGTTTTCGCCAGTAAGGCAAACACGCCGATTAGCCCAAAGAACATGGCACATCGTGTTCTTCGGCCATCGTGTGTGCGATTGGGCTTGCGACCGATTGGTTGGCACGTCCTGCGTCACACCCATGCAACTTGGCTAAGCGAGTCAGGTGCGACTATACGAGCCGCTCAGGACATACTTGGGCAATCCGACATGGAAACGACGCTTCGGGTCTACACGCACTCAGTGCCAGACTCGAAACGACGGGCCGTAGCAAACGTGGCAGCCTTATTGTTCCCTTCTGTTCCCTCGCAAGGAGCAGAACAGAAGGAGCGGCAGGGGCTAGTTAGTTGAAAAGAAAGAACAAAATGGGAATTTTGGTGAACCGGGCAGGACTCGAACCTGCAACCCGCTGATTAAGAGTTCCACGCAGCACGAAGAATCAACAAGTTACGGCAATTGCGACGAATTGCCATGAATCGCTGTAACTTGCTTTCTTTTCTGAGGCTTACTTCAATCGGATCGCAATTCGTAGCTTTAGGTCGGGTTCGGTGGTGGGCACAAAATTGGGCACAAACGTTGGGCACGTTCAGATAAATTTTTATTCCTCGCTAACACTGATGAACGCCCACTCCACTGGGCCGCTCGCCTCCCACTTAAACCCGACCTTCCCGCT
>WNFY01004392.1_pt1 | contig 13032 bp, 10 predicted proteins | sample 5400091 | NCBI WGS metagenome assembly WNFY01 (sample SAMN13153364, study PRJNA577476) | soil metagenome | isolation source: 60 cm soil or saprolite under grassland replicate 1 | place: USA:California | collected 2016-06-15 | reverse complement strand
GACATTCGAAGAAGCGGAGAACTTTTGGAACATTGTCCCCTCGGCAAATCGGAATCTTTGGAGGAAAGCCGGCAGTCGGATTCGAACCGACGACCTGCTGATTACAAATCAGCTGCTCTACCAGCTGAGCTATGCCGGCTTTTACGAGGGAAAACGTCACCTTCGAGACCGTTCGTAGCGCCCATTGTACCCCCAAATTGTACCCCTTTTGAGTACAATCGGCTGGTTGCGACAAACGAGCTGAAAGGTTCAGCTTCCACAGGGCCACTATTCTCGCCGCGACTATCTCGCAGGCAAGTTGATTCCGTGAGCGTTTCACGGCTCTACATGCGGAGCAGCGCCTTCTCTGCGCGAGTCCAATATGGTCGCACGCCCTCGCCATGAAGAAAACGGACGATTCACTTTGGGAACGCACTGCCGTGCAAAACTTGTTTCGTTATCGGCCGCCCGGCACGTACTTCGCGAGATTCAAAGTTGGTGGCAAGCCCATTCGCCAAACCCTGGAGACGAGTGTGTTCTCCGTCGCCAAACAGCGGCTCCCGGACAAAATGCGCGAGTACCGATCGCGCCATGAATCCATCAAGGCGTTCGCCAATGGGAAAATGACGGTTGGCGACGCCGCAGAGGTATATCTCCAGAAGGTCAACGCCAAGATCTCTCTCAAGCCGAGATCAAAGCAATATTATGCTGATCTTATCGCCTTCATAACTGGGTCGTGGCCAGCACTGATGGAAACAGATGTGCGCAAAGTCACTGATCGCGACTGCGAATTCTGGCTCGCCAGGTATCAGCAGGAGTATGCGCCGAGCGTTGTAAACAACGCGATTGCCACGTTGCGGGCAATCTTTCAAGAAGCGATCAGCACCGGAGCACGGTTCAACAATCCCGCTGCGGGGCTGTCCCGGGTAAAGATTCGGCAGAAACGACTAGAGCTTCCATCCCGTGAGCAGTTCCTGCGGTTCGTCGAAGAGATTCGTACGGCTGGTGCCCGCCAGTCTAAGGATTGCGCGAATCTCGTGTGCTTTCTCGCTTACAGTGGATTGCGACTCGGCGAGGCAAAGCACGTTACATGGGCGGACGTGAATTTCGCACGTCACCAATTGCACGTGCGAGGAGACCCGGTAACCGCCACCAAGAACGGAGAAACGCGGTTTGTGCCGATGATTGCCGAGCTTGAGCGATTGTTGACTACGTTGCGAGCGGAACGGCCGAATGAGTCCGCAACTGCAACCGTGATGCGCGTCTTCGAATGTCAAAACAGTATGACACACGCGGCGGCGAAGGTCGGGATGAAACGCATCACGCATCACGATCTCCGTCATCTTTTCGCGACCATTTGCATCGAGAGCGGTGTGGACATTCCCACTGTCTCACGGTGGCTCGGGCATAAGGACGGCGGCGCGTTGTGCATGAAAACGTACGGACATCTGCGCCAGGACCACAGTTTCGCTCAGGCCCAACGCGTAAGCTTCGGCATTGCGGCTTGAAAAACGCTTCGCGCTCTAATTATTCAACAGTCGCAGCAGTTCCGAGCGTGGCACGAGCAATTTGCCACGAAGGGCCCGGCAAGCCCTCAGCTTTCCTCGTTGAATAAGTCGATAAATGCTAAAATAATCTACGCCCAAAAGACTAGCGGCTTCGTGAATTGAATATGCAAGGCGCTCCGTTTTGTCGGCAAGCGCTTGCGAGGGCAAAGAGTCGGTCGTTTCTGTTGGCATTAAAGCGCCAACGTATATCCGCACGATCAGCCTTTCGCTCCAGCGGTGGAGCGATTCTCCTGTGTTGCCCTATTGATGCTGGTAGTGCCTGTAAAAGCGAATGCGCGAACGCCAAAATAGACGCGCGACGCGAGTCCCTACCATATACGGCACAACGACTACTGCGATCACCGCGAGCGACACCCAAAATCCATCCTCTGCCTTCGGCGGAGGGAGCGGCGATGCGCCGCGCGCGATTTCTAAGACGCGCAAAAGTACGGCTGCGGCGAACATGGCCACGAACACGAACATTATACCGATGAGCGCCCGCTGACCCCGACTCGCTCCATGGACGATTTCTGCGCCGCAACCGCCACAGACCATCGCACTGTCGGGCACGGGCGTTCGGCAGTGCGGGCACAACAGCATGTTCATGCCACGAGTATAGTCGCTTCGCTCTATCGTACAAACCAATTCTTGCTGTGTCGAATGATCGGTGCTGTGAGAGTACTGGCCAGCGGACGACCCGCGGCGTTGATCGCCTACCGCACGGCTTCCGATTTGCTCGCGCTGAACCGCACCGAGATCCTAGAGCAGGCAGGGTCTGCGATCGCCGAATATCGCGGTGAACGCGCTGGCGCTGTGCTGCTAGTCCACGACGGTCCGCCAGGGCGGGAGGCATGGCGGGTGGAGGTGCTGCGCGATGACCGGGTGCTACGCTGGATCTTCGTAACACCAAACGGCATCTACCAGCGCGCGCCTCCTTCTGCTTCATGGGATTTGTAATTCAAGAAAGAGGTTTTGCGCACGTTTTCGCTGGCTTGCGCATCGTAGCGGACGCTGGGGCATTCAGTCATTTCGCATTCGCGCTGCGTTACACAGAATTGCGTCGCTTTTCAGCAAGAAGGCTCTACAACGTAGGAACCGACCGTGGAGCCCAAAAGAAGCAGAATCCGCCGCGTGCCTGCATGAGAACGTTTCTATCCCTTTTTCCAGCGAGCAGTTCAGTCGCACTGATCGCATGCGCCGCGCTCTTCCAAGGTTGTGGTTTCGAATATCGCTGGGAATGCAAGGGCCCCTTCGAGATGAGCGGCGCGATCCGGCACATCTTGGTCGACCCGGTCGAAGGCCACCGTCTCTATGCCGCCGCAGAGAACGGGGGCCTGTGGGTCCTCGATGACTATAGGGAAAAGGAGAAAGGGTGGCGCCCACTGACCGACAACCTTGCGACCTTTCAAGTCAATGACGCACGCGTCACGCCCGGAGCTCGGCCGCTTCAGATGCGGGGCATCGCGAAGTCGTCTGTCAACCCCGACTACATCGTCACGGCGAACGCAACTGGGTTCGTCTACCACTCCAAGGACCATGGGAGGACCTGGTCGAAGGTCACCGATCACAACTTCGAGTACATTCGTAGGATCCTCATCGCCGAAGGGGAGACGCAGATCCGCGGCAACTTCGGCCCACGTAAGCTAAAGGAAACGAAGCTGTGGATCGCCTGCAGTCGCGGACTGTTTCGCATCAGACTCATCAACGACGTGTTGAACAGCGTCGATCAGCTCTATCCGCAGACGACGTCGACACAGGCCCAGACCGCGGACGTGTTGGACGCGGTGCGGAATCCGGTGAACGACGACCTCTACGTGGGAGTTCGAGGTCAAGGGGTATGGAAACGCCCCGGTTCGCCGACAGATCCCGCGGATGCATGGACCTTGTCGGCAGATTGGGCAACCGCCGACTTCAGCGACTTCGAGAGCGCGATGATCAAGCTAGCGATCACGCCCGACGGGTCCCGCCTCGTCGCGAAGTTCGGCCGCAACGTGCTTGTGAACGATGCGGCGGGAGCGTCGACGGGCTGGACAGTCGCGAGCCAGGTTCCTTTTGGCGATGACGTGGGCGGCAGCGATATCGGCTATCGCGGCAACTACCAGCCCTCCCCGACGCCCGGTGAATGGACCCACGCCGTCGCGATCTCGCCGACGGACCGGAACGTGATCCTCGTCGGGCAGGCCGCACTCTTCGTCACCACAACTGGCGGGCAGCCGGGTCCGGCTGGCGCTGCCGCATGGACGGAGGTGCAGCGCCCCGGCCACGAGGACATTCAGTCGCTCGCGTTCGCGCCCGACGGAGCCTCGCTGTTCATCGCCAACGACGGCGGGGTGTATCGGCACCCTGTGCCCGTGCCCACCGGGAACGTGTGGCCGACCGATTTGAACGTGAAGCTCACGACCGCGCAGTTCTACCGAGTCGGCTTGAACGGAAGCGTCGCCGTCGGCAACGCGGACCATCAGGGGCTCTGGGGGACAGAGGACATCGAGGCCTCGCCTGTCGCATGGAAACCGGCGGCGCCCGCCAGCAACGGATTCGGCGGGACCAGCCTCGAGAACGACTTTGTGTCCGCCGACCCGCAGACGCCGGGCCGGTTCTTCGTTCAGTTCCACGATGAACATCTGCTGAGGCTCAAGTTTCCGTTCGTATCCGCTAGTTCTGCTTCTCCGTGGGAAGATCTTCTTCCCATCAATCCCACGGCGGCCCCTCTCCGCCCTTTTACCTTGAAGGACGACGCCGCGAACCGGCCGGTCTTCAATCAGCTCAACTATCCCGTCGGAGCGGTCGCCGTCGACCCCCGAGCCGGAACGCACACGATGCTCGTGGCAGTCCACGTCAATCTGAACACGTCGTTTGGGATCCAAAAGACTCAGAAGGCGGACGCAGACCCTTCTGGAGGTCCCAGGACTCCGTGTCCGAGTCCGCCTCCCGCCCCACCAGAGGGCGGCTGTTTCGTGACTCCCGTGACCGGCACCGCGGATGACTGGACGTTGGTCTATCCGGATCCGTCGGCTCCACCGGATCCGACGCCGATTGTGAGTATTGCTTTCTCGCCCGAAACGGAAATTAAAGGCAGATTCAGCATTGGGAAAAAATGGAAGGCCTATGCGCTCAATCAAGATGGGAAGACCTTCGTTCTGGCGAACGTCGATGATCCAGCGGCTACGTTCAAGCCCGCCGGAAGCTTCGTCGCCAACGACCCGGATTTTGCCAGACAGATCGTCGCCGACCCCAGGACTCCGGGGCGGCTGCTTGCGCTGTCGCACTTTCAGATCCATCTCTCGACCGACGGCAACGCGGCGACCTGGAATCCGATCGGCCAGCCGACGCTCGCTCCTGGAGTGAAGCTGAATGCCCTTTGCCTGCACCCCACGAACTCGAAGATCTTGTATCTCGCGACCGCGAACGCTGGCGTCCTCGTTTCGAAAGATGGGGGAGCCAGCTGGGGCTGGATCGGGCTAGGTCTACCCAATGTGCCCGTCATGGACATTTTCACGAGCCCGACGCACCTCTATGCGGTGACCTTTGGCCGCGGGCTCTGGAGGACGAAACTGCCGAACAACTGAGTTTCGAATCGGATGGGTTTGCCACATTCACGCGTACGCGCACGCGCGAGAGTAAAGCCGCCACCATCTGACAAGCTGCCGTCGTGTACTGTGTGGCCCGCACCCCGCGCGGCGGGTGCTAGGGTGCTAGTCCGGCGCAACGCAGACACTTTTCGGCTCGGTGAAAAAGCAGAGCGCTTCTTCGCCGCCTTCGCGGCCGACGCCGCTGGCTTTCATGCCGCCGAAGCGGAGGGGCAGGTTGCGCTACCTGCCTCGGTGAATCAGCACTTTGACCGGTCCGCCAGGTTTCTCCTTCGAACTGAACCCGAAGTACAACCGTTCTTTCTCATTGAGCTTGATATCAGCTGGCACGCTGAGCACGGCTTGCTTTCCTTTCATGGATGAAGTGGCCAACACGTGTGCGTTCTTCGTCGGGTCGGTAGCAGCTATAAGCGTGACTTCCAGGGGCACGCTTGACTCGAACGACCAATCGCCTCCACCACAGAGCGATTTCCAGCAATCGTCGCACGGGCCGGTGATCACTGTGCAGATCTCGAGCACCGGCTTGACACATGGTGCGCCTCCCTCGAGGCAATCGATCTCTGCAGGCACGTTGATTTCAGGCGTAGTGTCTATTCTTGTTGGGAGCCTATCGTCGCACTTTTTTGCCTGATTGTTGCACTCTGTCACGCACTGTTGACGCACTTCCCTGATGGCATTGTCGAGTCTATCAAGGGCTGCCAATTCCTCGGCCGCCGCATCTGTCTTCTCTCTCTGGCACTGATTGATGGCGTCGTCATTTCCGAAATTGTCGATGCGGCAATCCAACAAAGCCCGCGTAAGTTCAAAATTGATCTGACTACGCCGCAGTTGATTCTCGCCCAACGCACGGTCACGCGTGTTGTCGCATTGCTGAACGCATATGTTGAGCGCGTCACGGCATGCCTGCGATCGGATGCGAAAGACTGAGTTGAAGGAGAAGAACAGCGCGACGACAGCCAGCACTGCAGTAGCACCAAGGATGAGGTTTTTCATGGGGACTCCTAATTGTGCTGTGATTAACGGGTTAGACCTGCAAGGTCAAATCAATTAGCAGCTCGACGTGTTGCCGCACATTGACGCTAGCCGATTGGAACGAATAGAAAGCAGAGCATACTCTTCACTTTCGCTGTGCTCGTCGAGCCGCATTCAAACCACGATGGTTGGTACAGCCATCGCAGTCAGGCCGAGTGCGCTATTTGCAGACCACCATCACGCAGAATTATGCCATATCCCCTTTGGCATGATCATTCCATTCTTGAACCGTTCCCAGCCAGGTTTCGAGGGGCCGGCGAATGCGGAATCAACTTCCACCACCACATGCTGTATTATTCCTTAGTAGTCAGAAAGGCGACGGAATCGGCTGGTGCAACGTGTCCAACGATGTCCTCGAACCACAAGCTCGTGCCGAAGCGCTGCCGGCCTTCTTCACTGCAACATTCAACGAGACGCTGAATGATCTCCAGACTCAAGCCAGACAGCTGCCATTCGTAAGAATGCTGGCCGGTACCGCTTATATTTGCGCGTGTCGCACTTCCTCTGACCTCGTTGAAGAGGACTTCGTATCCACATAATGTTCCGGTGAGATCACGAGTGAGCCCTCCGACCTTGATGCGCCAGAGGTTTTCGTCCAACGTGGAGCCATTCTCTAGCGGTACAGGAGTGAGTTCGAAACGCAGGATTGAAGCGGTCAGCGGCGCGCGCTTCATGAGCGTTACGCAGGCTTTTGAGACAGCGGGCACATCCCGGACAAGGTGATAGCTTTCGATCCGCAGTCGGACAGGGCGTTCTTCCGATGTGCTTGTCTGTCTTGTAGTCAGTTTGAGTTCGAATGGAGTGCCATGTTCCGGCTGCATATCGCGGAACGGCAAGAGATCATCGTCGCGTTTGTCCCAATGGACCATGATCCAGCCAATTGGTTCACGTAATCGGAGCGACAATCGAAATTGCTCGTGAAAAAGTCCCTTACGATGCTTACGTCGGATTAACGGGCTGCCTCGTAATTCATCATAAATATCACAGAGAATTGTTTGGATCGCAGTTACGTCTCTCGCTGCGTAAAGCGCCCCGAACAAGGCATCGAATATCGCGCCCGACATCGCGCCAGAGATCGCTCCGGGGATTGCGCTTGCAAGAATTATCAACCGTTGGACCATGTCGGCAGAGACCTCTTTATCGGAGCCTCCCCTGAGAATGTTATTCAAGCGTTCCCAGTCGATTGCATCCTTAAGGATAAATAGCGTGTCGGTGACTTCAGACCAATACGCTTTCTCCCCAGCAGCTTTGAGTGCTTCGTCCCCATCTAGCGGTGTCACCCGGTAGTATTGCCAGCGCCAGTTGATCACCTCTTCAAGACAACCGAAATGGCTGAAACGGGCGTGAACAAATTCGAAAATGTCTTCTGGCAACCATTGCCATGGGTGCTCAAAGCCCTTTTCAGGTTTGCCTATCGACAGATCTCGGTCCGGCCGTTTCGCCCCCGCGGGTAATTTCAGATTCTCTCCGTTCGGCATCATCTTTCCGGAGCCGGGAAGATATCGCTGATACCAATACCGGATCCCACAACGACGGGACTCCTTAACGAACAATGTCATGTCCTCCCGCAAGCCAAAATCTTCCGGTTTCGGAGTGCTTCCAGCGTCGGACTTTTCCAGCGGTAGTGTGCGCCATCGCCACGTGCGATCGCACGTCCCAAAGCTGAAGTTGATGGAATAGAGTTCCCAGTCGCGCGTTGTCGGATCGCGGCCAGAGAGAACGATGACTTGTCGTGAAACAGCCATCCGGCTGCCGGGCGTAATGAAACCCGCACGCATTGGGCACCAGAAACGACTGCGATCAAACATGAATTCCTCGTAGTCGAAATCACTCTCTAGGTATTGCACGATGGCCGAAGGAATGAGCTTCTTGAAGCTACCGAACTCGGAGTCATCCGGATCTAAAAGCCGCCAGCGTTCGCTAAGTACGGCTTGCTCATCGAGCCACAAAATACCGAAGGCGTTTCGCGGCATCGCCTGATCCTCAGCCTGTTTACTCTCGACGAACTGCGCCAGCACATAATAGTTTACAGTGCCGTCGATAAATCCGCCTTGATCCTCCACTGGACCATTGAACAATCGGTAAGCATTGCGTCCGCGCAGACATGGCGGCAGCCCCGGTCCATCCAGGCTGTCCAATTCTCCGCCGTAGATAGAACATCGCTGTTCGTGCCAGTGCTCGTGTCCGACGCCGATATCGAGAACCTTCATGATTTTGTAACCGGTCTTTTTTATCACAGGCACTAGTGGCGCGTTCGACTGGTATTCCGTGATGACTTCAATCGGCGGAAAAAAGCCAGCTGCCTCTGGCGGGGCACCCCCGTCTTTAGGAGGTCGCGCATCAATGCGGTGCCAGACGCAAAGGTTCCGGTCCAGGTTTACAACCATCGAATCGTTAAGATCGAGTTGCAGCGCATAGCGAAAGAGCGGGAACCGCACCGCGGCGGGATGTGAGCTCTCGATTCCGGCGAGATGGATGAGTCGGTCCTGGTCAGTAGCTGTGCTAAGACCCTGCTCCGGATCAAGTTTGAAGTAAGCACTCGGCACCGGCTCATTGTGCAGGTGGCGAAACATCGGCTCGAGCATCGTCACGTAGAACCGTGCATAATCGACCTCTTTAGCAAAAACCCGCCCGCTGTTCGCCGCCACCATGTCAAACTTTGGAGCAGGCCTCCGCCTGGGATCCCGCTCCCTGCGAAATGAAATTGATTGGGGCTCCTGATCGACAGGAGCAAGCGGCATCCAAATTCCACGGGAGCGAAGCTCCACAACGTCATTGCAAATTCGAAAGAAGTAACGCTCGCCAGAGTCTTTGTAATCGACCTCTGAGGCGACGTGCGCGACACTCATCGCATCTGCTCTGTATCGAGGTACGGATTCAGCCTTGGGTTCGTCGTCATCAGACTGAATAAGCCGCGCTGTGAACAAATTTAGGAAGCCGCAAACTAGCCCCAAGGCGATGCCGGTGAACCAGCAGAACCCGCGGGCCACCGCGACACCGACAGAACAAACGCCGATCACAATCCACTCCCACGCGACGCAGAATGTTTCAATGATAGTCCGGTAAGCGACGCAAACGGTCGACGTTAGCCAAACCCATCCTTGGCAAATCCTCTCCACAACGTAAACGAATGCAACGCAGACGAAGCTGAGTAGGCCCCACGCATCGCACTCTTTTCTCCTTTCGTCTTTCCAGCCGGAACATTTGCGTTCACTATCCACTCTCTCCTCGGCGCATTCCTCACGGGTTGTCTGGCCTTCTTCAGCACACCGTCGAACGCGCGATTGTGACTCGCGGGTGCAATCCGCGAGGGCGGCGTCACTCCAGTTCTTGCAGTCCCGAACCAAGTCCTGAACGGTCTGGCGGCAACTCACGAGAGAACCCCTTTTAAGTCTCGGGCATCGGCGAGCCGCGCGAGTTGCCTTGTAAGTGAATACAGACGTCGGCGTGCAAGCGCCACCCCAGCCCATTTGCCCAGCACACCGCCTGCGATGAAGGCCATTAAGCCTGCCACCGATAGCAAAATCCAAGTAATGACGCTCCAATCAGTCACGAGGCTCCACGATAGCAAAGCGAGAAAGGAGGGCAGGGCCACCGCCATAGCAGCGCCTTCGATGCAGCCGCAGGCATTCATAAGACGATTCAGGCGCCGCTCGTAATCGGTTGATTCATCAACAGAAAGCCAAGGAAGTGCTAGGCGGACTTGAACCCGATGGCGGCGCCAGCGGTCGTGCATGGCAATTAGCCTACCAGCATCAGACGCGGACCGAACCCAAACAATTTCGCAATATCGCTTCAAATTCTGGCTGGGTGCTGTTTGCGCTCCAAGATCGGTGGAGATCATCAGGGGGTTAGTCTGCTCGTTGCAATATTATTTCCGATGCTCTTCCATTCGGTCAGCTGTGGTACCTGGAAGTCAGCGACGCCCATAGGATACGCCAGGCATTATAGCCGATCACATCATTCAGTAATCCGCGTATTCGATGCGGCTGGCAACGTGATGGAAACACACGAGCACGCGGGGAAGTTTAAGAGCCGTGAGCGTTACGCGCGTGAAACAAAAAGCCGCCATGCGGTGAAGCGTGACGACTCATTGTGAAATACTGCTGCTTTGTGGGCGGGGGCGCTGCTTTAGGGATTGTTGACCACTTGCGGGGCAGTTTTGCTGACTTCAATCTGGGCGCTCACTTTCTGGATTTGCGCTGCCTGCTCTTTCACCGTTGCCGCGAGACTTGTGACGATGCCTTCCAATTCCTCCACTTTGCGGTGCTCTTTGAGGAACTCATTGAGCAACATCGCGTTCACCGCCTCGTAGCGCACAGTGTAGACCTTCCCCTCCTCATCACGAGCTACTAAATCGGGGTTGACCTTCTCTACTTGCTCAGCTACCAGCCCGAACTGCGGGATGCCATCTGGATCGACCTCTTTCTTATAATGGAAGGTGACTGGCTTTAACGCTAGGATCGCTTCGCTCGCTTTGTCCATCGGTTTGATTGCCTCCTTAAACTGGGCAGACGACATCGTGACGCCAAGTTTCCCGCCCATGCCTATTACCACCGGGCTGCCAGTAACGGCGGCGTTACGGATGCCGGCGATATACGTCCCAGTGTGAAACGGATACGCACCAATACGGATCTGGCCCGCTTCACTCTCCATACCCTGGTTGCCGATGTAGATGTTATTGTTCCCAGCCATGTGATAAACGCCCGCCTTGTCGCCCAAAGCGATGTTATCTGATCCAGTGCTGCGATAGAGCGCAATAAAACCGATGGCCGTATTTCTGTTCCCCATGGCGCTGTCTTCGAGCGCCTTGAAGCCGATAGCCGTATTGCGGGTGCCTGTGTTGCCTTCGAGCGCCTGACAACCATAGGGCGTGTTACCAAGCATCATCATATTACAGAGCGTATCAGCACCGATGGCCGTGTTGTCACCTAATGCCTGAGCGGTATCGCCAGTGCTGTAGTCTCCGTCAGAGGGCGGGCTAATCGCTTGCGCTGTGGGCAAAAGCGCAAGGCCGACGAGCGCAAGAGAGATTAGCAGGAAAGCGGGCGGCAAAGGCGACCGGCTGATTGATTTTCTTAAGTGTAGAGTTGTCATATTTTTATTTTCCTTTTTTGTTGAGGTTGGACCGTTAACTGCAATCCAGTTCCGCGCGGAACCAGGAACCATCCTCACGAGGCGCTTTGAACAGCGGCCTCACTTTCGGCTGACTCAGGGCTCCAGTTGAATCTGGAGATCGCGCAAAGCGGCAGTCCCAGCGAAGATCCAGCCCCACGAGCTTCTTCAGCCCGGCCGAAGATGCGTTGAAACGTCGGGTGACGTAATCGAGGAGATTTTTACCATCATCGCGGCAATCCGTCGAGCTTTATTCTACGGGCGAGGTCTTGTGCGTCCGGATGCCAATGGCCTTTCCAGCATCACTGTACTCGCTAGAATCGCTTCTGATTGCCGAAGGGCCAATGATGTGGCCCTATGTCATCGAGTATCCCTGCAAACCGGCAGAAACGGTTGCTCCTTTGTTGCATTGTCCTGATAATTGAATCCAGCGTTGCGAAACACCCCAACTCCAACCGGCTTTGCTGAGATTGTCAGCGATGATCTCCCAGTATTTCACGCGTTCGATTGTGCCTTTTTTGTGCTCTACACAGCAAAGACAAAGTGATATGAGCGGGCGCAAATGATGCGGGTGACGTTCGCGATTGCCGCAATTGCTCTCGTTTTCGGTACGGCAGCGGCAACGTCGCCAGTCAGGTTTGAATCGTCCCACAATCGAAGGCACAGGGCGAGCGTTTGCCTCTAGCTTAGACCGAAATGCTCGTCCAGAATCTTCTAATCCAGCATTTTGGCCTGATCCTTCTCCGGGAAGACAGGCTCGACCCCGGGCGGCTTCGAAAACTTTCCAGCCGTTACGGTGCGGTCTGATTTCAAATCACTGTCATCGGCAATTTGACTTGTTTTCTTCCCGAAACAGCATAACTGTTCATTTGAACATGCGCGAGCGCGAAAACAGCCAACTAGCACTACCGCTGCCGAGGCGAAGGGTACGCAGCAGAATTTCCTCAGAGCGGTGGGACCAGATAAAAACCGCCTGTGCTTCGGGTATCGGCTTGCGCGAGATCGCGCGTAACATAGACATTCCAGAAGGAACCGTACTCGCTCGCGCTAAACGGCAGGGCTGGACGCGGGAGATTCAATCTGCGAAGGCACTGGCAAACCGGGAGGATTCTGCGCCTATGGTCAGTCCGGTTAAAGCAGCAGCTTTATCAATGCAGCAACGTGGGGAGCGCCACATTGAACGTATGGCGAGCGTCTCAGAGCGTGGTGTTGATCACATCGAGAGAATGCACGGCCCCGAGATACTCAACTGCGTTGATGAAATCGAAAAGCTCGACAAGGTTGCGCGCCGGACTTTCGGCTTAGGTGACATTCCACCGAGCGGCTTCTCGCTGAACGTGCTGAACCTTGGGGAGATCACGATTGGCGTACCCGAGCACGAGAAACAAGAATGATCGATTTCTTTGCCTCGGCAATCATTTGCAATCAACCCAATGCAGTAGTCTTGGGAGAACTAAGGGCAACGAATTGATGGCCCGCTGAATTTTTCACGGTCATTTTCTACGGCCTGAAAAATTCTTGCTGCAAAAGTGCGCAATTCTGCGTAACGCAGCGCGAATGCAGAATAGCCGAATTACCTAGCATGCGCGACGCTGTGCAATGCAATGAAAACACGCGCAAAAACTCTTTCTTGAATTACAAATCAGCTGCTCTACCAGCTGAGCTATGCCGGCATTTGCCTCGATAAACGATGTAGCGGCGCTACCCGAATGTTGGACGCAGTGTATACCACTATTTGCACTCTGCTGAAGCAAATTTCGCGAATGGCAGCC
>WNFY01005986.1_pt1 | contig 13034 bp, 11 predicted proteins | sample 5400091 | NCBI WGS metagenome assembly WNFY01 (sample SAMN13153364, study PRJNA577476) | soil metagenome | isolation source: 60 cm soil or saprolite under grassland replicate 1 | place: USA:California | collected 2016-06-15 | reverse complement strand
CCGCCCCGGGCAGCCACGGTCTTGTAGTCCTCGCCCAGCGCCCGGCGCTCGTGATCGTCGAGCCGGGGTGCGCCGAACACCGCGTGCGTGTGGCAATCGATGAAGCCCGGGAACAGGACCCCCGTCACCTCCACCACGTCGATTGCGGATTGCGGAATGCGGAATGCGGAATGGAGGTCGCGAGCTTCGGAGCGCGGACCGACCCAGGCGATTCGCTCGCCGTCGATCAGCACAGCGGCGTCCTGGAGCACCTCGAGGTCCGCCATTTCACCACCACGGCGGGCACGGGCGGGTCCGCGGCACGTCACGATCTGCCTGGCGCCGACGAGGAGGGTCTTCAGTCGTGCGCCTCCCCCTCGCGCATCGGCAGGCGAATCCCATGGCGGCGGGCCGTCTCGATAGCTGCGGGATATCCGGCGTCCGCGTGGCGCGCCACGCCCAGGCCCGGATCGTTGGTGAGCACCCGCTCGAGCCGCCGCCCCGCCGACGGCGACCCATCCGCGACGCTCACCTGCCCCGCGTGCAGCGAGTTCCCGATGCCGACACCCCCGCCGTGATGGAAAGACACCCACGCCGCCCCCGACGCCGTATTGAGGAGCGCGTTGAGGATCGGCCAGTCGGCGATCGCGTCCGAGCCGTCTTGCATTGCCTCCGTCTCGCGGAACGGTGACGCTACGGAGCCGGTGTCCAGGTGGTCGCGCCCGATGACCACGGGCGCGCCGATCTCGCCCCGCTTCACCAGCTCGTTCAGCGCGCAACCGAATTGCGCTCGTTCCCCCTGACCCAGCCAGCAGATGCGCGCGGGCAGCCCCTGGAACGCCACCCGCTCCTGCGCGAGCCGGATCCAGCGGCGCAGGTGCTCGTGCTCGGGGAAGAGCTCGAGCACCAGCCGGTCGGTGCGATGCAGGTCGGCGGCGTCGCCCGACAGTGCCACCCACCGGAACGGCCCCTTGCCCTCGCAGAACAGGGGCCGGATGTACTCGGGAACGAAGCCCGGGATTTCGAACGCGTCGGCGACCCCCGCGTCCCGCGCCTGAGTGCGGATGTTGTTGCCGTAATCGAAGGCGACCGCTCCACGACGTTTGAGGGCGAGCATGGCTTCCACGTGCACCGCGATGCTCGCCACCGACCGTTGCACATACTCCGCCGGCGCGCTCCGCCGCAGCGATGCCGCCTGCTCCACGCTGAGCCCCGCCGGGATGTACCCGTTCAGCGGATCGTGGGCCGACGTCTGGTCCGTCACCGCATCCGGGACGAACCCCCGACGCACGAGCTCCGGCAGCACGTCGGCACAATTGCCGATCAGGCCCACCGAGACCGGTCGCGCCGTGCGCTTCGCCTCCTCGCACCAACCCACCGCCTCGTCCAGGGAGGCGGTGGAGCGATCGAGGTAGCGGGTCTCGAGGCGGCGCTGCACGCGCGCCGGGTCCACCTCCACGGCCAGGCACACACCGTCGTTCATCGTCGCCGCGAGCGGTTGCGCGCCGCCCATGCCGCCGAGGCCGCCGGTCAGGACGATACGCCCGCCCAGCGATCCACCGAAGTGCCGCCGCGCCATGGCGCCGAACGTCTCGTAGGTCCCTTGCAGAATCCCCTGGGTGCCGATGTAGATCCACGACCCGGCGGTCATTTGGCCGTACATGATCAGGCCCTGGCGCTCGAGCTCGCGGAACACTTCCCACGTCGCCCACCGCCCGACCAGATTCGCATTCGCGATGAGCACCCGGGGAGCGTCCGGGTGGGTCGTGAAGACGCCGACCGGCTTTCCCGATTGCACCAGCAGCGTCTCGTCGTCGGCCAGCGTGAGCAGGGTGCGGCAGATCGCGTCGAAGGCGGGCCAGTCGCGGGCCGCCTTCCCGGTGCCGCCGTACACCACCAGGTCCTGGGGTCGCTCCGCCACGTCCGGATCGAGATTGTTCATCAGCATCCGGAGCGCCGCTTCCTGAATCCAGCCCTTGCAAGTCCGATTGGGTCCCCGAGGGGCGCGCACGGTTCGCAAGGCTGTCACGGTTCCCGATCCCGCATAGTGCGGAATGTGGAATGCGGATTGCGGAATTGAAAGGAAGGGTCGTTCGCCTCGTGACGCTTCCCTTTACATTCCGCATTCCGCACTCCGCATTCCGCATTCATGATGCCTCCGGGTCGAACTTCCCCTCCCGAATCCCAACCGTCACGCGCTCGATGTCCTCCGTGAACGGCCGGTCGCCGTCGAGTGCCGCGGCCGCCGTGCGCACCGCGGCGTACGTGCGCCCTACGCCCTGCCCGGGCTTGAGCGGTTTCAGGAATTCGAGCCCCTGAGCCGCCGCGAGCAGCTCCACCGCGACGATCCGCGCCGCGTTTCCGAGGATCCGCTCAGCCTTCCACGCGGCGGCCATGCCCATCGGGACGACGTCCTCCTGGTTTCCCTCGGTGGGCACGGACTGGACGCTCGCCGGCGTCGCGAGCACCCGGCACTCCGCGACCAGCGCCGCGGCCGCGATCTGGGGAGTCATGAACCCGGATTCGACGCCCGGATCGCGGGCGAGGAAGGGCGGCAGTCCGGAGGACAGGTCCGGGTTGACGATGCGCTCGATCCGCCGCTCTGCGAGACCCGCGAGCGTGGCGAGCGCGATGCCGATCACGTCCAGCGCCAGCGCGATCGGCTGCCCATGAAAGTTGCCGCCGGAGAGCACGTCATCGTCGAACACGAGCGGGTTGTCGGTCGCCGCGTTCAACTCGGTCGTGACCAGCCGCTCGGCGAACGCCAGCGCCTCTCCCACAGCGCCCAGCACCTGGGGCGTGCAGCGCAGCGAGTAGGCGTCCTGAACGCGCGGGTCGTTCTCACGGTGCGACTCGCGGATCTCCGAGCCGGCGAGTAGCTGGCGCAACAGGGCCGCCGAGCGCTGCTGGAGCGGGTGGGGGCGCGCATCGTGGATCCGCGGATCGAACGGCTCCGGGGTGCCCCGCACCGCCTCGAGGCTCATCGCCGCCGCCGCGTGCGCGGTGCGCCACAGCACCCAGGCGTCGTGCACGAGCAGGGCCGCGATCCCCGTCTGCGCCTGGGTCCCATTGACGAACGCCAGCCCCTCTTTCGCTTCGAGGGTGATGGGTCGGAGCCGACCGGCGCGAAGCGCCGCACCGTCCGCGCCCTCGCCGATCATCGCGAGGGCCAGGTGCGCCAGCGGTGCGAGATCACCCGACGCCCCGACGCTGCCCTGCGAGGGAACGTGCGGGTGCACCCGGGCATTCAGCATGTCGACGATGAGCTCGGGCAGCGCCGGCCGCACCCCGCTCGTTCCCCGCACCAGCACGTTGGCGCGCAACAGCATCATCGCCCGCACGGCGTCCACGGCCAGCGGGTCGCCCACGCCCGAGGCGTGGCTGCGGATCAGGTTCAACTGCAGCTGCCGCGTCTGCTCCGGTTTGATCCGCACGTGGGCGAGCTTCCCGAACCCGGTGTTGACACCGTAGATCGTGTCACCCCGAGCGGCGGCGACCTCCACGGTGCGGCGTGATGCGATCACGGCCGCCAGAGAGTGCGCGCCGATGGCGACGGGAACACCGTGGCGGGCGACTGCCACGACGTCCGCGATCGAGAGGGAGCGACCGTCTATGGTGACAGAGGCGGGCATGCGGGAGGAAAGCTACGTGCACGAGCGGCGAGACGCCAAGTCGCGAAGGGCGTAACGGAGAAGCGTCACGAGAAAGCGTCACGAAACGACGCCGTTTCCGTGACGCTCCCTCGTGACGCCGTTTCGTGACGCCGGCGTCTACTTCGAGGCTACCGCCTTCCCGCTCGGCGCCGGCCGCCTCGATGGCGCGAGCTCCGGGTTCCCTGGATCCGTCTGCACACTCCAGTCAAAGATCACGTACTGGCGGCTGACGGCGGTGACGCGCAGCGCGGCGTAATGATAGGCGCCAGCCTCGTTGCGCTGGAACACGTAGCCGTAACCGGGCACCGCCTGGATCATCGCGCGGTCATAGCCCGTCGCCGGGGCGAAGTCGAGGGACGTCAGATCGGCCACCGGCGAGTTCTGATATAGCTGCATGGAGTCCCCCGCGAATTCCGGCACGAGCCACAGGGACGAATCGCTCGGCTGCACGTAGACCCAGAAATCGATGTCGGTGCGGTTGCCGTCTTGCACCAGGCCCAGCTCGCCCGCGTCGCCGTAGCCGTTGGCGTTCCCGTCCAACCAGAACCGGAAGCCCGATTGCGGCGTGTTCACGCCGAACGCCCACACCAGCACGTTGCGCGCGTCAGGCCGCGGCGTGTCCTGCCAGAACGGCGACCAATCGCTCTCGAGTCCTTCTACGCTGATAGCCGACGTCGCGAAGCACCGGGGCACGCCATTCCGGAGCTGGGCCGCGAGGAATATGTGCGCGACCGTGCTGCCCTCCATGACCCAGTCGGTGCCGCACAGCCCGGCGTTAAGGTCGTAGCTCGCGCTGTACACGTGATAGATGGAAAAGCGCGTCGAATCGCTGTGATACGCATTGTCCGCCCAGTCGAGGTAGATGGCACTGTCAAGCGATATGGAGCTGAGGCTGGCCGGAGCCTCGAGCGGGCCCGCAGAGAGGGGCGCCGTGTTGTCCTGGCACGCCACGGCGCCGACGGAGGCGGCGAGCAACAGATATCGAGTCGAGAACCGCATGGAATCCTCAGGGTCTTCGGGTCGGTCCGGGACGAAGCACGCAACGTGCCGAAACGTAACTCGTGGGTAGCGCGGCAGTTGGCCGGCGGAGCCGCGCCCGGTGTGTCATCTGGAGGGGACGTCTAGCGAGCGAACGACTGCTGCTCGTAGTCGAACTTGATGTCGGGCTGGTCGAGCAGAGCGACGTAGAAACTGAAGGCGAAGTTGCCGTTCGGGGCCTTCAGGAACGAGAAGCTCGCGTGCCAGCGATGCAGGTCGCGCTCGAGGTGAATGGCGTGCGCGCCGAACTGCCGGGTGTCGAAATTGTAGTTCGAATCCCAGGTCGCCGACCAATGCGGTGTCGGCTGGAACGAAAGTCGCAGCCCCATCTGCTGGCTGCCCGCGCTGCTGCCCACCAATACCGTGTCCGCCCGTGGCCGCGTGCGGCTCTGCGTGTACGTGATCGACAGGTTGAAGCCCTTGCCCCCGCCGCCGATCGGCACCGCCCCCGGCCCCGCAAAGGCCGTCTGACCGACGCCGCCGCCCTCGGGTCCGGAGGGCGGCGAGGTGGCGGCGGGCGGGCTCGTGGCGGAGCGCTTCCCCAGCCCGAACAGGGCGGCGATGCCACGGATCGTCGCGGGGGTGATGGCGAACCCGGCCGAGACGTTCGTCAGGAACGGATCGAACTTGGCACTGTCGGTGCCTACCTGACCCTTCCACAAGTCGTGCGTCAAGCTCAGCGTGAAGCCGGGGATCAACTCCGACGCGAACGAGTTGTTGATCGACGGGGTCTGCCAGCCGGTGTGACCCGGCTGCTTCGCTTGCTCGAAGTTATAGGACAGGGCGCTCGTGTTGATGCTCAGGATCCGGAGCTTGCGCGGCGCATGGGTCGTGTCGCCCGGCGGCGCTTTGAGCTTGGCCTCTAAGTTCTGCGACAGGCCGAGGCTGATCGTTTGCTGGGGATCGCTGCGCGCGGTGAAGGTCCGGCGCGTCGGATCGACGGCGTAGGCGAAGGCCGAGTCGACGGTGGACCCCGGCGCGTAGGCGTAGCTGATCTGCGGCGAGATCGCATGACGGATGCGGGCGATGGGCCCGATCCCCGGGAAGAACCCGAAGAAGGTGGGACTGAGGCCGGCGCTGAACTGGAGTCGCTTGCCCTGCCTGAGGAATTGTCCGTTCGTGAACTGATTGCGGATCATGAACGGCCCCGCCGACGTCTGGTTCACGATCGCGATGCCCGGCTGCAGCTTCCAGGTTCCCGTGAAGAGCGACGGCAGGTTGATGCCCGTCTGCCAGTTGACCATCGTGCTAAAGGTCTGGTCGAACAGCACCCGGCGGCGCCCGCCCGGGACGGTCGTGTCCACAATGTCGATCTGCTGCCGCGCGTTGCTGATGACGTCGCTCACGGAAAAGCTGTTGCTCCAATTCCACGGCCCGATGCGGAGCGGCGTCTCCAAGTCCAGGTTGGATTCGCGGTGGTCGGCAAACAGTGTGTCCAGGGCGCCGCCCGGGAGGACCACCGACGGCTGGATCTGGTGAAACGTCTGCTTATTGCTGAACGAGAAACCGGGCGACCACGTGATGGACCGGGTGAGGTTGATCGGGGACGGCGTGAGGCTCACCGACGGTATGGTCTGCGACACGAGACCGCTTCCCACCTCCTGCTGCCGGTCGCCGCCGAGGCTCAAGGTCCCCCAGTCGAACTGCTTGGTGAAGCTCAACTGCGACACCAAGGTCGCGGTCGCGAGGAACGGGTTCACCGTGTTGGTCTGAATGACACTGGTGTTGCTCGAATAGTCGACCCGCGCGCTGAACCGTGTCCGTGAAGAAAAACGCTGCTGGTGGTCCCAGCCGAGGCGGATGGAGGAGCCGGGGGTGTCGAGCTGACCGTACCGCTCGAACGAGATGTCGCCGTCGATGAACCGGTCGAGCCACTTATAGCTGCTCTTGGCGCGGAGCGACAGGTACCGCTCGGCGTACCAGTCGGCCGAGACCAGGAAATCGAGGTAATCGTTGATGGCCAGGTAGTACCCGACGTTCAGCACGTGACGCTGGTAGCTGCGGACGGGGCGGACGATGTCGTTCAGTCCGAAGCGCGGCACCAGGATGCCGCTGCGGCGCCCCTTCCGAACGTCCTGGAAGATGAACGGCAGCCACAGGATGGGGACGTCGTGGATGTAGAGCACGGCCGGGCGCGCCACCATCACGTTCTTGTTCAACCACTTCATCTCCCCGGTGGAGAAGTGGTAATCCGGAACGGGGCTCTCGTCGGATGTGACCTGGCTGTTCGAGCCGTACAGGCGCGTGGAGCCCGAATCGACCGCGAGGTCGCCGCGCACGATCCACTTGGCGGAGCCCTGCTGGAAGTTGGTGAGCGCGTTGTGGACGGTGCCACGCTTGAGGCACGTATCGTACCGCATCCCTTCCCCGACCATCACCGTCGCCTGGTCGAACAGCCGGGGATCACCGATCGCATCGAGCCGACAGCTTCGCTGGTGGTAACGGATCGAATCCGACTCGACCTTCGTCCCTTCGCGCTCCACGTACGCCTCGCCGCGGAGGTGAATGGTCTCGGTATCACCGCCTTGGACGATCAGCGTGTCGGACATATAGTGCGTGATGCGGTACGCCGGCAGCTTGAGGAGCGAGTCGATCGTCGCGTCGGACGCTGGGAAGCTCCGGGTCGGGCCGGTCGGCAAGCCGAGCCGGCGGGCGGTCGCAGTGTCGAGGCGGCCCTGGGCGGCGGAGTCCGCGGCGGTGCGCGGCGGGGTGGTATCGGGCCGGGCGGGAGGGCGGGGCGGCCGCCGCGGTATCTGGGCGTCGAGGGCGCCGGCGGCAATCAGCAACAGGGCCGCCAGCCCGGCGGCGCTCGCGGCGCCGGCGCGGGCTCGTCGCGCGCGCCGCTTCTCCACGACCCACGCACACCAGATCCCGACCTCGTAGAGCAGCCACAACGGCCCCATCATCAGCACCATGGAGACGGCGTCGGGCGGCGCGAGCAGCGCGGCGGCCACCGCCGAGATCACGATCGCGTAGCGGCGGTTGCGCGCCAGAAACTGCGGTGTGACGAGCCCCAGCGCGGCCAGGATTACGATCACGAGCGGCAGCTCGGTCACGACGCCGAACGCGATGATCAACTGGGCCGCGAACGCGAAGTATTTGTCCGCCGTGATGAGGGGGTCGAACACCCCCTGTTGGAAGCTCAAGAGCACGGCCAATGCCCGCGGCAGCACCCAGAGGTACGCCGCGGCGGCCCCTGCCAGGAAGAGCAGGGCGCCGATCGTCAGCGCCGGCACGATGAGTCGTCGCTCCCGCGGGTACAGCGCCGGCACGAGGAAGGCCCACACATGGTACCCGACCACGGGCGACGCGAGGACCAGCCCCAGCACGAACGCGAACTTCAGGGTGATGAAAAACGGCTCTGTGGGACCGGTGACGCGGAGCTTGCCGCCAGGGATGAGGGGGGCGATCGGCCGGATGAGCAGACCGATGATGTCCACATGCTCGACGATGAGCCAGCCCGCCAGCGTCCCGACCACGATCGCGAGCAGGCTGTAGAGGATGCGCCAGCGTAGCTCCTCGACGTGGTCGAGGAAGGGCATCTCGGCCCGGTTGTCACGCGGCTCCGACACGCCGGCCCCCCAAACCCCGGCCCCAGACCCCGGAGAGGCTACCGCCCCAGGCGCTGGAGCTTGTCGCGCGCGAGGTTAGCCTCTGGAGAGCGGGGGTAGCCGGCGATGACCCGGGCGTAATGGGTGCGGGCCGCCGCCTTGTCGCCCCGCTGCTCGGCGAGGAAGCCCAGCTTGTAGAGCGCCGACGGGGCCCGCGGCGAAGTCGGATAGTTCTTCACGACCTGTTGATACACTGCGGCCGCCGAATCCGCATTCTCCCCCGCAAACGAGTCACCGATGAAGTAGAGCGCGTCGGGCGCGCGCTCGTGGGTGGGGAACACCCGGAGGAATTCCCGAAAGGCCTGTCGCGCCGTCCCGTAGCGGCTCGCCCGGTACTGCTGATACGCGACGTCGTACATCTGCTCCGGCCCAGGGCCCGCCGGATTGCCCGACGGCCCGACCGGGACGGCCGCCCCGCCCCGGCTGGTATCCGGGGCCGGCACGGGCTGGCGGGCCTGCTCTTCCAGGCGCCCGCGCAGCTCCGTCAGTCGCTGCTGGCTCTGTCCGGTCAGCTCCTGCACGCTCACGAGCTGTTGCTGCACGGCAAGCAGATCGGTCTTCATGTCGCCGCGCAGCTGCACCAGGTACGCCTGCTGGGTGACCAGTCGCTCCTGGATGGCGGCCAGCAGCGTGCGCACCGAATCGACCGCGGCCCGATGCTGGCTGTCCGCCCGGGCGCGCTCGACGCGCAGCGCGTCGACCTGGAGCTCCACCCGCCGGACGTCGCCTTTCAGCGCGCATCCGCCGGTGAGCCCCAGGGCGAGCACGAACGGCCGGCCGTGCTTCAACGGTCGATCCGGCTCACGGCTGCTTCAGGTGCTCGCCGCCGTCGAGAATCTCGAACTCGTCCCGGCGATTCTGCGCCCACGCGTCCTCGTCGTGTCCCTGGGCCAGCGGCCGTTCTTCGCCGTACGACACGGTCTCGATGCGGCTGCCATCGATGCCGTGACTGACGACGTACTGCTTGGCCGCCGTGGCGCGCCGGTTGCCGAGCGCCAGGTTGTATTCGTCCGACCCGCGCTCGTCGCAATGGCCGCTGATGCGAATACGCAGCGCCGGATTGGCTTGCAGGATGGACACCTTCTGGTCGAGCACCGACGCGTCCCCACCCCGGATGAGCGCCTTGTCGTAGTCGAAGTGAATCAGCGTCGCGAGCAGGGTCTTCACGGCATTGGTCGTCTGGCCGATCCCCGCCAGCGAGTCGGCGATACGCCGCTGGCGCTCTGCGTCCTCCCGGGCCTTACGGTCTGCCTCCTCCTGCGCCGCCCGCATCGAATCCTCGTGGGCCTGCTGGGCCGCGCGGAGCGAGTCGGCGTTGGGACCGGACACCGGGGTCACCGGCTCGGGCTTCTTGCCGCCGCACGCGGCCATGGCCGCCACGGCGAGACCGCTCAGCAGGAGCAAGGGTAGGCGTTTCATCGGTTGAAGTCCTCTCCGATCTCAAGGGGTCGACGATGCGGTCTCCGGCAACCGCGGAGACCAGGCCGGCAGGCGCGCGCCGCTTTTCTGCAGCAGCGGGCGGATGCGGCCGGTTTCCACATCGATGATCCAGAGCTGCCGATACCCCGACCGATCCGACACAAAGGCCATATGACGGCTGTCGGGTGCCCAAGTTGGATCTTCGTTCCGCCCGACCGAGGTGAGCTGTCGCACCGCACGCGTCCGCACGTCGAGGACGAACACCTGCAAGGTGCCGCCCACGTCGCGGTGGAACGCGACCGTCTGACCGTCGGGCGACCACTCGGGCGCGTTGGACGAACCGGTGGCACCGTAGTCGAACGGCGCGAAGAGCTGCTGGTCCGTCCCGTCCGCCGCCATCGCGTAGATCTGCGGCAACCCGGCTCGCGTCGACACGAACGCGATCCGCTGGCCGTCGGGACTGTAGGTCGGTGACAAGTTGTCGTAAAAGCGCCCCACGGTCAAGCGCTGTAAGCAGCAGCCGTCCTTGAAGTTCACCGTGTAGAGGTCGGTGCCCTCCTCGGTCGCGCGGCTGAAGGCGAGCGTCTTGCCATCGGGCGAGAACGCCGGGGTGAAGTCGAGCGCCTGACCGGTCGTGGCGACGGGCGCACGCTTGCCGCTCCCGACGTCCTGGACGAACAGTCGCCCGTGGCCCTGCCAGAATTCCATGTACGAGAAGCGACTCCCGTCCCTTGCCCACGCCGGCGACATCGCCTGGTGATCGCTCGACGACACCAGCTTCTGGTCGGCGCCGTCCTGATCGATCGTGTACACCTTGCCGTCCATCACGAACAGCACACGTGTGGCCGCGGTCCCGCCCACGCCGAGGGCCGCCTCGAGCACGCGGTCAGCCAGCTGATGCACCGCCAGCCGAAACCCGGCGTCCTTGAGCGCCGGCAGGCGGGCGCGGAGCTCGCGCCGCACGCCGCCCGCCGCCACGTCGTGCACGGTGACGATCGTGGTATCGCCCGGCGCGGGCAGCGGTCGCTATAGTCGAGGTCGCGCGTCATGATGGCGCGCACCGAATCGAGCGCAGGCGCGTGCACCGGCAACAGGACCATGCCCGGGCGCACCCCGGGCCGGTAAATGATGCCGACGCGGACTCCCCGATCGATCGCGGACGTATCTTGGGCGGTCAGGCGGACCGGCCGACCGGCGGTCAGAACGGCCAGGCCGAAGAGCAGCCGCCTCACTGGCGCTTTCCGGAGAAGTAGAAGCGCACGAACAGCACGTCCGCATCCCAGCCGTCCGGCAGCGCCCGGAACGCCTTGATGCGCCCCGCCTGCTCGACCGCTCCCTGCGCTTCGAGGTCGAACCCATAATTCCCCGAGCGCCTTATGAGCTGGAGATCGCTCACCGACCCGTCGCGATGCACCAGGAACGAGACCTCCGCCTCGAGAGGAGTGCTTTGGAGCGGGCGCTGCCAGACCCGCAGCACCTGCGCGACGATATTCTGCAAGTACTCGGGGAACGGGAACTCCACACCTTCCGTGCTCACCGTCGCGACGTCGGAGCCGGTCGACGGCTTCTCTCCGGGGAGCGGCGTCACGTTGGGCGTGGTGCGTGGCGCGGCCTCGCGCTTGGTGTTGTCCGCCACCGGCGGCGGCGGCGCCGGGGCTACCGTGCTCTTGGGCGACTTGGCCTTCGCCGCCGGTGCCGGCTGGGCCTCGGCCGGTCGATCCACCGCCTCGGGCGCCTTGCGCGCGTCCGGGGTCGGCTCAGGCGCCGCGACGAGGTGCACCCGATACGTCGGCGGCATGGGCTTTCGCGCGGCTGCTGCCCCGACCACGAGAAACAGTCCCGCGAGCGCGTGCACCGCGACGGTGCCGACCAGACCGACGCTCGCGCTTTCGGAACTCTCGGGCCCCCGTCTCACCGCTCGGCCTCCGGCTCCGCGACGAGCCCGACGTCGTTCACACCCGCCGCGCGGATCGCCGCCAGCACCTGTACCACGTCCGCATACGGGACGCGTCCGTCGGCTCGGAGGTACACCCCAGTGGGACGTTTGGTTCGCACGAAGGCCGGAAACGTGGCCCGGAAATCGGCGTACGAGAGCGCCGCCTGATCCATGAAGATGTGCCCCTCGCGGTCGAGGGTCACCACGAGGCCCGACTTCGGCTCGAGCGGTCGCGCTTCGGCGCGCGGCAATCGAACGTCCACCCCGCCCTGCATGATCGGCGCGGTGATCATGAAGATGATCAGCAGCACGAACGCCACGTCCACGAGCGACGTGACGTTGATGTCGGCGTTCAAGGGCAGCTCGCCGTGCCCGCGCAGCCCTCCGCCGCCGCCCAGGAGCCCGGCCATTAGAGCCTCCCTTCGCGCGCCATCGTGCCGATGATCTCCTGAGCGAACCCTTCCAGCTCGCCGGCGAACAGGCCGAGGCGGTTCACGAACAGGTTGTAGGCCATGACGGACGGTACTGCGACCGCGAGTCCGGCGACAGTCGTGACCAGCGCTTCAGCCACTCCCGGCGCCACGGCCGCGATGTTGCCGGAGCCGCCGACCGCAATCCCGATGAATGCGTCCATCACGCCCAGCACGGTCCCGAGCAGCCCGAGGAGGGGGCTGACGGAGCCGAATGTCGCGAGCCACGGCAGGAAGCGCGCCGCGGCGTCGCGCTCCGCCGCGACCTCCTTCGCGAGCACCATGCGCAGCGCCTCGAGCTGGGTCGTGGTCAGCGCACTCTGGGTCGCCACCGCCGGCCCGTTTTCCTTCAACCCGCCCGGCTTCAACTCGGAGAAGAAATGCATGCCCTCGCGCAGCAGACGGTTGTAGGGCGAGCCGGGCAACCGCATGGCGGCGTGGTAAGCGTCGTCGAGCCGCGTCGCCCGCTCGATCTCGGCCATGAAACGGTCGGCCTGCCGACGCATCCGGCGGAACTGCCACCACTTGAGGAAGATGAGATACCAGGAGACGATGGAAAACACGACGAGGATGGCGAGGACGAACTTGGTCTCGCGGCTCGACGTGAGGACCAGCTCCCAGGGCGTTGTGGGGACCGCCCGGCCCACCTGAAAGAGCACTGTCAGCCCTCCCTGAACGATTGCAGCGTCCGTCGCAGACCCTCATCGATGGCGACCCGCGCGCGCCACCCGAGCCCGCGCGCCGCCTTGTCCACCGCCAGGGCGTTGCGCCGCAGCTCGCCGGGGCGCTCCGGCGCATGCTGGATGGTCAGCCGGCGCCCCGCGAGGGCGACGAGCGTCGCGGCGAGCTCGTTGACCGACGTCTCGACGCCGGTGCCGATGTTGAAAGCGCGCCCATCCAACCCGTCGGCCGGTGGGAGCGCGACATG
>WNFY01010066.1_pt1 | contig 13039 bp, 13 predicted proteins | sample 5400091 | NCBI WGS metagenome assembly WNFY01 (sample SAMN13153364, study PRJNA577476) | soil metagenome | isolation source: 60 cm soil or saprolite under grassland replicate 1 | place: USA:California | collected 2016-06-15 | reverse complement strand
CTCCGTTCGGCAACAGACACGCGACCGACATCGGGAACAGTTGAACCGCTTTCGCTTTCGCCATCATCCCCAGGCCTATTTGGCCTCTCTTGAGCTACGATGGGAGCAAGCAGCATGTACGTGACTTTTGCCCCCACGGCCTTAAAAACCCAGATTCTCGCTAACGAGCGGCTTATCGGCCCGGTTCAGTGTGTATCCAATATCGCCTCCGATCACCTCCCCGGCGATAGGGCGGCAAGTGTTACTGTCACCATGTCCGACGCATGTACGGGCGAGGTTTACGACTGGCAGGGCGCACAATCGCTTGCCGCAAACCTGCTCAGGATGGAAGCGGCTAAGAACCTGGGCGCTGGTTACAAGCTAACAGGTAAGCTGGTAACCACGGTAACGAAAGCACCGGTAATAGATGCACAGGGAACAGTCACTTTACTCATCGCTGCAAAGGGTATCTGGGTTTTTCAATTCGACAATGCGCGCAAATCGGCCCTGGCAAAATTGATCGCTGGCAAGAGTGGACAGCAAGGGCAAACTATACTCCGGAGTCAGCCCGGAGTAGCGAAAGTTGACTTCCAATTTTCCCAGCTCAGCGGAAACACACTGCCGGCCAATCCCACTGCGATCACCATTGTAGTGCAAAGCGCTTCAGGGGCATAAGCTGTAGCAAGTGGAATATTGATACGCTCTTTCAACTCACGTCCAAAAACTCCAATGAAGTCAGCCTGTAAATTATGGGCCGGTGACGATCTGTGTCATTTATCATATATCCTGCGTGGGTTTATCATATAATCTGCCACGAGGCTCTGCGCTTTGAGCCAACTACCTTTCTCACATAATCTGGCGTGACAACCATAGCTCATCTATTTTGCGCACTGTTTTGACCCAACGCCAAAATATCTGAGAGAAGCGCCATGTTCTGTTTTTTATGCAACCTCGCTGATGAAAAGAGAAATCTTTACCATGCATGTCAAAAACTTCGTTTCCTCAGATGTATTTATGTGTTTATGATCACGATTTCACGTTTCCCGGCAGCAGAAGAATATCTCTCCTGCTCCTCCGCTGCCGGGAGACATCTATCCATTCAAGCACCTTTTTGGGGATTGTCTGTGCAGGCCAGAGCAGGTTTTCTCCCGCGTCAGTTGCTTGATGGCACGAAGCGGATGCACTACGAAAGCTTCTGAGTGGGAAAGAGGACGCCGAGGATACGGCTTTGCGGTCGAAGCACCCACGAAATGAGCGTGAGAACGGCTAGGATGAGGGGCGGCCAGATGAGAGTGCCTGGATCATCTTTGCCGCGCACCATGCCTGATGCAGCCGCGCCCGTCATTACAAAGAATTCGCCGGCATACGCCCATTCCTTGAGCCGAGGAAAACGCGGTGCAAGCAAGGCGATGGCTCCAAGCAGCTTCCACACTCCGAGGATTCTGAGCAAGTATACCGGGTAGCCAAGGTGTTCTAATACCTCGGCGACTGGCTGGCCGGCCACAAGCGACGTTCTCCCATGCACCAGGTCCGTCACCCCACCTGCCAGTAGCTCAAGCGCGACGATTGAGGTGGTCGCCCAATAGCCGATCCCTTTCATTTTCATCATCGCATCTTCTTTTCTCGTTGACATCTTGCTTGTTCCTTTCTCATTCATCTCTGGTTATCCAGAGCTTCATCATTGAAAGATCACTGCTACCATGGGATGACTCCATCTTCCTTGCCTGGTTTGCTGGCTGCTCCCATTCTGGGAGCAAGGCGGGAAAGGGACACGACGAGGAATGAGAGGCCGATCAGGCTGGGAAGCACCCAGAACGTGAGCGGTGGCAGCTGATTCAACCCTGGAATCTTGTGGGCGTTATCCACAAAAAAGGCTGTCCACAGGACAACGTAGGAGCCAATCATGCCCACGATATGGACGACGACCCACTGCTTTGCAAGCGTGTCCCCAACCCGTGCTTCCTGCCCAAAGCGTCGTGCTGCATAGCCGCCAAGAGCCAGACCATAGCCAAGCACGGCCAGGAAGAAGAGGTACGCATCAGCTTTCCACTGCTGGACCGACAGTATGGTCACGGTGAGAAAGACGACGCTATAGGCCCACACATAGCTGGTTTCCCACCGCTGATGACTCCCACGACGTTTGGGCAAACTGAACATCACCACCCCGGTAATACCCGCTGTCAATCCTGCCAGGATATGCACGACGAGCGGCAGGAAGAAGGAGAGGGGAAAACCATTGATCATTTGTTTGTTCCTTTCTCATTTATCACTGCTACTCATTGAGTGACAGGTGTTCTTGCGTCCACCGTGTTCATCTCTCCTCGATAGTGCTGCTGGAGCCAGGCTTCCCAGCTTATTGTGCCGGTCGCCTGTTGAGGGCAGGTATTGCCCCCCTGGCGCATGGCGCGGGCCGTTTTGCCAGGCAACCAGAGGGGGAGAATAGCCCGGTGCATTCCACGCTGCTTGAGCCAGATCCGCGCCAGCTCTCCCGAGGTGAGGACCTGCGGGCCTCCGATATCCGGCACGCGACCGGATGGGCCAGCCTGGACGATCTCCACCAGGCGCCGGGCCACCTCCTCCTCGGCTATGGATTGGAGCGGCAGGTCCGTCGGCACAAGCGCCACCAGGGGAAGCCTGGTCAGAAAGTTCAGCACGACATCGATCAGGTAATGAAACTGCGTCGCCCTGAGAATTGACCAGGGGATGCCGCTGTGCTCAATGAGGTCTTCGCTGGCAAGTTTGGCTTTACTGAGGGCATACGGGACCTTCTCAATGCCCACAATCGAAATGAAGACCAGATGCGAGACACCTGCCTCTTGGGCCGCCTCCAGCAGGCGGCGCGTGCCTTCGAAATCGATCTTCCAGTTGCCTTTGCCGGCGAGATGGACCACCACATCCATGCCCTGGACGGCCTCAGCCAGACCCTCTCCGGTTACCAGATCAGCCTGCTTCCACTCCGCGCCCGGCCAATCCTCACCAGGGCTGGCCCGCCGGCTCATCCCACGCACGGAATACCCTGCCGCGCTCAATTGCTTCACTACCAGACGGCCCAATTTTCCCGCGCCGCCGGTTACTAGAATCTGTTGCATGTTCGTATCCTTTCGTGTTTCTCTTTATTCTGCATGCCCCTCTTTCAGAGGTTCGCACAGGAGACGAGAGAACATGGGCAGAATGTGACACTCCTCTCTGGTTGTTTTCTGTCCTGTTCCGGGCCTATAATTAATAAGGAAGAAGGAGAAAGGTAAGCGATGGACGTATCCATGCGAAAGGATAGCCAGGCAGAAGCGTTCGAACACTATCGCGTGCTGCTCTTTTCCATTGCCTATCGGATGACCGGCAGTGCCAGTGACGCCGAGGACCTGGTGCAGGAGACTTATCTGCGCTATCAGGCGAGCGAAAGCGAAGAGATTATCTCGCTGAAAGCCTATCTGACCACGATTATTACTCGCCTGGCCCTGGATTATCTGAAATCGGCCCGTGTCACCCGCGAACAGTATATGGGAACCTGGCTGCCCGAGCCGATCCTCATCTCGGATGACGGTGAGTTTCCACAGGCCGCCCTTGAGCAACAAGAGTCGCTTTCGCTGGCTTTTTTACGCCTGCTTGAGACGCTCAGCCCGCCTGAGCGCGCCGTTTTTCTCCTGCATGAAGTATTTGATTACCCGTTTAGCGAAATCGGGATGATGCTCTCGAAAAGCACTGCCAATTGCCGTCAGATCTATCATCGGGCCAGGCAGGCGCTGCAGGAGCAGCGCGCGCGGTTCGAGCCGGAGCAGCAGCGCCTGCGCCAGCTGCTGTTCAGTTTTATTTCCGCCACTCAGGCCGGGAATATGGAGGCTCTGACCAGCCTGCTGGCTCAGGATGTCGTCTCCTGGGCGGATGGCGGCGGCAAAGCGCGGGCGAATCTCAAGCCTCTCTACGGTAAGCTCGCTGTGGCGCGTTTCTGGCTGAGCGTGGCCCTCAAAAATGAGCGGCCTGGCATCTTTACGCTGGCCGAGATCAATGGCAGCCCGGCCCTCTTGTTCTGGGAAGAGGGCCAGCTGGCCGGGGTCCTCAGTCTGACCCTGAGCGCTGGAGGCATTCAGGAGATCTATGCTCTGGTGAACCCGGAGAAACTGGCCTATCTGCACAGACAGCTCGCCGAGCGTGGGATTACACCAGAAACTTCCCAACCGACCGGCTTTTCACCAGATCAACGCTGAGAAACCAGATGCAGCGGAAGAAATGTCATGTATCAGGAATGCTGCGCAGGTTTCTCAGACAACTTGCCACGCAGCCAAGCGCATTCAAAGGATCAGTTTTCTCGATAAACTGGCGTAGCTTTGGCACTTAGCAATGGAGGCTTGCTTTGCTTGTAAGTCGCCCCTCTTTTCAGCTTTGCGCCAATTTATGCGAGAGAAAAGGATGCTTCTCTAGGAGCGGATTCCAGGCGGCGCACGCCAATTTATACGAGAAAAACTGGTCGTTTCATCGCTTCTGAAGAGCGTTGAATAGATGAGATAAGATGCCTCGCCAGTTTATGCGAGAGACGATACGGACAAGTTATCTGGGAGAAATACGCCATGAATTAGAATAAACGACAATCTGGCTGGACAGTGAAACACTTGAAACAGTGAGCCACTACGACTCAAACTTGTCTGACACACCTGACACACCTGACACACCTGATACACTTGATACAGTGAGCCACTACGACTCAAACTTGTCTGACACACCTGACACACCTGACACACCTGACACACCTGATACACCTGATACACCTGATACACCTGATACACCTGATACACCTGATACACTTGATACACTTGATACACCTGATACACTTGATACACTTGAAATAGGTGTGTGCAGGATTCTTGCGCCGTGAGAGTATGGGCGAGCGCAGCGATGTTCAGTGCGGTAGGGGCCCGATTATGTACCTTAACGAATTCTCGGGGAATACACGCTATTGTAGTGCTAGTGTTGCTAAAGGGACGGGGTATAACTGGTGCTGAGAATGTTGCGACGGTGTCCATCGTTGGGTGGTTGCTCCGCCATCATGGCCTGGTGATTTGAGGTTACTCCCTGCTGTGGATCTGGATAATTCGACCAGCCAATGTTCTCGCCGGCAGCCCTCCATGCAAGACCATCGTTGGTAATGCGTACCCCGAGGTCGGGTTCACCGGGACATTGATGGGATAATTGACCGTAGGCCACCATGCGCATATTATGCAGGCGAGCGCCTCTGGCCAGGGCTGCACTCCACGTGTATGGAGGAAGCCCCATTGCCACGCGATCATGATTGATTAAACCAAGAACATACTGCGCCAGCTGCTGCTCCTGGGAGGTGGATCCACCACCACTCGCCCTGGGAGGTGTTGGCGTTGAGGGGTTTGCGCTCCGGGTTGCCGGCTTTTGTGTAGGTGTATGTTGCGCCTGGTTGCCTTGCAGGGAAACAAGGCCAGTTCCACATGCGGATAATGTAAGCAAGAGAAGAAGGATGCCAACGATAGGCCAGAATATTCTGCTAATTGTCATTATGATGCTCCACCATCTTTGTCTTTCAGTAGTATAACATACGAGTAGGATCCATCAGGAAATTATTTGACATGCCCATAAACCTGAGACTATACTAAATGAAGTCATGAAAGGGAAAAGGCAGAACATTCTTTTGCCACATTTCCCTTTTTTTTGCCAGTACGAAAGGACTGTTTCGTTGCTTGTCGATAGTCATACACATCTTGACACCTCCCGTTTCAATGCCGACCGCGAAAGCGTTATTCAAGCTGCCGTTGCTGGTGGCGTTACGCGCATGGTCGATCCCGGCTGTGATCTTGCCTCCAGTTATGCCGCAATCGCGCTGGCGAAAGCGTATCCCGGCGTGGTATTCGCTGGCGTAGGCGTCCACCCGCACGATGCCACGACGTATAATGATGAAGTGGAAAGGCATTTTCGCGAGCTGGCACGCGACTCAACAGTCGTGGCGATTGGCGAGTTTGGGCTGGATTACTACCGTATGCTTTCGCCACGAGAAGTGCAGCGTGCAGTGTTTTGCGCACATCTTGAGCTTGCTCGCGCGTATGGCTTGCCGTGTATTATCCATGTGCGGGACGCGCATGACGATGTGATGGAACTGCTGCGGGCGCATGGACGGGGGCTACGCGGCGTCTTTCACTGCTTCTCAGGTGATGTGGCGCAAGCCGAACAGTGCCTGGCTTACGAAGGATTTATGATTTCTTTTGCCGGCCCATTGACGCGCCAGGGCAATGCGCTGCCAGAGGTGGCCCGTATGGCTCCATTGGATCGTGTCCTGGTGGAGACGGATAGTCCATATCTTGTACCGCAGCCCTTGCGTGCTAAGCGTAATGAGCCGCTTTTTGTGAAGCACGTTGCTGAAAAATTGGCTGAAGTCCGTGGCATGACCCTGGAAGAGATTGCCCAGATAACCACAGCAAATGCCGTTCGTTTGTTCGGTTTAGGAGCGCATGAGGAATGAAACTGTTTAATACGCTGACGCAATCTCTCGAAGATTTTGTTCCTATACATGATACTATCGTTCGCATCTATGTCTGCGGCATTACCCCTTACGATACTACTCACCTGGGCCATGCCTTCACGTATGCCTCATTTGATACGCTTATGCGCTATCTTGAGTTTTGTGGTCGTTCCGTGAATTATGTGCAGAACGTGACGGATATCGATGACGATGTTCTGCGAAAAGCAAAAGAACTGGGGATGGCCTGGGACGAACTGGGGAGACGCGAGACCGAGCGTTATCTGAGTGATATGGATGCGCTGAATGTGCGGCGCCCCAACGTTTACGCCCGCGCTACCAACGAGATACCGTCAATGATCGAGATTATCCAGACGTTGCTTGCACGGGGATATGCATACGAGAGCGCTGGCTGTGTTTTCTATTGCGTCAAAAAGGATGCGGAGTTTGGTATCATGGCCCGCGCCATCGGGCTTAATGATTATCATGCCATGTTGACCATTGCCAACGAGCGTGGGAACTTTCCTGACGATCCCCGCAAGCGCGATCCCCTTGATTTCGTGCTCTGGCAGGCCCAGGCTCCCGGTGAACCTGCCTGGCCGAGCCCCTGGGGAGCGGGTCGTCCTGGTTGGCATATCGAGTGCAGTGCAATGTCGATGCGCTACCTTGGCCCGCAGATAGATATACACGGTGGCGGAATAGACCTTGCTTTTCCGCACCACACTTGCGAAATCGCGCAGTCCGAACACTTCACGCAGAAAGCGCCTTTTTCGCGCTTCTGGATGCATACCGGCTTGGTACACCAGGATGGTGAAAAGATGAGCAAGTCTTTGGGCAACCTGACCCTTGTCAGTAACCTGCTCAAAGACTACAGCGCAACTGCTATTCGCATTACATTGCTGAATCACCACTACCGCTATCCCTGGGAATGTTTCCCAGAAGACCTTATGGTTGCCACGGAGACGACTGAACTTTTCCAGCAGATGCATGCGATCGTTGGTGATCAGACAGGTGGGGAGGATAGCCTGTTACGCGGTCGTTTCATCGCGGCTATGGAGAATGATCTGAATACGCCGGAGGCGCTCTTGTTGCTCAGGCAGGCGGCGGAGTCGACGCTGGCAAATCGCTGTGTGAACACTGCTGCTGAGATTTTACGGCTGGTGAGAGTGTTGGGGTTAAGAGTATAAGTGGCGGATAGTGACACATCCGGGTAAGCGTACATCTACCCGGATGTGTCACTATCCGCCAGTTTATCTCTCTCTTCCACATGGCCGCCTGTCATGAGGATTCCCAGTTGTTCTTCGGTAGCCTCTGGTGTGACTACATCGACAATTTTACCCTCGTACATGACCGCGATACGATCAGAGAGCGAACGAATTTCGTCCAATTCGGCGGAAATCAACAGGACTGCTTTGCCCGCGTCGCGCTGTTCAATGATACGGCGATGGATAAACTCAATGGCGCCAATATCGACGCCGCGCGTGGGTTGTGAGGCGATCAGGGCGAGAGGATCGGCAGCGAATTCGCGGGCGATGATGACCTTTTGCTGGTTGCCTCCCGAAAGGGAACGGACTGGGGCCTTGATAGAGGTAGTGCGAACATCGAATTCAGTGACAAGCTTTTTCGCCCAATTCGCAATACTGCGTAGTAATAGCACAAGACCATTCCATGAGAATTGCGGCCAGCGCTGCCGCCCTAAGATAGTGTTATCTTCGATGGAGTCTGCGAGCACAAGCCCACTGCCACGACGGTCCTCTGGAATGTGAGCAAGGCCTGCCAGTCGCTCTTCGCGAGCATTCATGACGGTAATATCCTGTGTCTCACCGGCCCGTCCGTCTTTGACCTGGGTGATGGAAATCTTGCCACTGGTAATTTTGCGCATTCCTGTCAGGGCTTCGACAAGCTCAGACTGACCATTGCCTTCTACGCCCGCGATACCAAGGATCTCACCGGATCTTACATCGAAACTTACGCCGTGCAATACTTCGAGGTCGCGATCGTCTCGCGCATAGAGGTCTTCTACGTGTAATACGACTGGGCCTGGGTGAGCGGGAGTCTTATCTACGCGTAAGAGCACTTCGCGTCCGACCATTAAGCGTGCGATCTCCGCCTGGTTGGTCTGGCTGGTAATCAGCTCGCCTGCGTTCTTGCCTCGTCGTAGCACAGTGATGGTATCAGTGAGTGCAAGCACTTCGCGCAACTTATGCGTGATAAAAATAATGGTCTTGCCCTGCTGTACAAGTCCACGCAAAACGCCGAAAAGTTCAGACGTTTCTTGCGGAGTCAGAACGCCGGTCGGTTCGTCCATGATGAGAATGTCGGCGGCGCGGTAGAGGATCTTTAGTATCTCGACACGTTGTTGCAGGCCCACCGAGAGTTTTTCAATACGGACGTCTGGATCAATGGGGAGACCGTATTGTTTGCTCAAATCAAGTATCGTTGCCCTGGCATTTTTCACGTCATAAATTGAGGCAACATTGCCTGGCTCATGTCCCAGCACTATATTCTCCGCTACAGTCAAGGGTGGGATCAGCATGAAGTGCTGGTGCACCATACCGATTTTCAGGCGAATGGCATCGCGCGGACCGGCTATGTGTTCGAGTTGGCCATTAATGTAAATTTCACCGCTATCAGGGTGAATAAGACCATAGAGAATGTTCATGAGGGTAGATTTACCCGCGCCATTCTCGCCTACCAGAGCATGGATCTCGCCTTTACGCACCTCGAGATTGACATGATCGTTGGCAACGACGCCGGGCCAGGTTTTAGTGATGTTACGCATCTCCACTGCAAAAGGATTGGATTGCTCCTGGGTTGCAGCCTCAAGTGTACTTTCCAGCATCGATGATACTCCTACTGCGCACGCGGGCGAGGATGAACCTCGCCCCTACATTATTCCGAACCTGGCTCGTAAGGAATGCCATCGGCGGCAGGCGGTGTGGTGCGACCAACAAGACCTACCAGAGCAATCAATACCAACACGTAGGGTAAAGTTTGGAGCAGGTATGGCAGATTGGGATTGCTGCTCAAATCTGCCAAGGTGCTGATGCTAAGTCCGTAACCCAATCCAAATATCAGGCAGGCCACAGCAGCTCCCAGGGGATTATATTTACCGAAAATCATAGCGGCCAGGGCGATATAACCTCTCCCAGCTGTCATCCCCGGGTTGAAGAGGCCCGCAACACCTAACGACAGGTACGCGCCTGCCAGGCCTGAGAGCAGACCACTGCTGATAACGCACAAATAACGCAGCAAGCGCACATTCACACCGGCGGTATCTGCAGCTTGCGGATGCTCACCCACCGCCCTTATGCGCAAGCCAATGTTTGTCCTGAAGAGCAGGAATTGAACGCCAATCAAAATCAGTATGGCGATGTAAAAGATGATATTTTGCTGAAAGAGGACATTCCCCAGCCACGGAATTTTTGAGAGCGGTCCCCAGGAGGGCGTGGGGAGAAGCAGTGAGGCTGGCAAAGATGGAACACCCTGGCCAGCGGGTGTGAGAACGTATACCAGATAGCTCGTCAGGCCAAGAGCGAAGATGTTAATGGCGACACCGCTCACAATCTGATTTGCCTTAAAATTGATGGATACAACAGCATGAATCAGAGCCATCGCCCCCCCGGCGAGGATAGCAGCCAGTACACCTAGTATTACACAAAGCGTATCATTTACTCCCAGGTTATGGAAGAGAAGCGTTATCATTACGGCCGCGAAAGCGCCGGTCAGCATCATGCCCTCCATCGCAATATTGACGACCCCGCTGCGCTCAGAGATGACACCGCCCAGAGCAGGGAGCACGAGCAATGCAGCAAATAACAAAGCAGTTTGCCAGGTGTTGGAGGAGGTTAGCGCTTTAAATAGCACTTGAAAGAACATCGTTATTCCTCCTTCTCAAGGTCAGATATTTCCACGTTGCTCTGCGCATCGCCATTGCCATTCTCAGGCAAATCAACACTTGTTCTAGCAACTGTGGTGGTTTGCAGGGTTGGCACGAAACGAGGCCTCAGCCATGCAGGCAGAGCACGCCGGAGCACGGGTAAGAATTCAGCAGCTATAAAGAACAGCACCAGCGCCTCAATAATGAGGACTAGATTAGGATCTACGTGAGCAAGTGACTGCATGGCCGTACTCCCAGATCGTAGTCCCCCGATGAGGAGCGAAGCCAGAAGGATACCTATTGCGGTTGTCTGACCAAGCAGCGCAACGGCAATGGCATCGAATCCCGTGGGAAGGCCACTGAAAGCAGTAGCGGTTAAATTGTATCCAGGCTGCCCCATCAAGTTCGTCGAACCCGCCAGGCCGGCGAATGCACCGGCGATTGCCATTACCAGAAAGATATTACGTCTGGTAGGGATACCTGCATACTTTGCCGCTTTTGGGTTCTGTCCAATCACACGTATTTCATAGCCAAAGGTCGTGCGGGAGATGATGAACCAGTAGATTACCAGAGCGATAAGAGCAAAAAAAATGCTGATATCCACTTTATACGTGAAGGTATCGAGCGGGGGCTGACCATTCCCAAAAATCTGGTTATAGACGCCGGCAATCGGAGGGAGTGTCGCATTGGGTGGAAGAGTAAGAGTCTGGGTAACGCCGAATGGAGCTGTGAATGGAGGGCTATTAATGAGATAGTCGGTACCATAGAAAGCAATCCAGTTGAGCATAATCGTCGTGACAACTTCGTGCGCGCCACGCCAGGCCTTGAGAAAACCGGCGATACCACCCCAGATTGCTCCAGCCAGGATGCTTGCCAGCAGCATTACTGGGATCAGTAGCCAACTGGGCCACGAAGTGAATGTCAGGCCGATCATGTCTGCTGCCATCGCGCCTACAGCCAACTGGCCGGCGGCCCCGATGTTGAAGAGGCCGGCACGAAAAGCAATCGCTACTGAAATACTCGCAAAAATGAGCGGGGTAACAATCACCAGGGTATCTGAAATATTCGCTAGAGAACCATATGAGCCAGTAAAGAGGGCAGCATAGGCATTAATGATGTTCTGAAACGGGCCAACTGTCTTGTCAGGCCAGGTAATAAGGATGACAATCGCTCCCGCAATAAATGCCAGGATCACGGAAATGACAGGACGCCCAAACGCAGTGCCGAATTTGCGAGCCCATATCGCAAGCTTCGACCCCGGAGGACGATGTTCAGACGTCTCAGGTTGCTTTGCTGATACAGCCATTTTGACTTCCTCCTCTTATGGGGAGACGGCTTCACTGACGACGTTTTTAGCCAGGTAACTGTTCCTTAATCATAACATTAGAGGTGATAAGAAACAAGCATTGTGGGCGGAGGAGTATGAATCACGATGTTGTAAAGACACCAACAGGGTGCGTTATATCGCACCCTGTTTCTCACGGTTCCTTATTCCGTATGCTATGCTACAGAATTACGGAATCGTCGTAGGCACAACAAGCGAACCAGCCTTCATCTGAGTTTGAAAGTCCATCGCCTTTGCCACAGCGTCCGCGGGAACATCGCTGCTCGTCGGAGCATAGCCAACGCCATCGTTGTTGATATCGAACGTGGTCGGGTTTGCGACGAATTTTGCATAACCACCAGTCTCCGCCAGGTTAATAATACTGTACGCAGCAGTATCGATACGTTTGATCGCGCTTGTGATGACACTCGGGCGGGCAGCGCCTGTCGTAGTTTTGCTCTGATCAACATCGACACCAATACTGTAGACGTTATGCTTGGTAGCAGCATCCAGGACGCCAATACCACAACCACCGGCAACCTGGAAGAGGATGTCGGCGCTGTTATCTGCAAACTGTTTATTAGCAATAGCTGCGCACTTCGTGGGGTCATTAAAGTCATTCGAATAGCCGACCACTACTTTAACGCTCGGGTCGACTTTCTGAGCGCAGTACTTGTACCCGGCGATGTAGTGGATGACCGGTGGGATAGCCAGGCCACCAACAGCGCTGATGGTGTTATGACCTAGCAGCTTCGGCGCCTTGGATTTGCCATCAACCTCCATCTGACCGGCCATCGCGCCAACAAGGCAGCCCGCCTGTTGCTCTTTAAAGAAGAGCGGTGCGACATTGGGGAGATTGACACAGGCACCAGTTTTGTCTGTGGGGTTTGTAGCACAGCCATCAATAAGGGCAAACTTCTTGTTGGGGTACTGCTTGGCTACCGTATACATCGCATTCTGCATCAAGAAGCCCACGCCAATGACCATATCTGCCTGCTGTGCCTCCGCGGCGATGTTTTTGGTGTATTCAGCATCACTGATCACCTTCGACACAATGACCAAGTCAGGAAAACCGTACTGTGCTCTAGCCTTTTCGTAACCTACATGAGTAAACTGGTTAAAGCCGCTGTCATTCAAGCCACCAATGTCTGACACCATTCCCACCGTCACTTTAGCACTGGGCGCAGCAGTGGGCGTGGTTCCTCCACCACTTGTTGTTGTGCCACCACATGCCGCAAGCAACATGGTAAATAAGATGAGGAACGTAGTGATAGGGGCGAGGCCGCTAATTCTTCGCATATTAGCTTCCTTTCTCTCTGCATTTGAGAAATAATGCCGGACGAGTGTACAGGCCGATACGACATGCCGGTAGAAGCAGAGATAA
>WNFY01008191.1_pt1 | contig 13041 bp, 10 predicted proteins | sample 5400091 | NCBI WGS metagenome assembly WNFY01 (sample SAMN13153364, study PRJNA577476) | soil metagenome | isolation source: 60 cm soil or saprolite under grassland replicate 1 | place: USA:California | collected 2016-06-15 | reverse complement strand
TATCGACTGGCGTTACCGAAGTTCTGGCTTACGGTACGGCCGTAATCGTGGAGCCGGCGAATCCCGGGGAAAGCTACCGCTCATGACCTCCGCCGAACTCTCGGAAGAGCAGCGCAGGCGAGTTCATCAAGCGCTGAGCGCAGTTCCGTTCGCCAGGCTTATTGGCCTCGAACTGGAACACGTTGAGCCCGGGTTGGCAGTCATGTCGTTAGCGATCAGGGACGACTTGAAACAAAACAATGGCGTGGTTCACGGTGGTGCCATCGCGTCCCTGATAGATACCGCAACCGCTTTCGCGATTATCCTATTGCTGGCTGAGGACGAACGCACGACGACGGTTGATCTGACAATTAACTATCTTCGTCCTTTGAGAACCGGGCGCGCCACTGCGACCGCTCGCGTGCTCCGTGCCGGCCGAAGAGTTGTCGTGGTCTCGGCGGACATTTCAGACGACGATAAAAACCTGACCGCTACAGCACTTAGCAGCTACTTGCGACTTTCCCCACGATCGACTGAATAAGCCACTTTTCCTTTAGCAAGCGAAACATCGAAAAAGCGAAACACCAAAAGAGACGCGAGCGTAAGCGTTTGGCGTCTGGGCATTAGATCGCGCATCATAGCCCTTCGCGATTCACTTTCAGAAGAGATCCGCAAGGTGGTTCTCCGTTAGCACATGGATGATTTAAGAAAATTCGCACGCTACTTTCGCCCTTACAAGCCCCAGCTTACTATCGGCATCGCCTGCATACTGGCCAGCGTCTGCTTTAACCTTTACATCCCTTTAATTGTCGGCCACGCCATCGACGCCAATTGGACGGTGGTCTCCTGGACGATGCTCACTATTTCTGCAGCCAAAGTACTTGGGGCAAGCATTGTGAGCGGCAGCTTTCTATTTCTGCAGCGACGCATACTCATTGGGATGTCGCGAAACATTGAGTACGACGTGCGTCAGGATTTCTATGCGCATCTGGTTGATCAACCGCTCTCTTTTTTTCATGAGCATCGCGTCGGAGACTTAATGGCGCGAGCCACAAATGATCTTGCGGCCGTGCGGCAGCTCGCCGGTCCGATGATTATGTACACGCTGCAGACGGTGTTTGTTGTCATAATCGTTTTGCCGCTGATGCTTATCATCAACTGGTGGTTGACGCTCTTGCTTTTTGTGACGATGCCGCTCGTTTCGCTCACGGTCAAATTCTTTGGTCAGCAAGTGCACGTGCGGTTTGAAAAAATTCAGGATTTTTTCGCCCAGATCACGGCGCGCGCTCAGGAAAACTTTACCGGCGTTCGCGTGGTGCGTGCGTACGCTCAAGAAGATGCTGAGATAGCGGCGTTCAATCAACTCAACCAGCAGTACGCGGAGCGCAACCTGAGCCTGGTGCGCATCGATGCGATCATGCGTCCTTTGATGCAATTCCTCATTGGCATTGGCTTCGTATTGATCATCTGGGCGGGAGTTCCACTCGCGGTCCGTGGAGAGATTACCGTCGGCCAGTTCACGGTATTCAACATGTATCTCTCGCGTTTGATCTGGCCCTTGATTGCGCTGGGATATGTGGTCAATCTCTATCAACGCGGGACTGCCAGCCTAAAACGGCTTAATGCCATTTTCAAAATCAAACCGCTGATTGCTGATCCTCCTGATGTTAAGAACCAGCCGCCAATTAGAGGCCGGATCGAATTTAGAAACCTGACGTTTAGGTATCATCAGGGCGAAGAGCCCGTACTTCATCATCTCAACTTGACGATTCCCGAGGGACATACGGTGGCCTTTGTCGGGCGGACCGGCAGCGGCAAATCCAGCATTGTGAATCTTATTCCGCGCCTGATCGAAGCACCTGAACAGACTGTGTTCATCGATGGCGTGCCCGTGCGCGACTATCCCCTGGCGCAACTGCGCTCCAGCATTGGCTACGTTCCGCAGGAAACATTTTTATTCAGCGATACGCTCAAGGGAAACATTGCTTTCGGTGTCAAGAAAAGTGAACAGGCTGAAGTCGAATGGGCTGCGGAAATTGCCGGCTTAACGGAAGACATTGCCGGTTTCCCCGATGGCTTTGACACTGTGGTGGGCGAACGAGGCATTACACTTTCCGGAGGACAGAAGCAACGGACAGCGATTGCCCGTGCTGTTATGCGTGAACCGAAGATTCTAATCCTGGACGATTCTTTGTCCTCGGTTGATACCTACACCGAGGAAAAGATCCTGGCCCAACTGCGCGGTGTGATGCGGGACCGCACGAGCCTGATTGTTTCCCATCGCATCTCGACCGTGCGAGATGCTGATCTGATTTGCGTTCTTGACGAGGGCCGCATTATTGAGCAGGGAACTCACGACGAACTGCTCGCTCTCGGAGGCGAGTATGCGAACCTGTACGAAAGACAGCTGCTCGAAGAAGAACTTGCTGCAACCTGACTGAACAACAGGACTGAAGAGAGCTTAATGTCAACGGGCGCCAAACAGTTCCATGAAGAAGAGGCAATCGGAAAGACTTACGACTTTCAGATTGCGCGCAGGCTTCTGCGATACCTGAAGCCATATATGCGCTGGCTGGGGCCTGCGCTGGCATTTACGCTCGCTCTGAACTTGCTAGGAATCCTGCAGCCCAAGTTCACCCAGTATGCGATCGATTGGTACATCCTGCCACGCAAGACCAACGGCTTAATGCTGCTTGTGGTGCTCTACGTTGGCGTTCAATTGTTTCGCCTGGTGTTCTCCTACTTTCAGGCAATCTTGCTTAACAGTGTGGGCCAGTATGTGATGTTCGACATCAGGCGCGAACTCTACGACAAGCTGCAACATCAGGAAGTCGCATATTACGACCGAAATCCTGTTGGCCGTATTATGACAAGACTGACTAGCGACGTGGACGCGCTGAACGAGCTGTTTACGCAGGGAGTCACGGATTTGCTCGGCGATCTCGTCATGATTGTCGCAATCATAGCTGTGATGCTTTGGATGGACGTCAGGCTAACGCTGGTTACTTTGCTGACCGTGCCGATGCTCTTTGCGGCAACCACCTGGTTCCGCAAAGGTGCACGGCGCGGTTACGACATGGTGCGCACCCGTATTGCGCGTATCAATGCGTTTTTGCAGGAGCACTTCGCCGGCGCGCAAACGGTGCAAATCTTTAATGCGGAAGTAAAGTCGCTGCACAAGTTTCAGAGGATCAATGACGATCATCGTAGCGCAAACATCGATACGATTTTCTATTACGCCGTGTTTTTTCCCCTTGTCGATTTCATCGGAGCCGTGGGCATTGCCCTGATTATTTGGTATGGCGGTTACCGAGTGATGCAGAATACGCCGGGCCATACAGTGTTGACCCTGGGTGCGTTGGTTGCCTTCATTCAGTACTCTGGCTTTTTGTTTCAACCTATCCGAGACATCTCAGACAAGTACAACGTGCTGCAGGCAGCGGTGGTTGCCTCTCATCGTATTTTCAAAACGCTCGACTTGCCGATTGCGATCGTCAATCCTCCCGCGCCCCGCAAGGCGGACCGGGCTCGCGGGCGCATCGAGTTTCAAAACGTGTGGTTTGCTTACCTGGATGACGATTGGGTATTGAAGGATGTTTCCTTTACGGTTGAGCCTGGTCAATCGATTGCACTTGTAGGTCACACGGGGTCCGGTAAAACTACCATCACCAACCTGTTAATGCGCTTCTACGACATACAGCGAGGCAAGATACTCCTCGACGGAGTTGACTTGCGTGAATGGGACTTGAAGGCATTGCGAGAGAACTTTGCGGTCGTGCTTCAGGATGTATTTCTATTCAGCGGCACGATTGAAGGTAATATTCGTCTGGGCCGCGAGGAAATCTCGGAGGAGCGCGTGAAATGGGCCGCGCGCGAAGTCCATGCCGACCGCTTCATCCAACGTCTGAAAGAAGGTTACACGGCTGAAGTCAGGGAGCGCGGCGCCGGATTGTCGGTGGGGCAGAAACAGCTAATCTCATTTGCCCGCGCACTCGCGTTTAATCCGGCGCTCCTGATTCTGGATGAGGCAACCAGTTCGATTGATACCGAGACCGAACAACTGATACAAAGAGCCATTGAACGAGTGATGAGGGATCGCACGTCGATCGTTGTAGCTCACCGGCTTTCGACGGTCCAGAGTGCGAACAGAATAATCGTCCTGCATCACGGTGAGATTCGCGAACAGGGGACACATCAAGAGTTGCTTGCGCAGCGCGGGCTTTATTGGAAGCTATACAAACTGCAGTATGCGGATGTCTCGCGGGCACCTTACAAGGCTCTCAGGGCTGAAGACGAAGAGAACCTCGAGACGACCGCTAACCGTCTTCAGTTTAGCGAATGAGACCGAATTCACGCTTGGTGCCTGGTATGTCGTATTTAGTTCTTTGTAATAGCAACGACCAAGATCAGCAAGATAAAGTAGTACAAAGCACCAAGTAGAAAGCAATTACAAACTCAAGACTCGAACAACGCCTCGTTTTCTAGGCGGGCTTATTGAATCTCTTATCATCGATCGGAACGTTAATTTTGATCTCCGTAAACTTTCTCGTTATGCTGTAGAAAGGATCGATCGCTGAGACGCGAATCGTGAACGGCAACTTCATTCCATCCAGGTCGTGGTAGTCGTCGAAGTCAACCTGCTCCGGAATATTACCAATCGGAGTAGTTGTTGATGTAGTCCGGCGCAGAAGCAAGCCTGTTTCCACATCGAAGAAAAGCCGTTCCCGCCGGTTATCAGTTGTTGTACCTCTGACGACGTACACGTCTCGGTCATTGATCTTGTCTTTTCCTGCTACTTGTAGCCGCGAGAATTGATCCTTGAGTTTTATGTCTTTGAGCAGATCCGGGTATCGGCGTAGGTAGTAAACCTCGGGACCCCCCAAATCGCGGATACCCCTGGCGCTCTTCTCCCAGCCTGTGCTGCCGTCAAAGCCTCTTTCTGTCACGCCTTGTGGCGAGGTTATGACGGCCAGGACCTTATCAGGTGCAGATTGATAGAGCTCGTATCCGAAGGATACTCCCGCCGTAGTTGTTACGGTGCCTTTCATCACGCGTGACTTCAACTTTGCAATCGCAGCGTCGCCACCCAGTGCCTGCGTGTATTTCTCGAGGAGTTGATCGGACGTTGGCAAAGCCGGTTGTTGCTGTGCTCCCTGATTTCCTTCCAGACGGGGCGAAGGCTCCGGCAACGGAAGTGGCGGAGTCCCAACCGGCGATGTGCGACCGCGGTGGCAGGTATAGCACGCCACATCGGTATTACCGCGGAAGTTGGTCTTATTAATTCCCAGCACCATCGCTATCATCGAGCGGGCCGATTTTTTTTCACCCTTCTCGTCAGATGCGAAATCCCAATTGTTATCCTTATTCACGTGACAAAAAATACACTTTACGCCCAACGACGCGCTCATATAATTCATCATCGGTATTAATTCCGATTCGGGAATACCCTTGAGGACCTGGATATTCTTTTGCGCCTCATCTATGGTTTTCTCGCCAGGTTTTTGCTGATTTGCAGGCAAAGGGTTCTGCGATCGGGCGGTTGATGTCTTGCTAATCAAGATTGCGAACGCCAGACAAATTGACAAAACAGCAATTGCCGCTCTAATTGAGCGGGTAATCAATTGGTTAATCATATGCGTCAAAGACTCCTTAAACATGTGAGACTGGAAATTGGAATGACGGCTAGAAGCAGACAGATCTGCACGCAGCAGATCGGTCAAATCTGATTTATGAAAACAAGCAGTAAGGCTAACGAAACTTGGTAGTAACTAACGCGTTCAGCTGCCTGGGGTCTTTTAGTTTCCGCTCTCGGCCGTCAATCTGGTCCTCGTTTTAAGGGGCACAAGACCCTCGAAGGTTTTGTATATTTGCAAGTAGGTTTGCGTCTCGCGTGGAATCAGCGCTTTCCATTCGTCTCCGCCGCGTCTGAGATATAGCGGAAGACGGGCCGCATTTGAGTTGTAGCCGGCTGCGAGCAATTCGCTCGTGGTGGCCAACTTCGCGTTGAGCGCATGTTTCACATCTTCATTGGCAGCCAGATCGTTCCAAGTGTCTTGCATGTAGAGCAACATCGCCTGTAGCGCATTTCCGTGGTTGCGCATGCCTGTAACGAAATCCGGAATCAAACCGACGCCAGGATGCCGCTGTCGTTCGAGGTTGTATGCCCAGGGGATCATCTGCACCATTCCGCCGGCTCCGGCAACACTGACGGAATAGCGATAGGTTTCGAGCGCGTTAAGACCGTACAGGGAATAGATCTCATCGAAGAGCGACAGACGGTTTTCCAACCGGAAGCGGTCGTGATCGATGTGTTCGACTATGCACAGTCTTTCCGCGACGTTGACGATGTCCGGTGAGACAAAAGCACCTCTCTCGCGCAGACGCGTGGCAGCAAGATCCAGCATGTCGCGTACATACGCTTGACCGGATCTCACAAGGTCGACGGAAAGGAGCGCGGGGTGCGCCGAGGTGTAGTAGGCCATTTCGCGAAACAGCCCACCCTTCTCAATCGGAAACTCCACCAACAGCGGCGTCAGCGATCGGCCGTTGGGGTCAAAAATCGAGACCGCTGTATTGACGCCATTGGCGCGCAGCACTCGTATATCCAAAATGGTGCCCAGCGAACTCGTCAGCGAGATGTCTGCGCCCTTAGTGAGAAACGTTTGTTTTGAAAGCGTAACGAAATGAATGCGGGAAGTGGTGCGATCAAGCGCCGCTAGAGTGACAAATTCGGTTGACGGCGACGTCATCGCTGTCGTCATTGGCCGCGATTTGAGCAAGCGCTGTGCTTCCGCAATTCGCGCCTGAATAGAAGCTGGAGTCAAATGGCTCGCCGCCGCTTGAGCAGAACCGGCTCCATTATCTGTCCTCTCAACTGTGTCAGACTTTGCTGAATCTTCATTGGCGGCCGCAGGTAATTCGACTCGCGGTGGCGTTGAGCGCTGTTGTCCTGAAGATTCTTGCCGGGGTGGTTGCTGCGCATTCGCTACCGGACCCACCGTGCGAGGGCGCACGATTTTGTCCGGCGTAACAGTTTGGGCCAGCGCAGGGCTGGCGGCTATTGAAGAGGCGATAATGAAAAACGATAGGATGGGGGATTTTCTTTTCATATTTATCAGGAGAGTTACGATCAATTCGGCTTGCTGGGGGGCGGCAAGTGTGTTTTTAGATTCGCCTATGCCACTACGGGTTGTCAACCCTTTTAAGGTTCTTTGCCTGGCGTTTTTTTTGAAAGTGGCGTCAACGCCGGGATTCTTGTCGTCGTCTAAACTAAGTGGGGAGGATGACAGACGACTATTTGTTCTCGATTCTTGGCTACTGCGCACTAAACCTGTAAAGCTCGAATGTACATTCCGGAAACGCCGACGTATTGCAAAGGGTGGCCCCAGGAACACGGCTTCGGAGACAAAAAACTGAATTTCGCCCGGCGATTAATCGACTGCAAATCCTATATTCACAACGGCGGTAATATCCTTGTCGAGGGACGAAGTGTCGTTCATTCCGGAATCCGAAACTTCGTTCGAGTCAGCCGGTGTGATCTGCAGTACACCCATTCTGGCGGAGCGGACGCTCCCGATCGAGCTGCCGGTGCTTTTTGCAATCTGCTCCGCGCGTACTTTCGCGTCTTTCGCCGCTTCCGCGAGCATTTCAATCTTCAGGTCCCCCAGCTTCGTGTAGTGGTACTCCGGCGGCTGCGACTCGATCAGGATCCCCTGATTGATCAACTCCGTAGCTTCCCGGGCTATCTTCGCTATCTTATCGACGTCGTTTGAGCGCACTTCCAGTTCCTGCTTCAGCGAATAGCCAGTTATTTCGGCCGTTTCTTCACCCTCGCTCGACTTGCTGTGAAGCGTTTGCGACGAGATTGACGATATGGTGATCTCGTTTTCGGGAATACCCTTCCCAATCAAGTATGACTTTACCCGTGGCACGCTTGCCGAAAGCGAACGGTAGGCCTCGGCAAGCACCGGAGCTTGAAATGACACTCCGGCACGCCAGATAACGAGATCCGATTTAATGCGCTTTCGGGCTGAACCGGTAACAGTAATCGTTTGATCGCCTCGCTTACCTTTGACGAATGACCAGCCTCCTATTGCTGAGGCGAGTACGAGTCCCAATGCCAGCGCAAGTCCTGCCAGGAATGTTCCTGATTTCTCATCACTCATTTAATATGACTCCTCCGCTGAACCGTGGGCCAGACAATACACTGTAGCTTCCATTTAACTCAAGCGCATCTTGAATGTTAACGGCTCGGCCTCGCATCAAGTAGAAGCTGACGTCACCTTTGATCAAGGTCGCTTCAGTGGATGTCGTGCTAATGCGAATGACAGACTAAAGCCGTCGCTCCACCTACTTCCAAGCTTCCTAAAGTCTGTGCCAATAGGCGTTTGAAGGATAGCGAACGACTCTGTATACTCTCCTTCACGATTTTAGTTAAACCATCCTGCGTTGCGTCTCCAACACAACACTGAAGGGAGCTTCTTATGTCTGGCTACTCCACGACTGGTCGCGTCGCTGTCGTTGTCTTGTTCTTCTCCGCTATCGTCGCAGTGACGCTTTTGTCGCGAGCCAGCGCGCAGAATTCCACCGCTGGTGTGACCCAACAAATGATTAGACCGATGAATTATCCTGTCGCGAGAAAAAGTGATCAGGTCGACGATTATCACGGCGTGAAGGTAGCCGATCCCTATCGTTGGCTCGAGGATCTCGACTCGGAAGAGACTCGCAGTTGGATTGAGGCTGAAAACAAATTGAGTTTTGCCTTCCTCGAGGCGATACCCGTGCGCTCGGCCCTCAAGGACCGCCTGACAAAACTCTGGAACTATGAAAAATATGGACCACCTTTCAAGGAAGGGAAGCGCTACTTTTATACGCGCAACAGTGGGCTGCAAAATCAAAGTATTCTTTACACTGTAACTTCGCTTGACGGCCAGCCACAGGTAGCCATCGATCCCAACACGCTCTCCACAGACGGGACGGTGGCGCTCTCAGGCACTGCCGTCAGCGATGACGGTAACTTACTGGCGTATAGCCGGGTTTCTTCTACAGCCGCTATGATGAACCGAAGGGCGACTCGCTCAAGGGAACGAACTACTTCCAGAAACTCTATTACCACAAGCTCGGCTCACCGCAATCGGACGATACGCTCATCTATGAGCGCCCGGACCAGAAAGACTGGTTGTTTGGCGGCACAGTAACCGAGGACGGCAACTATCTAATCACTACAATTAGCCAGGGCACAGACGTAAAGAGCCGTATCTACTACAAAGATCTGAAGGTTGGCGGGTCACAGGTCGTCAAGCTCCTCGACGACTTTGATGCGGCTTACGGTTTTATCGGTAACGAAGGCACACGATTTTGGTTCCAAACTGATCTCCATTCGCCCCGCGGTAAAGTGATTGAAGTCGACGTCACCAGGCCGGAGCGAAGCAATTGGAAAGTGCTGGTGCCTGAAGGCAAGGAGACTCTTCAATCAGTAAGTCTGATCAATCACATGTTTGTCGCTAACTATCTTAAGGATGCCTACACCCAGGTGAAGATTTACGATACAAGAGGGAAGTTTGTGCGCGATGTTGAGTTTCCAGGTATTGGATCGGCCGAGGGTTTCACTGGCAAAGCGAACGACAAAGAGACCTTTTATTCGTTTACCGGTTTCACCATGCCGACGACCATTTATCGGTATGATATGGTCACTGGCAGGAGCACTATCTTTCGTCAGCCGAAGGTTGATTTCAATCCCACCGACTTTGAAACAAAGCAGGTTTTCTATACGAGCAAAGACGGCACAAAGGTGCCAATGTTTATTACTCACAAAAAGGGCCTCAAGCTGGATGGCACCAATCCCACCTATCTCTACGGCTACGGCGGTTTTGATATTTCCCTAACGCCGGCTTTTTCGGTGGGAAATCTCGTGTGGATGGAAATGGGTGGCGTATATGCACAGCCGAACCTGCGTGGCGGCGGTGAATACGGTGAAAAGTGGCATCAGGCGGGAATGAAGGAGAAGAAACAGAACGTCTTTGACGATTTCATCGCCGCCGCCGAGTGGCTGATTGCAAACAAATACACTTCCACGCCAAAACTCGCGATCGGCGGAGGTAGCAATGGCGGGCTTCTGGTGGGCGCGGCGCTGACTCAGCGTCCAGATCTCTTCGGCGCGGCTCTGCCCGCAGTGGGTGTGATGGACATGTTGCGCTTTCAGAAGTTTACGATTGGATGGGCGTGGGTGTCTGATTATGGTTCTTCCGATAACTCCGAAGAGTTCAAGGCGTTATACGCGTATTCGCCACTACACAACATCAAGCCCGGAGGAGCTTATCCATCCACGATGATCACGACTGCCGACCACGATGATCGGGTGTGGCCGGGCCACAGTTTTAAGTTCGCGGCGACGCTACAGGCCGCGCAATCCGGACCGGCTCCGGTGCTCATACGCATTGAGACAAAGGCCGGACACGGCGCGGGCAAACCAACCTCAAAGGTCATTGAAGAGATCTCTGACCGGTGGGCCTTTCTGGTCCGGACGTTGGAAATGAAGGGTGGCTTATAAAAATAGATAGGGCGTATTCGCCGGCCTGTTTACTGAGACCAGGGCGCAGGCTTGCGAACCCAACGACAACGTTTCAGCTGTTCGTACAACTCTGCCGGCAATAGGCCGGCATCGCTGGCAGCGATGTTTGATTGAACGTGGGATAGTTTACGCATGCCGGGAATGATTGTGGTTACGCTCGGGTTACCAAGAATAAAACGCAACGCCAATTCCGGCATGGTAATGGCTGTCGAATGTTCTCTGTTCCAGTTGGCGAGCAGGTTCTTGATCTCTTCCGCCCGCTCAACGCTGGGAATCAGGTTCTCAGGGACGAAGTAAGTGTTGCGCCAGTCGCCTTCGGGCCACCTGCTTTCCCTGGTCAGCGTACCGGTCAATGTCCCCTCGTCAAATGGTACGCGCGCGATTACTGCAACCTTCATCTCTCTGCATGCAGGGAATAGATCGTCCTCAGGATTTTGGTCGAAAATATTGTAGATGACCTGTACGGAATCGATTAATCCACTGTTGACAGCGCGAAGTCCGTTCCACGGTTCCCAGCGATTGATGCTGATACCGATGGCCCTTATTAGTCCCTGGCTACGCATATCGTCGAGCCGGTAGAGCCAGCGATCTTCACGCATCCATTCGTCTTGCCAGGTGTGAAATTGGATCAGATCAAAGTTTTCCAGCCGCGCATTCTCCAGACTGCGGTGCACAAAATCTTCTATATGATCTGGCGGGTATGATTCCGCAAGCGTGAACTCGGGCCGGGCCGGCCATTGGAGATTCTTCGGTGGAATCTTGGTGGCCGTGTAGAGTCGCTTGCCGGCGTTAGCGCGAACGATTTGGCCCAAAAGGTTTTCGCTTCGCCCTTCGCCATAGGCATAAGCGGTGTCGAAGAAGTTGCAGCCTAGATCCACAGCAGCCTGCAGCGAGCCAAGCGACTCATTGTCGTTTGAATCAGACCAGCTCGCCATTCCCCACATGCCGTACCCGATCTCGCTTACTTTCCAATCGGAACGTCCGAAGGTTCTATAGTTCATGCGTTCTCCAGCGATGGATAGAGTTTCTTAATCTTAACGCATCCTCTCCGTCAAATGAAAAAGAGCGGCTGCGGCCCGGCTAACTTTGGAATAATTTGGTGCGGCCGCGCTGAGACTCTGCGGTCTAATGGAAAAACAACTGCGCCCCAAAACCACAAGGTTCCGGGGCGCAAGCGTCAACGAACAATGGGCCAACGATTGGCTGAGTTAATTACTTCCTGACATTCCCGCTGCATTGTTACTGATGACAACATTCCTATCTGAGCCGCCGAATGTGACACCGACGAGTTGGACATCGTTGCCACTGCCGCTCGATCGCAGTTGGAAATCAACGGCTTTCTTAGCGCGCGGCTCGAGACGAGCCATCGTTTGCGCAACAACCTTCTTACCCCGCATGACAGAAAACTGACCGGACTGATCATCAAAGCGAACTTCGTAGGCCCCCTTCTTGACTACGGTGTTGTTGACCTTTACATCGCTCTCAAAAGTCACGTTATGTTTTTCGACCTTAGCCAACGCCACAACACTCGTCAGTGCGCCGACCACTAGAACAACTACAACGCGATTTAGAATTGACTTCATCACACACTCCTTAACTGACTAATAGTTCGGCTCACTTCTGAGGGCACCATTGGTCCTTCAGTCAAGCCTGGTTCCGAACTCTCAACTTGATTGCATCTCGCCATTGTTCCCATTCGTTTAAGCAACTGAAGAGTTTTGCTCATGAGTCGTCCCTGCATTTAGAACACCGCCAGCCGTTCTCTTATGACAAAAACAAACTGATTGAATGGACTTCAGAATAACGAACGGCCAGTTCCGATTCTCGTACGCTGCATTGATTTGTGCAGCTCTGAGATTTCGTTACGCATTAGAACGGCGGAACGTTCCGAGGCGTTGCTCGCATCGATTCCCGTCGCTTTGTACCGAAATACATCGCTCCGCACGAGAAGAACGCGGATAACCTCTGTAAACACGAAAGGAAATGACTTCACCCCGGTGACGAGCGTAGCGCTCCTTTACCATCGCTATACAATTCTTTACAGTTCCTTACAGTCTTTTCATAGCTGCTTTGCTAAACTTCCAGCACCCGATGTAGAGTTTCTTCGCCGATTTTTGCTGAGCGTGAAGGTTGATTGCTGAAAGCCTCTGCTAGCGCCCAGCGTCCTGGTTCGAAATACTAAATACTTTGAAGGAGATTTTGAATGAGAAAGATAATTTGCGCTCTCACTTTGCTGGGAGCTCTCATATTTGCCTTGGCGGTAAATGCCGCGGCGCCACCTAACTTTGGAGGAACCTGGACACTTGATAAAAGCAAGAGTCAGGGTCTTTCGCAGCGACTCCAGGGCGCGGATAGCGTGTCATGGGTCATCACACAGACTGACAAAACCATCACTGTAGAAGAGAAGGTAACTGGCGGCGCTATGGCAAGTGGTGCGCCAGGCGGCGCGCCCGGTGGAGCACCCGGTGGGGCACCCGGCGCGGGCGGCCCTG
>WNFY01005095.1_pt1 | contig 13042 bp, 15 predicted proteins | sample 5400091 | NCBI WGS metagenome assembly WNFY01 (sample SAMN13153364, study PRJNA577476) | soil metagenome | isolation source: 60 cm soil or saprolite under grassland replicate 1 | place: USA:California | collected 2016-06-15 | reverse complement strand
AGATGAAGCCGTTCATCTTCCAGCAGCGTAATCAGATTTACATCATCAACCTCGATGAGACGGTGAAGCAACTTCATCGCGCGACCGAGTTTCTTCAGGAAGTGGCGCGTCGCGGTGGAAAAATTCTTTTCGTTGGTTGTAAGAAACAGGCGCAGGAAGCGATCAAGGAAGCGGCCCTCGCGTGCGGTCAGTTTTACGTGAATCAGCGCTGGCTCGGCGGCACGTTGACCAATCTTGCAACCATTCGGAAAAGCATCGGCCGGCTCAAATACATCGAGCAGATCGAGCAATCGCCGGAGTACAAAAAAATGGGGAAGCAGGAACTCGCAGCGCTGAACCGCGAAGGGGCCAAGCTCCGCCGCAACCTCGATGGAATTCTGGACATGGCGCAGTTGCCCGATGCCGTGGTGATCATCGACACGACTCGCGAGCAGAACGCCGTCAACGAAGCACGCCGACTCAACATTCCAGTGGTCGCGATTGTCGACACCAACGCCGATCCGGAAATGATCGATTACCCGATTCCGGGAAACGACGACGCGATTCGGGCGATTCGAATCGTGTTGCAAAAGCTGGTCGACGCCATCGTTTCGGCAAGCAGCGAAGCCCACATCCGCGAACAAATCGAGATGGCCGGCGTTTCCGCCTAACGAGCGGTTACGACGCATTCGAATTCAATGAAAGTTATGGCCGATATTGATCCCAAACTCGTCAAGCAACTCCGCGAGAAGACGAACGCAGGCATGATGGATTGCAAACGCGCTTTGGAAGAAGCCAGTGGCGATCTTGCCAAGGCGGAAACGATTTTGCGAACCAAGGGGATTGCGAGCGCGAGTAGGAAAGCGTCGCGGGTGACGAAAGAAGGGATCGTCGCCTCTTACATTCACCTTCAGGGCAAAGTCGGCGTGCTGGTGGAAGTCAATTGCGAAACCGATTTCGTCGCCAAGAACGAAAATTTCCGCAGCTTCGTCAAAGACATCACGTTGCACATCGCGGCGGCGCATCCGCTTTACGTGAGTCGCGAGGATGTGCCTGGAAAATTGATCGAGGCCGAACGCGAAATTTACAAGGCGCAGGTGAAAGGCAAGCCCGCGAACGTGACTGAGAAGATTGTCGACGGAAAGCTCGACAAGTTCTACAGCACGGTCTGTTTGCTCGAACAGGGCTTTATCAAAAATCCCGACGTCACAATCAAAGATCTGCTTAACGGAAAAATTGCGGAACTCGGCGAGAACATTGTGGTCCGCCGATTTACTCGCTACCTCGTCGGCGAGGCGCTCCCGAGCGAAGCGTAAGACTTCGCAGTCATCCTGATTGCGCAAGGATCTCCCAAAAAGCGCCTGGCGTCACACAGGAGAACCTGTGTGCCACAGACTTCGACTGTGAGATTCCTCGCTAGGCTCGGAATGACCACACCAGGAAACACGTCGAGCTTCGCCGCGAAATCCGTTTCATCCGCGTAATCCGCGGTTAAGTTGGGAGCGGTGGGCCTGAAGAAATACAAAGCGAAGCGGGATTTCTCGAAGACCGCCGAGCCGAAAGGCGGCAAGCCGCTGCCCAAACAAATCCGCGGCGCATGCCGATTTGTTATTCAGAAACACGACGCGCGGCGATTGCATTACGATTTCCGGCTACAAATGGAGGACGTTCTCAAATCCTGGGCGCTTCCAAAAGGTCTTCCGTGGAAGCAGGGCGAGAAGCATCTCGCGGTGGAAGTCGAAGATCATCCAATCGAATACGAGACGTTCGAAGGTGTGATTCCGGAGGGAAATTATGGCGCGGGATCCGTGATGCTTTGGGACCGCGGCGCCTACTACGTTTACGGCGAGCAACCGCTGAAATCATTGCGCGAAGGCAAACTGCATCTTGTCCTCGCCGGCGAGAAAGCAAAGGGCGAATGGACGCTGGTGCGAATTCGGGGGCGAGACGGTGAAAAGAACCAGTGGTTGATCTTGAAAACTGGCGGCAGCGCAAAGCCGCCTTCGACAAAACCTGAAGACCAATCGGTCAAGACCGGCCGGACGATGAAACAGATCGCGGAAGAGCGCGATGCAGAGTGGGAATCAAATCGCCGGGAAAAAGATACAAGCGCAAGATCGACATTGAAGACGCGAATCAAAGCCGCGCTTAAAAAAAAAGACCAAGAAATAGTAGGACGCGACGAAGCCGAAAATGAAAGAGTGCGCACAGCGTTCGAGCTGCTGAAAAAGTTACCGGGGGCCAAACCACACTTCATCGAGCCGATGAAAGCGCGTCTCGTTGATGATCCTCCAAAGCATGGCGATTGGCTTTACGAACTGAAATTTGATGGTATTCGCGCGATTGCGATTAAGAACGATCGGAAAGTTTCGTTGGTCTCGCGCAACGGAAATAAGTTAGATGGGCGTTTCTCTGAAATTGTCGAGGCGATAAAGAATTTGCCTGTAGGCGAATGCGTAATCGACGGCGAAGTGGTGGCTCTCGATGAAGACGGCCGTTCGTCGTTTCAACTTTTGCAGGCGCTCGAAATGGAAGGTCGAAAAGCGCCTTTGTGCTTTTATGTCTTCGATTTGCTCCAACTCGATGGAAAAAGCCTGTTCGGCGTGCCGCTCGAACAGCGCAAGCAAGGGCTGGCCAAAATTTGTGAAGGCGTTGGCGATCCAATTCGCTACTCCGGCGAGATCAGCGGCGATGTGAAACCGTTGCTCGCGGAAGTGAAACGTCGCGACCTAGAAGGATTGATTGGCAAACACCGGAATTCTTTTTACGAACCGGGGCGGCGCAGCGGGACGTGGATCAAACTGAAATGCGTAAATGAGCAGGAATTTGTGATTGGCGGGTACACGCCGCCAGCTGGATCGCGAAAATATTTCGGCGCGATTCTGGTTGGCTATTACGAAAGAGGAAAATTAAGATTCGCGGGAAAAGTCGGGAGCGGCTTCACCGAGAAGTCGTTGTCGATGTTGCACAAAAAGTTTCGCAAAGAAGAACGCGCGGATTGTCCCTTTGTCGATCTTCCATCCAAACTCGCCACCGGACGAGTCCGTCCGACCGGCGGACAAGGCAGCGAGTGGATGCAAGGAATTACGCCTTCGATGATGAAAAAAATGCACTGGGTGAATCCAAAATTTGTCGCCGAAATCAAATTCGCGGAATGGACGCGCGATGGAAAACTCCGCCAGCCTGTTTTCCTCGGTATCCGTGAGGATAAGTTAGCGACTGAAGTAAGACGCGAAGCAGCCTAACGGTCGGAACGCTTCGTGCTCCGGGATTCGTCGAATGTGGAAGTTATTGACAATTGTTCACAATTGGCGGAAATCGACAGTCCCGCCTCCGCTGCGCTTCGGCGTGGCAAGCCCGCGCCGGACGGTTGAGGCGTGGTAAACAAGGAGATTGATTATGCGTCCAACTTGGAAGGGCAGTATCAGCTTCGGTCTAGTTTACATTCCGATCGCCGTTTATCCGGCGACCCGCGAAGAAAAGCTCAGTTTTCGGCAACTGCGCAAAACAGATCTTAGCCCAATCAAATACAAAAAAGTGGCTGAGGCTGACATGAAAGAAGTGCCGGCCGATCAAATCGTAAAAGGTTTTGAGTACGAGCGCGGACGCTACGTTGTTTTGAGCGACGATGATTTCGAAAAAGTACGGATCGAATCCACACACTCGATCGACATCACGGACTTCGTGGACCTTGAGCGCGTTGATCCAAAGTTTTTCTACAAGCCGTATTTCCTCGAACCTCAGAAGGGCGGCGAAAAAGCGTACGCACTCCTGCACAAGGCATTGAGCGGAACGGGTAAGATCGGCATTGCGAAAGTCGTAATCGCCAATCGCGAGTATCTGGCGGCGGTGAAGCCTGACGGATTGTTTCTCGTGCTCGAGCTAATGCATTTCGCAAGTGAGGTGCTGACCCCGGAAGAATTGAATCGCCCAAAAACGGAGTTGAACGACAAGGAGCTGAAGATGGCGAATGCGCTGATCGAGAGCATGTCTTCGAACTGGCAGCCGGAAAAATATCGCGATGAGTATCGCGATGCGGTGATGGAGATGATCGAGACGAAGGCAAAGAATAAAGCATTGCCAGCGGCACCGGTTGCGACGCCACGGAGCACGAACGTTGTCGATCTTGTTAAAGTTTTGCAGGAAAGCATCAACCGGTCGCAATCCGGGCGCGTGAAGCGGGGAGGCAACGGTGCTGGTGGCCGCCGGAGATCGACATCCTCGTTGGTAAAACAAAAGCGCCGCGCGGCCGCGTAATTACTCGGCTTCGACTTTCGCCTGGACGCGTTGGACCATGGCCACAGCGGCCATGAGTACGAGGCCGGCACAAATCTGATGAGGCCGAAGCGTGGCGTGAAAAAAGACCCAGGTGATACAAACTGCGGCCAGGGTTTGCATCATCTCGAAATAACCTGCTGTAGAAGCGCGAGTGAGACGAAGTCCTGCGAAGTAAATAAGAAGCGGGATACCGCCCGAGATCGAGGCGAGTAAAAGTAGCAAACCGATCGCTTTGAAGGCGTGAGTTTGCGCAGCAGCGGGCCAGAGCGCCGCAGGATGGAGTTTACCGTGCACGAGTAGGATCAAAGTCATGCAGATTAATCCGATGACCACCCGCATACTCGACGCGAGTCGAAGCGGCATACCAATCATGACGCCGCGCCCGGCGACGGTTGAGCTCCCCCAAAAAAAAGCGCAGAGAAGAGCGTAACCAGTGCCGAGTGTGAGTCCTGCGCGTTCAAAAGAAACACCGATAAGCTCGGGATATTCGACGGAAAGAAAAATGCCGGCCAGGACCGCAATCGCGGCGTAGAGAAAAAATCGTGGCGCAAGGCGGTCCCCGAATAGAACGAATGCGCCCAATGTCGAGATTATCGGTTGAATGTTGAGGATCACATTGACCACGGTTGGGTTTCCGTGTTTGAGGGCAAGCGTGAAAAAAATTGTGCCGACCGCTGAGCCGGCGAAGCCGGAAAAAAGCAAATAGCCCCAGGTAGAGATGTCGATCTTTCGAAGCTCGCCGAGATTCGGCAAAAGCAGGGGCAGGAACATCAGCAAAATCAGGACGTGTTCCCAGAACACGATAACATCAGCATCGAACAATTCATTAAGCGGAATGCGCCACGCGCTCTCGGTCCCCCAAAGGGCGGCCCCAAGACCGACAAGCCACGGTCCGTAACTCCGTGAACCGTCGGGGCGAGGTCGGATGTTCATGGATGAGTCGCTTCAACCGCGATCAGGAACCGCGACTGAAGCTTCGGCGACGCTTTGATCTTTGGTTCGACGAAAAATCAACCAAACACCCACGAGGACAACGGCTGCGCCCAACAGCGACCAGAGCGGAAACTTTTCGCCGCCCAGTGCCCAACCCAACATCACCGCGCCCGGCGGAGTGATCAGCGCGATTGTTTGCAAATTAGTAACCGACATGCGCGGCAGAAGCCAGTAGAGCAACAAAAAGGTCAGCGACGAACCAATGATGGCGAGATAGAGCAAACAGAAGATGGACATCGTGCTCCAATGAAAACGCGTTGGGCTCCCGTCGACCGCGAAGCCAAGAATAAACAGCGGGATGACACCGAAAATCATTTGCCAGGCTGCGAGCATGGCGGGCGCAATCTGAATCGCACGTTTTTTGAGGACGACATTTGAGAAGGCAGCGCAGGCGCCGCCGAGCGAAATTCCGACGCCGCCCCAAAACGCGAGCAGTCCGCTGAAGCTCAGCAAGCGCATGCAAATGAGGGCGACGCCGCCCAGCGCGAGCAATGCGCCCATGAGTTTTTGTAAACGCAATGGCTCATCCGGCAACATCCAGTGCGCGAAAATCATTCCGAAAATCGGGATCGTGGCCTGCAACACGGCAGCAAGACCCGACGAGACATGAAGCTCGCCCCAGAAGAGGAGCGTGTAATTGACCGCGAACATTAGAATGCCGGTGAATGCGAGCACGACGTAATCGGCGCGATGTAACGGCAGAAGTCGCACCCGACCGAGAGAGACGGCGGTGAGGACGAGGATTGCAACCAGGAATCGAATCGCGACGAAAGAAATGGGCGGCAGATCGCGCAAGCCGACTTTGATCGCGAGCCAGGTGGAACTCCAAACGATGCAAAGGCTGAGCCACGCCGCTGGAATCCGCCAACCGATGCGTTGCATTCGCGGCGATACTCGCGCGGATCGTCCATGCCGTAAAGCCACAGCCTTGCGCTTGTTGCGCAGCGAATCCGCGTTAGCGTGTGACACGTGAAAGTTAACGTGATCGTTAAACCGAAGGAAGCGGTGCTCGATCCGCAGGGAAATGCGGTCCGGGATGCGATGCGACACTTGGGAATGCCAGAAGTCCGGAGCGTTCGGATCGGCAAATATATGGAAATCAATCTCGACGGAGAGGATGTCGATCTTGAGAAGCGGCTGCGCGGCCTTTGCCGCGACCTGCTTTCGAATCCGGTGATCGAGGACTACGAATTACGAAAGACCGACGGTACAACTGAGAGAACGAAGGCAAAAAAAAAGAAAAAGAAATGAAAGCACTGCGATACTTTTTCTGTGTGGTGCTTCCGCCGTTAGCTGTGCTGATGACCGGACGGATCGCCAGTTTCTTTCTCAGCATCCTTTTGACGCTGCTTGGCTGGATTCCAGGAGTTATTCATGCCGCACTGGTTGTGAATGATTATCACGAGGAACAACGGCTTCGCGGATTGGCCCATTAGAGCGACATGAAGTTTGCCGTCATCCAATTTCCCGGTTCCAACTGCGACCAGGATTGCGTCGCGGGCATTAACAGCATTCAAGGCCTACAAGCTGATTATGTCTGGCACAAAGAAACGTCGCTGCGCGATTACGACGCGATCGTTTTGCCGGGCGGCTTCGCTTACGGCGACTATCTGCGCTGTGGTGCGATCGCGCGTTTCTCGCCGATCATGAAGGCGGTAATCAGCGACGCGCGCTCAGGAAAACTCGTGCTCGGCACGTGCAACGGTTTCCAGGTTTTGTGCGAGGCCGGTCTTCTCCCGGGCGCGCTTGTGCGCAATCGATCACTTCGCTTCGTCTGCCAGGTGGTGACGCTTCTGGTAGAAGTTCCTGATTCGCCGTTCACGCACGGTTGTCCGGAAGGAACGCTTCTTCGAATGCCTATCGCTCACGGCGAGGGTTGCTATTTTGCTGACGCTGAAACACTGCATGAGCTAAATGACAATCGACAAGTGATTATGCGCTATGCCGACAGCCGCGGCCGAGTTGTGCCTGAGGCGAATCCCAATGGTTCAATCGAAAACATCGCCGGGATCTGTAATGGCGAGGGAAATGTGTTCGGATTAATGCCTCACCCTGACCGAGCTTGTGATCAGCGACTGGGCAGCGCCGATGGGGCGAAGATCTTTCAATCGATGATGCAAACGATTGAGGCAGCGCACGCCCGCGCGGCGTAAGATCGACATCGTGAGCTTTTTCGTCACGGGCACCGACACCGGTGTTGGAAAAACCCACACGGTCGTGCAACTGCTGCGACTATTGCGCGAAAATGGGAGATCGTGTGCCGGGTTCAAGCCGATTTGCTGTGGCGATCGTCAAGACGCCGAGCGCCTGTTGGGCGCGAGCGCGAACGGTTTGACGATAGACCAAATCAATCCGCTTTGGCTGAAAACACCGGCAGCGCCGTTGACCACTGCGCAAATCGAAGGCGTCACCGTTGACATTGAATGCCTGCTCAACGCGTTTCGCACTCTCCGAGCGCAAGTTGACAATGTTTTTGTCGAAGGCGTCGGAGGCTGGATGGTGCCAATCCGTTCGGATTATTTTGTTAGAGATCTGGCAATGGAAATGAGATTGCCCGTGCTCGTCGTAGCTAAAAACCGCCTGGGTTGCCTGAATCACACGCTCCTGACCGTTCGTAGCGTTCAGGCTGCAGGCTTACGCTGCGCCGGCGTGGTTTTGAACACGACGATGGGCGGCGAGGACATCGCGTCCACGACAAACGCGGATATTTTAGCCACGATTCTCGATGTTCCGCTACTCCCTGAATTGGCGCCGAACACGGCAAAATTGTTCCCGGAATGGAGGCAGATTTTGGGGATTCCGGATAGGCGTGTCTGTTAATCAGCCGGACACAAGTGTAAACAAAATTGACATAAGTAGGGACCTGCTACGGTTCGGTAGCTAGGCAAATCGGGTGGCACCTCCGCTGCTAAACCTCCTGGCATACAACCCTACTAACATGCTCCTCGAAAAAACGTTTCATATGAGTCAGCCCCTGGCTGAGTCCAAAGCGCGGCTGACCAGCATTCAATCCTATAAACGACAGTTTCTCATGGTGACCAAGGCGACGGTGACCTCGTCAAAAACCGTGGACTTCAGTTTTCGCGGTCCGCTCGGTTTCGAAGCTCGCACTACGCTGTTGGCGGTGAATTGCGATTCCGAGGACCAATTTGCTTTCGAATCAGCAAGCGGAAATATTGAGGTGATGGGCCTGGTTGATTTCACCGAGATCCGGCCGAACTGCACCGAGATCACCCTGGCGATCCATTACCGCATCAAGAACCGCTCGTTCGCGTGGCTTGATCGCCAATTGCACTTCGTCGACACATTTGTGAATGCGGAACTTCGCAGCATCAGGGCGCACTTCGAAGGCATCGCTACATCCTACGTTGAGCGAATGCCGATCGTTCCGCTGTTTGAGACCGCAGCAGCCGCGTAAGTTTTCAAGATAAGTGCAATCAAAAAGCACGGGGTTTCGGCTCCGTGCTTTTTGTTCTTATTTAATGCGAACCGCGTGGGTCTTGTCCAAGCGAAGGATCTGCCCGAACCGCAACGATATTTTTGCTTTTGGATCGACAATTTTCTTTCCGTCGACTTGGACACTGCCCTGTTTAATCAATCGACTCACATCCGCGCGAGACTTCTTGATGGCAAAGCCCTGTGAGTAAGCGGCGACCGCGAGTGCCACCGCTTCGTCGCCGATCGCAGCAAACGCTGGAAGGTCAGCTTCGTCCAAACGCTTCTCGCTAAAACGCGCGTTCCAATCGGCGAGTGTTTTTTCGGCAACTGCGGCGGAGTGATACGTTTGCACAATCTCGACCGCGAGTTGCTTTTTTAGATCAACGGGACTTGCGCCTTTCGGCAGCTCATGCCCGAGCAAGATCTCATAATAGCGCGCCATCAATTTATCCGAAATGCTCATCAGTTTGCCGAACATATCTGTGGCCGGTTCGCTTACACCGATGAAGTTTCCGAGGCTCTTGCTCATTTTCTTGACGCCGTCCAACCCTTCCAGAAGCGGCATTGTCAGCACAACTTGCTGCGGCTGGTTTTCTTCTTTTTGGAAATCGCGCCCAACCAAAATATTGAAGAGCTGATCAGTTCCGCCGAGCTCTACGTCCGCGCGTACCATGACTGAATCCCAGCCTTGCATGATGGGATATTGAATTTCGTGCGCGTGAATCGGCTGTTGGTTATCGATCCGCCCACGGAAATCTTCCCGCTGCAGCATCTGTTGAAGCGTGACGCGGCTGTTCAGTCGAAGCACATCTTCGTAGGACATCGTGCGAAACCAATCCCCGTTGCAAACGGTCTCGGTGCGAGCCGGATCGAGAATCTTGAAGGCCTGCTCGCGGTACGTTTGCGCGTTGTGCACGACTTCATTGTGCGACAAATGCGGCCGGGTTGCGGATCGACCGCTCGGGTCCCCAATCATCCCAGTAAAATCGCCGATGATGAGAACCGCTTGGTGTCCAAGATCCTGAAATTGCCGCAGTTTCCGCAATACCACCGTGTGCCCGAGATGAATATCGGCCGTTGTCGGATCGACGCCGAGCTTAACACGCAATGGCCGTCCAAGCGCCAGCTTTTCGCGTAGCTCAGCTTCACTGATGATTTGCGCGGCCCCTTTCCTAAGAAGAGCCAGGGCCTCGTCTAGTGGCATGATCCCCTAAGAAATAGTGCAACTGCCAAGCGCGCTATTTATTTTTATTCAGCAGGTCGCGCACTTGCTCAATGGTCAGGGGCGGATTCCGCCGATCCAACGATTTTTGACTTTTCCCCTGCTCCTGAAATGGACGCTGATCGGCGAAGCTGCGGCCGTTGATCGCGCTGTGGGCATCATATGTGTCGTGAATGCCTCGCACTGACGCAGTCGATATACTTGCAGGCGCGTTTACACTCCGGTCTTGAAGGGAAGCGGCCGCGGCGGCTTCATGAAACGACCGCGACGGGTACTTCGCCTCAGTGAGCACGCGTATGTCCACAAATGATTTCTCGTTCCGGTTTGGCTTTAGAGAAAATGTGCCAACCGTGCCTCGCCTCTCGATCACCGCAGAATTAGCGCTGAATTTTTTGCCCTGAGCATTGTTTTGCAATTCCATATTCGGCCGAAGCAAGCGATCAACCAAGCTGGGCTCTTGATGTTGCGCCCAACTCGTCGGCATCCAAAGAAACACAAAACAAAGTGTCGTGAGCCAGCGCACCCGCCCAAACTGCCGAGGCGTCGACTTGCTTGTAAAGCAAATTATCAGAGCGGGCGAATTGACGCCTTGTCGGATCAATCGCCCGCGTCGTTGTCGATCTTTTCAGCGGCCAAGAGCGGCTCGCAGATTGGCTGCCCCCGCCGGAGCGGCGACGCGTCCATGCAGAATATCGTAAGCAGTCACTTGTCGCCGATAATAACGCTCATTCGCGTCTTTGCGGGTTCCGATAACGGCGCCTTCCAGTGAAGCACCCAGAAAAAGGCCTTTTGTCTTACTGTAAGTGTAAATTGCCGCCCTCGCAGTAACGTCGGCTTCCGCAGCGCGTCCCACCGGTCCGGCGGCAACACTCGCGTCCGCCCCCAGCGTCACGTTCCCTCCTTTGGAAAATGCGCGAACGGCGCGTTCGTTATTGAGCACGATCACAAAATCGGTCACTTGCGCGCCGATTTGCGGTCCCCAACCGGCACCGCCCGTGCCGATGAACGACGGGCCCGACCAACCATGTTCGGTTCGCGCCACCACCACGCCTTCGCCAGCCTTTCCGCTAATAATAAAGCCGGCTTTCACCACGCTGATGATGGCAAGTCCCCGCGCATTTCGGAGAATGCGCGACGGAATGCCTTTTTCGGGCATATGCCGGAATTCCCTGATCGTGTTGGCAGACCGGTTTACTGTCTCCTGTTCGGTCGCATTCGCCCCAGTTAGTGATAAAGAAAGGATCGTTAGGATGAAGAATAACTTTTTCATTGAAGTACAAGTACTTCGCCGGCTTAAGGCTCGGTGGACGTGTCTTTTCAATGAAAATGTCGATCTTCCGCGATCGTTAGGCGAACGGAGTTGACGATGGAATTGGACGAAACCTTCATGCACGAGGCGTTACGCTTGGCGGCGAAAGCGCGCGCCGCTGGCGAAGTTCCAGTCGGCGCGGTTGTGGTTCGGGAAGGGAAAATCATCTCGCGCGCGTACAATCAAGTCGAGCTGCTGAAAGACGCAACTGCCCATGCGGAAATGCTGGCGCTAACGGCAGCCGAGGCAGCCGTTGGCGACTGGAGGTTGACTGACTGCGATCTTTACATAACTAAGGAGCCTTGTCCGATGTGTGCCGGCGCGATCGTTCACACGCGGGTCCGGCGGGTGATTTTCGGCTGCTCTGAGCGGTGTCTTACACGCAGAGTGTGCAGCGCTGCTGCAGGATTTTTTTCAAAAAAAACGCGGCGATCGGAATCGAATCGGTCACTCTTGAGGCAGCAGCCCATCGATAAGGTTCGGGAGCTGCCTCGCTAGGACTCGAACCTAGACTTCGAGCCATCACCTAAGTAACTCAGCGTAGTCAGAACAAGCTGCCTAAGAGACAGTCAGAACAAATCCACCGATTTCAGTGGTGTTTGACATTGTGCGCTGAAGTCGGTTTCAGCGTTGCGAATCCGTCGCGTGGAGGCGAAATTCAGCCGTTGAAAGCAACCTTATTTCTCCGAGCCGGACACGGCGCCGGGAAAGTCCAAAAGGTTGCGCAAGTCCACGGCTCAGTGTGGCCAGAGAAGGAGGGGCAAGGGAGCGGGGTAATGGGAGGGTTGACGGTGTACAGCCAACAAACGGTGCTCTACGTTGACCAGGGACAAACGCACGAGGATGACTAAGAGGCTGATAGGTTGCAATCATTTTGCAATCAAAGATAGGCATTTCGAGGCGCTCGCCCGCCCATGATGCTGGCCTGGGGAAGATTTTGAGAATCACAGTGCCGTAGCCTCCGAGCCGGGCGCCGAACTGCGACGGTCAAAGACCGTTCCAGAACTACGCTTCGGAAGCCAGCTCCGGTTCGGGGTCGGCGCGAGTAGGCACTAATCGTAAGGCGGAGCCGTTCTTTTCGTCGGAAACTTCGTCGCCTTGTTCGTGGTATTCAGCGTCGGCGTTGACCTGGCAGAGATCATAGAGTTTTGCGTCGGCCAGAATATTTTCGACGCACAACATCGCCGTCATCATGCCGTGGTCCTGGTTGTCGTATTTGTGCATCCCGTTGCGGGCCGTCGTCCCCGTATCTAAAGATGCGATGAGGCTGATCTCGACCCATTCCACGCGCGCGCGAGCAACCAACCCAAAAAGCGGGCCCCAACGAGACCAGATAACACGCAAACTGGCCTTATCGAACTTCACTGACTGGGTCTTGTGTTTTTTGCCACATTCGCGTTTTAGCAATGGGCAATTCAATTAAGGAGGCAATAAGATTCATGAAACCAAAACAGATATTTATCAGCATTCTGGCAGTTCTGTTCGTGTTCCCATTGATGGGGACGTTCGCTCAGCAAGCAGCGAACTCAGTCTCTATTGAAGTGATCACGACTTTTGATTATCCGGGAAGCGTAATTTCGACCCGCCCGCAAAAGATTAACGACAGAGGCACAATGGCTGGCATTTACATCGACTCGCTCGGGGCGTTACGCGGTTTTGTCCGATTCGTCAACGGTAGCTTTAGCGCGCCGATCGTCGAACCCAACGATACTGAGAATTTTACCGAAGGACGAGGCATCAATAACTCAGGCACAGTCTGCGGCGACTACGTCGGAAGCGATGACAACGGTCATGGGTTTTTCCTATCGCGCGGCACCTTCACA
>WNFY01014986.1_pt1 | contig 13044 bp, 12 predicted proteins | sample 5400091 | NCBI WGS metagenome assembly WNFY01 (sample SAMN13153364, study PRJNA577476) | soil metagenome | isolation source: 60 cm soil or saprolite under grassland replicate 1 | place: USA:California | collected 2016-06-15 | reverse complement strand
ATTTTGACTTAGTAATCGGGGTCGATCTTTCTCCGGAATTGATTGCCGCGGCGAAGCGTAATGTTGCAAGGATGGGGGTTGGCAACATTGAGCTACATTGCGCAGACGCTCGCGCTTTCAACGACGGCTTGGATCGCGTGACGCATGTGTATATGTTCAATCCGTTTCCCAAAGCCGTGATGAACGTAGTGCTGGGAAATCTGAGGCGGTCGCTTAGTCGCGCTCCCCGCCCTTTGGTGATCATTTACTACTACCCCACTTGTCACAAGGCTGTTGTCTCGGCGGGCTTTGTACACCAGCGCGACTTTCAGTTCAGGCATTCGCATAGGTTTGCGATCTACGAAGCTGGAAGCATGCTGTCAAATTGACTGGATGGTTGGTTTGTGGAGAAAAGCATTCAACTGCAAGTGGATTCGGGTGTAATGCAACCGTTTCGGTGCCGATCGTCTAAGCGTCACCCCGCAACGCCTCTGGCTGATGGTTTTTCGGCAGAGGTTGATACGGTTGACAAGACGCGGTGGGAAGAAATTTGTCGCGATTTTCTTGATGCTAACATCTATCAGACATGGCCATACGCGATTGTGCGAAGTGGCCGGGACAATGTCAGCCACCTCGTTCTCAAGGAGGGCGTCCGCGTCGTGGGGGCCGTGCAGGCCCGCCTCGCAGGACTCCCTTATCTGAGGTTTGGGATGGCGTACATCCGATGGGGACCATTGTGGAAGCTGCAAACCGGCGAAAGGGATGATGAGGTTTTTCGACAGATTGTTCGGGCCGTCCGGAATGAGTACGCGGTGCGCAGAAGTCTGGTAGTTCGGCTGCTCCCGGCGCTGTGCGTTGAGGGGAATGAGCAGTATGGCAAAATGCTTGAAGAGGAGGGCTATGAGCTGAACCGCAGCGGCCACCAAGACCGAACCATCTTGATGGATGTCCGTCCAGCTCTGGAGGATCTGGAGCGCGAATTTCATCGGAAATGGCGAAAGCACCTGAACCGGGCACGCAAGAATAATCTGGAGATCGTTGAAGGTGAAGAAGACGGCTTGTTTGAGGCGCTCGGAGCCATCTACAAAGAAATGGTGCAGCGAAAACAATTTCGGAGCGATGCCGACATTACTCCTTACAGAAGAACGCAACGAGATTTGGCGCCGGCCGAGAAATTGAAGATTATTCTCTGCAGGGCAAACGGTGAAGTTATCGCAGGTGCGCTCTTTTCCACGCTTGGTGAGATGGCGGTGGATTTGTTTCGAGCCACCAGCAATCGCGGCATCAAGACCTACGGCTCATACCTCGTCCAGTGGAGGGTACTGGAACACATTAAACAGTGTGGTTGTCACTGGTATAACTTAAGCGGTATCAATCCTGCTGGGAACCCAGGAGGCTACCAATTCAAGTCACAACTGGCCGGTGAAAATGGACGCGATGTTTACTTTTTGGGACCATTTGATGCTTACCCGAACGCTGCCTTGAGGTTGCTCATCTCTGTCGGGGAACGGTTCAGAGCCAGCGTCAAGGGACGCCGCGAGTGCCGACCTGGTGTGGCAACTGCGCATAGTTCGAATCGTCAGCGAAAACAAAACCGACATCGCAGAAGATCACCCCGATAGTCCGTCGCCCCTGCCAACCAATACCACGCCGGATGATGTTGGGAAGTAGCCCTAGTTTTGCGTGTTTTTGGTTAAGCCGATGTAGCTCAATAGCAGAGCGGCTGATCTGTAATCAGCAGATGGAGTGTTCAAATCCTCCCGTCGGCTCCGGCGCGGGATACACTCTCCTGCCTCGGATTAGGCAAGAAAAGAGAGCATTCTTTGTCGGGGATCATTTTAACCGCTCGAATCATGGACGAAATTTTCGCCCAGGTTTATCCCAGCAGAGGATTGCAGACAGAGGACGGAGGACGGAGAACAGAGGACAGATCGAGGAAGGCCGCTGTTCAATCACCTGTCGTGCCGTAGCTTTGCGAAGGCGGATCACCGATCACTCATCACTTTCGCCACTTGTCTGATTTCGGACTTCTATCTACTGCTCTTCACCGTTGTAACGGTGTAACGATTTACGCTCCCGGCTACGCCATGAAATACGTTCTCATCACCCCCGCACACAATGAAGAAGCTTTCATCGAAAAGACCCTTGCCTCCATGGCAGCGCAGACGATGTTGCCTGAACGGTGGGTAATTGTGGACGATGGTTCAACGGATCGTACGGCAGAAATCGTCCACGGTTACGCTAAGCGGTTTTCGTGGATCCAACTACTCCAGCGTCCGCAGCGCTTGGGCCGAAGTTTTGCTGGTAAGGTGCATGCGTTTAATGCCGGATTGGACCACGTGTGGTCGCTTCAATTCGAAGTGATTGGGAACTTGGACGCGGACCTTTCATTCGATCCGGAATACTTGGAGTTTTTGATTGGAAAGTTTGCCGAAGATCCACGGCTAGGCGTCGCCGGAACGCCGTTCACCGAGGATGGTGGTTACGACACTGCCCGGGACAGTTTCGAGGGTGAGAGCCATGTAGCTGGCGGATGCCAGCTTTTCCGGCGGCAATGCTTCGCAGATGTTGGCGGTTATATACCCAATCCGGCGGGAGGGATTGACTGGATCGCGGTGACGACAGCACGGATGAAGGGTTGGCGGACAAGGTCTTTTCCTCAGAAACGGTTTCATCATTATCGAACCCTTGGCACGGCGGGGAAAAGTGGGGTGGCAGCAAGCTTTTCGTATGGGGAAAAGGATTACTATTTAGGTGGTTCTCTTATCTGGCAGCTATTTCGCGTGGTGTATCGGGCCACAAAGCAACCGATTGACGGCTTGGCCTTGCTGTCGGGTTACTGCTGGGCAGCCATACGGCGCACCAAACGACCCATAACCTTAGAATTGATGCGCTTTCACCGCCGGGAACAGCTGAAAAAACTGAGAGCCATTTTTCGCACTCTTCTAACATTCAAGAAGGTAGACAGTTTTTGCCTGGCAAATGACCAGCAGCAAGCGCGTTAAAAGGCGGAGGATCCGCCTAGGCCAAAGCTAAGGCCTGGCAAGGCAGAGGTCAGAGGAACCGTGGAAGCGAACTCATTTATCGAGACTGACACGTTTTTCCAGCAATACACGTCGCAAGATACGATTGTGAAATACAGCCGGGCGACAGCCGGTTATGGCATCAATTACCTCCTCGATCACGATTACAAGTCGCTTTATCTGGAAGCTCTTCAGTCGTTGCCGGCGGCTGTGCGGCAAAAAGGAATTCGTATCCTTGAGTTCGGTTGCGGGGCAGGGATGAATCTTCTGCACCTGGTTTCTGTGTTGAGCCGGGAAGAGATTAACGTTGCCAGCGCTATAGGCACCGACTTTTCCCCGGTTCTCATCGAAGCGGCCGTGCAGGAAGCAAAGAATTACTTGGGGGCGGAAGATCGGCGCAAAGTGCAGTTCTGTGTTGCCAGGAACGAGACTCTCATCGACACCCTGTCGTCGGCGCTTGGCAAAGACAGGGCTGAATTAGAAAGCTCGTTTCACCTGATGCTCGGCGTCAATACCATTCGATACTGTCACCGCACCGGGAAGCAAGTGGATTGTGTTCAGGACATCTTCGATCTGCTCGTGCCCGGAGGCATATGCATTGTGATCGACATGAACAACCGTTTTCCTGCGTTCCGCAGCGCCTTGAAGAACCGCTTGCGCGGACGGAAGAAAAAAGAAGCGGAGTGTCATCTTCCTACTTTGGAGGAATACACCGACCCGTTCGCCAAAACCGGTTTCGAAGTAATTCGAAGAGATCACTTCTGCTGGATTCCGCATTCGGCGGGCCGACTTATAAGTGGGCTTCTCCAGTGCTTGTCGCCGGTTTTAAACACGGTGGCGAAATCCCGTGCCATGCGGTCTCTGGTTGTATCGAGAAAACCGGCCAATTGTAAACACTCGGGTTCCTCAGGGCTACTCCGAGTAAAGAAAATTTCTTGATGAGGGAAGAAGCGGTACTATTGATCGACCGCGGCCTGTCGCCGGAAAACGCGAATCTTGCCAAGGTGCTTCGTTTCTTTGGCGTCCACTGGCGTGCTGTAACCGTAGCGGAGTTTCTGAGTTACAATAACTCAGACGGTGAAGGTCGCTCGACGTATAGACTTTTCTGCTCCTCAGAGATTTTCTTGCGATTGATCGAGGACTTGGAGCACAGGTCGGATGGTGGCCGTTTTTGGCGAGAGCATGTTCTTTCGACCTTCGTCTATGGTGGAGATGATTCTGCTGCTCTGCAGAAGCTGATACGGAGGCTTACTGGGGATGAGGGAGCCGTCCTTAACGAGATAAATGGTTGCGCCGGAGAGTTCGTTGTGTCGGGTGAGCTGGACGACTTTTGTGGGGGGATGGCGGGCCTACGAGTTGCCGCTTCCAAGGCTGATCTTGACGCCAGTCTCATTTTGAACACACCCAAAGGGAATACGATCAACATCATTTCGCTCGGGTATGGCGCGACTTTCTTGAAGCTTGAATACAAAGGGGTGGCTGTCTTTCTTTCAACCTTCAGGAAGATCATCGATATCGACGCGGAACTAACGTCGCAAAATTTTGATGTGCGGGACCACTTCCTCAGTGCTGTGCCTCTTGTTCTTTATGTTAAATGGGCCTTCGCCGAGACCTGCTGGAGTGCTCCGGAAACGAACGCCTGTTTGATGATCGATGATCCTGTGTTGAAGTCCACCCACGGCTTTGTGAACTTTCAGGAACTTCTGTCCCTCATGAAGCGGCACAAGTTTAGTACCAACATCGCATTCATCCCGTGGAACTGGCGAAGAAGCGCTCCAGAAGTTATTCAGCTGTTCAAAGAAAATCCCGAAAATTACTCAGTTTCAGTTCATGGATGTGACCATACCCGGGCAGAGTTCGGTGGCCTTGACTGGCAGCGCCTTTACTGGAAGGCCCAACAAGCGCTCGAGCGGATGAATCGTCATGAATCTATTACCGGAATCCGTCATGATCGGGTCCACGATTATTGTAGTGACCATTGCGCGCGCCTGGTTAGCTTTATCGAGCGCCTGAATGCTCTGAAATATCGCCTAGAATGGCGCAGCCTGACCGAGGTCGTGAGGCGGAGCTATCGGCAGAGAGAGATTTCACCGGACGTAGTGGAAGTTGAAATGTACGGAAGGGAGTTACGAGTTAGGAATCGTTTTGCGCAGGCAAAGCGTTTCTTGGTTAGAAGGCGCGAGTGTAAGCCCTCAGCTGTCCGAGAAGTCCGCGACGGATCGGGTCGGATAGCCTGGAATTCCGTGGAGGGTTGCATCGATTTTGAAATTGAACTTAATGCCGGCGAAAACAGAATGATTCACATAACATTTCATGAGCTCGCTGGGAACGGGCGTAACGGAGATAATCTACCTTATAGGTTTAAGACGATGCTGAGGCGTTACCTTTGCGAGGTGCGTGATAATTATATTATGACGACGAAGACGCGACTCGCGGACTTCGTGTCCCGTTAACTCGTCAAAGCGTTAGAACGTAAAGGGGTTAAAAGGTTGGAGAGTGGAAGGTCGGAGGGTAGAAGATTGGAAGAGGCGCAGAAAACGCCCAACGCTCAACGTCCAACATTCAACGTTGAATGAAAACGCGTGCAGAGGACGGGAGGCAGAAGAGTGTTCCGTTACATCGTTAAGCCGTTGAATCGGTAAGTCCGATTAGTGCGCAGATAGTAGAGATATAGATGCAAGTAACGAGGACACCTAACCCATTGGCGGACGAGGTATCTCGCGTCCTGATCAGTTTCGCCGAGTGGCTGGATGCCTACGGTGAAACCTCCAGGGATCAGCAAGGCTTTTTTGCGGGTCCAATCGGCGGGTATGCCAAGTCACTCTATTACCGAAGCCGCCTTATTGGAACTGCGGCCGTTGCGCCGATGATTTTTTGTGAAGCGTTCCTGCCATCCGCGCGACGATTATTTCATCGTCCCGTTCGATTCCCGATTGCGGACGCCCATTACGCGATGGGCTTTGCTTTCCTATACGAGGCGACCGGAGATTTCTCGCACCTGGAAAACGCGATCCATTTTCTAACCGAGCTCAAAAAATCGCGCTGCGGCCAATTCAAGGAGTACTGCTGGGGCTATCCTTTTAATTGGGTTTGGCGTGGGGGCGTAATCAAAGAACAGACGCCGCTGATCACCACCACGCCTTACGTGTACGAAGCGTTCCTTCAGGTTTGCGAACTGCACCCACGAGACGAGTGGAAACTGATCCTCGAATCAATTGCGCTCCACGCCACGACCGATATCAAGGCTTTCCGGACATCGGAAGCTGCCAGCAGTTGTTCCTACACTCCTTTCGGTGAGGGCGGAGTCATCAACGCCGCCGCTTACCGTGCCTTTCTCCTAACCAGTGCTTCCCGCGTTTTCTGCAATGACGACTACTGGAAGATTGCCGAGCGAAATTTGAATTTCGTTTTAGAAACGCAGAATCAAGACGGTTCATGGTATTATGCGGTGGATGGAGTGCGCGATTTTGTTGATCATTTTCATACCTGTTTCGTCATGAAGGCATTGGCCAAGATCCACGCTCTCACCGGACACGAGGGTTGTCTGAAAGCGCTCTCAAAAGGTGTGAGCTACTACTTGAACAGTCTCTTCGATGAGGACGGCCTTCCGAAGCCTTTCTCCAAAGCGCCGCGCCTGACCGTTTATAAGCGTGAGCTTTATGACTGTGCAGAGTGTATCAATCTTTGCTTGCTTCTGCGCGATCGTTTCCCTCGGCTACAGGCATCTCTGGAGACAGTCGTTCGAGAAATTCTGGACAATTGGGTCAAGCGAGACGGCTCCTTTCGGTCGCGGCGATTGCATTTGGGCTGGGATAACGTGCCGATGCACCGCTGGGGGCAGTCGCAGATGTTTCGCGCTCTCGCATTCTACTTGCGTGAAACGCGTGAAGCGTCGAGTGACGAGAGTCGAGTGACGATTGCGCCGGTCCATCAACTCTCAACTCTCAACTCTCAACCTCTTTAACAGAATGTGCGGCATTTGCGGCCAGTTTAACTTTGCCCGGAACGAGCCGGTGGAACCGGCAACGATCCGGCGAATGACCGGAACGATCGTCCATCGCGGCCCCGATGATGAGGGTTACTTCATCTCCGGCCCAGTTGGACTCGGCTTTCGGCGCCTTTCCATCATTGATTTGGCCGGAGGTCATCAGCCGATGTCTGATGCCGAGGAAACAGTCTGGGTGATTTTCAACGGCGAGATCTATAATTTTAAAGAGCTGCGCGCCGAACTCGAAAAACAGGGTCATCGTTTTCGCACAAACTCTGACACGGAGGTGATTGTTTGCGGCTATAAAGAGTGGGGCACGGAAGTTTTCAATCATCTCAATGGCATGTTTGGTCTGGCCATCTGGGATGTGACGAAAAAGCGGCTTGTGGTGGCGCGCGATGCCATGGGAATCAAGCTAATTTATTACCGGATCGCCAATGGCGAGCTGACCTTTGGGTCGGAAATCCGGCCGATACTTGCGGCGAAAAATTCTCAATCGGAAGTGGATCCTGTGGCGCTTAATTTGTTTCTGCGCTTTCGCTATACGTCCTCTCCTTTAACTATTTTTGATGGTATCCGAAAACTTGCGCCGGGGACGATGCTGGTTTTTGAGCGAGAAGGATGCCACGAAGAACGCTGGTACAACTACACGCCAGTTCCTTTTTCCAGTCCGAAGGAAGATAAAGAGGCCACACGTGAACTTCTGGAATTGTATCGGGCGGCGGTTCGACGACATCTGCTTAGCGATGTTCCCGTGGGAATACTCCTTAGCGGCGGCCTCGACTCGGGCTTGCTCCTGGCATTAATGAACGAACAAGGCGGGCCATGGCCAGCATACACGATAGGCTATGGCGAGAGCTTCGAAGACGACGAGCTAGCGGACGCTGCGGACACGGCCGCTCTTCTACGCGCGCAGCATATAACGGTAAAGCTCGACCGGACTGAGTTTGAAGGCTCTCTAGCGAAAATCGTGGAATGTTTGGAGGAACCTATCGCGGCATCGTCGATTGTTCCGATGTACTTCGTCTCTCAGCGCGCGCGGCAAGACGTCAAAGTAGCCTTGATTGGCCAGGGACCAGATGAACTGTTCGGTGGCTACAACCGGCACCTCGGCGTTCACTACGGAAACTGGTGGCGCGGCCTGCCAACAGGTCTCCGATCGATAGCGGGCTTCGCCGTCAATCGATTGCCACGCAATGAAATGTTAAAGCGCGGCGTTCGTTCGCTGGGGAACGAAGATCGGCTGAAGCGGTATCAGGATGTTTTTTCTCTGGCGCCCGCGGAAACCATCGACGGACTTTTTCGGGACGACGTTCTTCCCGCGAAACCGGCCCATGAACTGGTCGAGTATTGGAGAGTACTATTGCCGCAAATGGCGCAGACCGACGAACTGGGTGGATTTCAGCTGCTCGAAATCCGGTCCTCACTTCCGGATGAGCTGCTCATGTATGCCGACAAGCTCTCCATGGCACACAGTCTCGAAGTGCGCGTGCCATACCTCGATCGCACGGTAGTCGAGTACGTCCAACGGCTCGGCGCGAATCTTAAAGTCCGCAACGGAACTCGGAAGTGGCTGCATCGACAGGTTTGCCAGAGCTACCTATCGCCACGAATTCTTAAGCGAAAGAAACGCGGTTTCGCCGTAAACGTGGTTGACGAGTGGTTTCACTCATCGCTTAACGGTCAGCTTCAGGAAGTGCTCCTGGATGAAAGCTCTCTTATGTTTGGTTTACTTAACCCTAAACCAGTGCGAAGACTACTCGAAGGTCACCAGTCCGGCCGCCAGGACAACCACAAACTTCTGTTTAGCCTGGTGATGCTCGAGCAATGGTTGCGTGGGAGTTGGTCGTATATGAGGCCGTCGTTGTATGCAAATCCGACAATCGGGCGATTATCAGGCTTCCAGCAACCTATTGCTTCGTAGATTTTGACTTTGATTCGAGGACTTCTTTAGAAAATACGACTTGTCTCGGTGACGAGCTTATGGTGAAATACATTATAACGTCGACCGGTGCACTCAGCGAAGTCTTACCGAAATTGGGCAACGCGGTGGAGATCGAGCGCCGAAGCTCCGAGGCAATATCTGGCTATCACCCTGACCGCTTCAAAGGAATGCTTTGCCTCCAGCAACAGCATAAGATTGTAAGCAACGGAGATCGCGGGCTATTTAGGTAAGTTTTTGTGAGCACGTGTGCGAACGCGAAATTGGCTGAAATTCGCATTTCAGGTAAGACGTTCTATGTCCCGTCAGCTGAGATCTGTGGCCAGACCGTTGTGGTAACGGGCAACTGGATCAGGACAGCACAAGTCAAGGATGAAGCCGTGGTGGAAGGCGTGACTGTGGAAGACCCTAACTCATTCATTACCAAGCTAAAGGAGAGCAGGCTAAAGGCTGATGTCCTTACGTTTGCGCAAAGGCCACCTGAGATCACGCCAAAATATGATTATCACTGGGAATGGGACAATTGGGCTGCTATACCGACAGCTTGCTTTAAGGACTGGTGGAAAAATCTGCCTCAAGAGTCGCGGAAGAATGTAAGGCGCGCCGCCAGGCGCGGCGTGGTCGTGAAAACTGTACAGTTTGATGACAATCTCGTAAACGGCGTCCACAGGATTTATAATTATGCACCGGTACGAGACGGAAGACTCTTCTGGCACTACGGGGAAGACCTTCACCGCGTAAGACAAGGACTCGCGACGTATCTGGATCGAAGTGAGTTTATCGGTGCGTATTGGGATGAAGAACTTATAGGCTTTTTGAAAATGGTCTACGTTGACCATGTAGCGACGCTCTTTCACATTATCTCGATGAACGAGCATTATGATAAACGGCCAATGAACGCACTGATCGCAAAGGCTGCAGAGGTCTGCGAGAAAAAGGGGATCTCGCACCTGATCTACGGAAAATTTCTTTATGGCAACAAGCGTCGGAGCTCGCTTTTGGAATTCAAACGCCGGAATGGTTTCGAGCAGGTTAACTTTCCCAGGTATTACATTCCGTTGACCCTGATGGGTGAACTATTCATCCGGCTGCGACTGTACAGAGGATTTGGCGGGTTGGTTCCAGAGCCCATTCTTCACGTGGCTTTGAGCTGTAGAAGCTGGTATTACAAAAGAAACTCTACAAAGCTTAATTTACAACACAAAAAATTCGCCGGTGTAGCTCAACGTTAGAGCAACTGAATCGTAATCAGTAGATGGAGTGTTCGATTCCTCCCGCCGGCTCCATTCGCTTTCGGGCAGACTAGCATAAGTTATGAAAAGCTTTTAACCTGTTCGCTAAACGAGGATAAGCAAAAGTATATGCCTTGCATATTTGGAATAATTAACCGCGAGCGCCTCCCTTGCACTGATAAAGATAAGGCGCAGCGGAAATGTGGGAATTTAGCATCCTAGGCGAGATTTCCAAGCTCCTTGGGATTAACTACCCTGCGATTAATGCTACGTATCCTGCTGCTAGCTCCTGGTAGTAACCCGGACGGACTTAGCACCTCTCTCGAGGGCTACTCCCATAGCGAAGCCCTAGCTCGGCTCCATGCTGTGACCTTGGTCATTCGTCGTGCCGACGAGGAGGCCCTGCGCCGCAAGCAGGCCCCCTTTCATGCCATCGAGGCCATTAGTCTCCTGTGGCTCGATCGCATCTATGCCTGGAGTTTACGTTGGATCTTTAAAAATAATTACCGCAGCCAGGTTTTGACAGCCTTCAATTACATTTTTTTTCTGGCGTTTGAATGGCGCGTCTGGCGGCACATGCGGACGCGAATTATGGCGGGCGACTTCGATGTGGTCCTACGTCTCTCGCCCGTAAGCTCGGTCTTGCCAAGTCCTTTCGCTTACTTTCTACGACGGGGTCCTATACCCTTTGTAATCGGGCCGATTAATGGTGGTCTGCCGTGGCCACCAGGTTTCAGCCAGGCCGAAAGGCAGAAGGAGTGGATCTCCAACCTGAGGAACTTGTACCGTCTTATGCCTTTCGCCCGGTCTACCTATCGCAACGCGGCGGCCATCATCGCAGGCTCCTCGCAAACTTATGCCGAGTTCGTAGCCTATCGCGAGAAGCTTTTCTTCGTCCCGGAGAACGGCATCAGCTGCTCCTTTCTCGCCGGTGTACCACGCAACTCGCCGCGCGAGGAAAAGCTTGAACTGATCTTCGTCGGTGGGCTCGTCCCCTACAAGGCTTGCGATCTCGCGTTGCGGGCGGCGGCTTCCCTTTTGCAAAGAGACCTGGCCCGCTTCACCATCGTCGGCCACGGCCCGGAGCGGGACCGCCTTGAGCAACTCACCAAAACGCGAGTTTGGGGGCGCTGTGGTCGTTGAAGCTCTAGCGATGGGTGCGGTACCAATCGTCGTGGACTTTGGCGGACCCGGGGATACTGTTCATCCGGAAGTTGGCTACAAGGTGTCTCTAACCAACGAAGGCGATGTCGTCTGTCAGATCGAAAAGGTTCTGGCTGACCTCGCACGGGATCGAGGTCTTGTTGAGGGGTTGCAGCAGCGGGGTATGGCATATGCGCGGGAAAACTTTACATGGGACGCGAAGGCGCAGGCCATTACTCAGGTTCTCCGTTGGGCGGTACGGAGAGGTCCGAAGCCCGATTTCCCGCCCCCGAAGAGGCTGCACCCACAGAATTGTTAGCCCACCTTTTTAGAGGAGTCGCTCTTATGGCACGTGCATGGGATGCCAAAAAATTCGACTCGGTATATTTAGAGTTCGTTTGTCCTTATTTGGTGGTTCGGGAGCACCTGATTATTGTTTTCGCTACCGCTCGCGTTACAAAAGACTTATCAAACGGTTTTATGATTTAGCATCGCCCATTCCTATGGATGTACTGGACATCGGTGGAGGACAGTTGGCTCTATTATGTAAGAAGCTATGGAATGATCGTGCCTGTGTGGCTGATCTTCGCTCGCCGCACTTTGCTTATTTGGAAACCCAGGGTGTCCAAACGGTTCAGTGGAATCTCTGTAAACCTGTACAGCCGCTTGTGGCGCGATTTGATACTATCTTTTTCGCCGAAGTAATTGAGCATCTGCCTCTGCCAGGTCATATTGTGTTGGAAAAATTGAGGCGAGCACTTAAACCGAATGGTATAGTAATTTGCTCAACCCCAAATTTTTATCGGTTACGCAACCTGGTCTACATTGCTCTGGGCTTGCGTATTCACGATTATTTTCACATGCCGGAAGACAGAGGTTTGGGACACGTGATTGAATATAGCCGTGATCACCTCCAATGGCAATTTAAGAAAGCTGGATTCAAGGATTGTCGCATAGAGCATTGCCAAATGCACCACTCTCCAACTAATCCAGCCTTCCGAATTATATCTTGGATTGGATATCCGCTATTCTTGGTCCCGCGTTTCCGCGACAACTTGTTAGCAATTGCCCGCGCACCGTGACATTGCCGAAATAAGGTCCAAAACAGGTTACGCATCTGTTTCCAAAAGGCGAGCATTTGCCCATCACTCTAAGCTATCAACTATGAACCGTTAACTTCATATGCCCGGCATCGTTGGAATAGTCAGCCAGAGACCGTTTGAAGAATGTCAGAGTCTTGTGAAATCCATGGCGAGTTCCATGGAACACGAGTCTTTCTATGATTCGGGCTTGTACTCGGTGCCCGAGATGGGGATTTGCGCGGGTTGGGTAGCGCACGAAAATTCCTTTGGGGCCGGGCAGCCTTTCTTCAATGAGCGAAGAGATGTTGTGCTTCTCTTCTCAGGCGAGTGCTTCGTGGATCCCGAAACGCGAACCGGCCTCAGGCAAAACGGACATGAACTTGGGCAGGCAGCGGCAGTTGGCTGGTCCATCTCTACGAGGAAGAAGGCAATCGCTTCTTTGAAAAACTAAACGGTTTCTTCAGCGGCCTCCTTATTGATAAAAGGCAGGGCAAGGCGTTTGTGTTCAATGACCGCTATGGAGTTGAACGCATCTATTGGCATGAGACCAAGGATGCGACTTATTTTGCCAGCGAAGCCAAGGCGCTACTACGAGTTTTACGAGAGCTTAGAGCATTTGATCATGAAGGCGTCGCTCAGTTTTTGACCTTCGGTT
>WNFY01016669.1_pt1 | contig 13050 bp, 17 predicted proteins | sample 5400091 | NCBI WGS metagenome assembly WNFY01 (sample SAMN13153364, study PRJNA577476) | soil metagenome | isolation source: 60 cm soil or saprolite under grassland replicate 1 | place: USA:California | collected 2016-06-15 | reverse complement strand
ACAAACGCTACGCCGTCTGAGTTTGAGGCAATAGTGCGGTTTAGCTTGTGATTTGCTCGTTAGATGATTGTGATGTCGTCGACGTTGAGGTTGGTGATGATGAGGACGACGCTTCCCCGTTCACAATTTCAGCAGTGGCAAACCTGTTTCCGACCTGCATCACTCGTATCTTGGCGTTCTGACCTACCTTACCGTTCTTCACAAAGATTACAAATCCCTGTATCCTTGCAATACCGTCACCTTTCCTACTGATCTCTGTAATCTGTACGTCATACTCTTTACCGGTTTCGACTGGTTTTGGACCAAAGTTATCGTTTCTTCTGAATCCTCCGTAACTCATTCTTAATACCTGAAGTCAAGTCAGATCATGAACCATATATAAACTGTCAAAATTGGCACATTGTCTGTCTATGTTCCAACTTTTATTCCGGGGCTGCATATTGACCGCAGACATTCTATTGCTGAAAGTACTGCTAGAAAACTGGTCTTGGGATTATTCGGGCTTGGAATGTTTCGCACAGTTATGGCCATCTCTCCGAATGCCCCAGCCGCCTCAATCTGATGTTGATTTACAGCAATATGTGGATCTGCAATAATTTTGACTTTCGTTTCTTGAATGCCAAGCCCCGCAAGGCTGAGTACTGCCGCAACATTGATGTTAGCAGGAAATTTGTTGACTGCGTCTGCTGCGGTTCCTTGATAGACCAATGTCTTTTTTTTCATGGATTTCAATCTAGTAGGATCGGAATTAAAAAAAGGAGCACCTGCAAGAGCACTGGGATTTTTTGTAGTCGTGAGCGTCACTGAATCAAGCATTCCTTTTACACTCTTAATCGCGTCTATGCCCGCGATCGCCCCAGACGGGATGTAAATATGCTTTCCGTTCATGGAGACCACACTCAATAATTGAGATAAAAATAATTCGTCTGCTAGTGCCCCAACGCTCATTAAGAGCAGATCCTTGTTAAATTCAACTACACTTCTACTAAAATTTTTTGCCGCCGCTTGGGATGCAGCCTCGATAACGATGTCCGCGACTTTGAATTCAGGAGATGAAGTCAATTCTGAAAAGTTTGAAAATATAGCCACATTATCATTCTGCAATCGCATTCTCAGCCTTTGGGCCGCGTCTTCAATGGTATCAAATAGCGCTACTAGAGTAGCACTTCCTACCTTACCCGAATCGATGGCTACCGCCAGTTCGCTTCCAATAGCCCCACAGCCTATAAGGCACACCCTCATTTGAAACACTGATTTTTTGGTATAGAATCGTAATGCCTGCCAATTACTTGAGGACTGTTAATTTTCTAGCGTCTTCCGCCTCGCTCTGGCCTTTTCTGCCCTGGTGGTCGTCTTTTCTCGAAGCGTTTAATAAAGTTATTTTTATTACGCAACTTTGAGACAGGGCTTAACCTGACCTTCCCTTGAATTTTCGGAGTCTGGCCCCTTACCTTCCCGGCCTTCGTCAGAGATCCATGCGTTGGCATTACTGACCATTGTTGAAGCCCCATCTAATATATACATATGGACCTTCATCTCAACACAACTATAGTGGCAAGTATTGCCTACCATGTGAACTCGGTGGGCAAACCTCTCCTCGATTATACTCGTTTAAATGTGCTGTGAGACCATCCCGTAGCGTACTGTCTTGATAATTGAAGCAGACTACAAACATCGGGTACTGTCCTTAAAGAAGGAAAAAAACGCAATAATTCTAGCACATAACTATCAGTTGCCTGAAGTGCAAGATGTGGCTGATGTGATAGGTGATTCATTAGCACTCTCACGAACCGCCGCACAGTGCGAAGCGGATACGATAGTATTTTGTGGCGTGCACTTCATGGCGGAGACAGCTGCTATAATATGTCCAGATAAGCAAGTTCTAATTCCTGATCCTGAGGCAGGCTGTTCGCTCGCTGCTACTATTAATGCTCATGAATTGAAATCTTGGATTGCCGAACATCCGGATGCTGTTGTAGTAAGTTACGTTAACACCACAGCGGAAGTAAAGGCCCTGTCGGATTATTGTTGTACCTCCTCTAATGCGGTTAAAGTAGTGAACAGCATTCACTCTAGTAGAGAAATACTATTCCTGCCAGATATGTTTCTCGGATCATACGTAGCAAAAATGACAAAGAGAAAAAACATGTACATTTGGCCTGGTGAATGTCACGTCCATGCGGGCATAAAGGCTCAAGACATTAACGAGATGCTCAAGAAATTCAACAATGCCGATTTCCTTGTGCATCCCGAGTGTGGTTGTACCTCAACAACTTTATATCATATGGCGACTGGAGAATTGCAAAAATCTGCACATATACTTTCTACCGAAGGAATGATGAAACATGCATACGCCTCCGCTACAAAGCAATTTGTGGTTGCAACAGAAACGGGTATACTATATAGAATGAAGAAGGAAAATCCACATAAACAATTCATACCTATTAAGGAAGACGCTATATGTAGATATATGAAATTGATCAATTTGGAAAAAATTCAAAATTCTCTTATTAATAACGTGCATCAAGTTAAAGTTCCGCCAAAAACTGCTGCGAAGGCGCGTGCCGCCATAGAGCGTATGCTCACAATATCATGAGTGAAGAAAATAAAAAGAAAAGAAGAATGTGTAGCTAGTGAAACTATGATGGCTAAGGCGAGCTACCTATAATCTCTAAGCTAAAGTCAATTGCATTTGGCGAATGGGTTAGGTACCCAAGAGAAATAATATCAGGCTGCAGCTTTGCGTAATTAGCTATGTTTTGCGGGTCAACGCTTCCTGAAATCTCTACTTTGACGTTTTTACGAAGGCCCATTTTTCTAATCTTGGCCATTCCAGCCTTGGCTTGCTCGAGAGAAAAGTTATCGAGCATTACGATATCTGACCCTGCCTTAACGGCGGAGACCAACTCGACCAAATTTTTTACTTCACATTCCAATAATAAACATCCATTAGTTTTTTGTCTTGCCAGTCTGATAGATTGTTCGATCGAGTCGGCTAATACTAGATGATTATCCTTTATCAAGACGATGTCATCGAGTTTAGTTCTATGGGTGACTCCACCCCCTAGCACCACAGCTTTCTTGTCGAAATATCTCAGTCCCGGAGCTGTCTTTCGAGTAGATGCAACTTTTATGGATCTGTTAACTTTTCCAACCAATTCAACAATCCTCCGAGTTTCAGTGGCAATACCGCTCATTCTCATTATCAGATTTAATGCGGTTCTTTCTGCTTTGAGTATAGCGAGCGCTCTCCCAGAAATATTCATTACAAGACTGCCATTTTCTACATGAGATCCATCCGTCACCAGAGTCTGAAACTTACACTTACAAATGTCGAAAAGGATTCCTGCTTCCTCTAGACCTGCTACAACTGCGGATTTTCCCGACTTACAGATAATTTGGGCGCAAGCAGAGAGATTTGCAACAGTGACAGCTTTGCATTTTTTACAAGCTACCTCCCTCGCCAATTATTTATTGCCTCCGGCTCCGCCTTTCTTTTCCTTCATAGGTGCTGCTGCCGGTGGCTGCTTCGCTCTGAGCACGTCCTGTTCAATCCACTCAGTAGCACCAAGGAAAGGCTGTCTGCACGTTATACCTATTTTTCCCATTGCTGCTCCCTTCCCAAGACTGATTGCTGTAACTCTTGCGCGTATCCGCGAGCCAATTTTTAAACTCTTAGCCGTTTGATTGGCGACTATGACACCTTGTTTAACGTCGCTCCTCAGGTAATCATCGGTAATCTGAGACAAGTGCAACAACGCATCAGTCGGCCCAATTCTCACAAACGCTCCGAAATCAGTAATTTCGACTACCTCGCCCTCCACCACCTCCTGCAACTTCGGATAGAACGTTAATGCCTTGAAGGTTACCCTGTGGTAGGTCGCACCGTCGCCTGCAACCAGTTTACCAACTGAATTTGCATTAGCATCAATTATCATTATCACATATCCGAGCTCAGGACTAATCATACTTTCGTATTTTTCTTTTAAAATTCCGATAGCCGTATCTTTCAATGAATTTTTTAATCTACTAGGAGGAATTCTAACTACATCACTCATATGCACTATTTCAAACATAATGAATGTACGCTTGTTGAATCCAAACATCAATTTATGAACCTTTTGGATACGTTAACTATTGCAAGGTAGCTAACTCATTTCTAAGGTCAAATTTTACAGAAGAGTCAGTCACCTCGAAGACGCCATCTCTTCCGATGATATTCTTTAAGGCGGACCTCAGATATCCTTCAAAGAATTTGGAACCCTTTCTTCCTAATCTATGTCTGATCACTATGGTTCGGCTCCCAAGTTGAGATACCTCATCATACGTACCGAGATGTCCATAACGGCAAATTATTTTTTCAATGTATTCTAGGACTGATCGTTCGGTAAGCTCCTTTTTCCAGAACAATATCGTGTCTCTCGCCACCGTTTCCCCTAGTTTTAGAGCCATACTGTATAGAATCTGTTCATCATGTGATTCGAGTAGCGCAGTAATAAATTCTCTGTTTATAACTATCATCTCTATTTTTGTTGTTGTTTATAACTATCTTTTCAAGATAGCTCCTACCAATGCGTTTATGGAGATACCCATTCTTTCTGCTTCGTCGTCCAAAACTTTAGATAAATCCAGATCAAATCTGAAAGATCTGGTTATTGTATCCGAGCGTGCGTCAGAACGAATGATGCGTCCCAAACTATTAAGTTCATTTTAGCGCAAACGATCGTGGCACTTGCCGGTTGTGCAGTAGCAATGCAAGCCTTTTCGACGCTGAAACTAATAAGACAGTCTGTAGCATATGCGGCATGGTTGTACACGAGAACACGGATTCGTTAGGCCCTGAATGGAGAACATACTCAGACGATATCGAGAGCAAGAGCAGGACAGGTATGACATCTTCTTTAGCGTCTCACGATATGGGGCTTTCAACATTTATCTCTTATTCAAATGTGGACGTAAGCGGTGTGGTGATCAGCCTTGAACAGATGGGCAAAATTCAGAGAATGAGACGCTGGAACAAGATATCGAGCAATAACAGAAGCTATCATAGGAGTCTGAAAAATGCCTTCGCTATCTTAAGCACTGTAAAAGATAAACTGTCGCTAAACGACGCGCTTATAGAAAAATCTGCCTACAACTATCGTCAGGCTCTAGACAAACGAATCATTAAAGGCAGCTACGTGCACTCGTAGTTGCCTCCATTTATGGAGCATGCAGAGAATTGAATGTGCCAAGAACGCTTCGTGAAATTGCACAAATTGCGAATGCAGACGCTGTATTTGCTGGTAAATGTTACAGGTTACTTCTTAGGCATCTTAAACTCCATTTGCCGGTAATTGATTCGAAAGTGTATTTGGCCAAAATAGCTAATAAGGGGCAAGTAAGCGAAAAGGCTTATCGTAAAGCTCTTGAGATGCTTTCTATAATAAAGGAGAATCCTATATCGCATGGCAAAGATCCTAATGCACTCGCAGTGGCTGTATTATACGCCGCATGTCTGGAAGAGGGCAAAAAGATTAGCCAAACGCAAATTGCTCTGGCAGGAGACACCAGTATCGTAACGCTAAGAAAAAGATTTCAAGACGTGAGGAAGATATTTCCCTGATTTTATTCTATCATGTCGCCTCATTATTATTTTTATCGTGCTTGTTAATGTTAACAAGCGTAGTTTGTCAACCTCTAGCAGAAAAGTAATTGCGGATAACGATAGAGGAGTCGAAACAGAGTGCTCCTGCCCATAAAAACATTTTATAGCCTGAAAAGTCACATCACAACCTGCGAAATGACTAGGATCAAGGTAGCTGTCAAAGATGAGATCATTAGAGGTAAGGGAAAGGAGCTGAACGTAAACGGGCTTAGAATTGCATTGTTCAACGCAAACGGAAAGTATTATGCCGTTGAGGCTCTTTGTAGACACCAAGATGGGTCTTTGGCACCAGGAAAGATAGATGGTGAGATCGTTGAATGTCCTCTACATTCATGGCACTATAATATTAGGACGGGTGAACTTCTTGATTATCTTGAAGGAGTTAAACTTGTAACTTATGCCGTTGACATCAAGGGAAACGATATCTATGTAGATGTCTAGTATTTCCCAAATTCACCTCATATTAAAAGAGTATATCACCGGGATCCATCTATAAAAGAATTGACACATGTCTAGTTATGTAGTACAACAATAGGAAGATGAATTGAGTGGTAATCCTATGATGGGAGGTTTATCAGAATGAGAGTATATAACACATTAACGAGGCGGCTTGACGACCTGAGGTCCGACCGGGCTTCGACCATAAGGATTTATCTCTGTGGTGTGACAGTTTATGATAGTTCGCATATAGGTCATGCTCGAACAATTGTTGTATTCGACATTCTACGTCGCTATCTCCTTTCCAAGAACCATCACGTAGAATTTATCCAGAATTTCACAGACGTTGATGACAAGATAATAAATCGTGCAATAGAAGAGGGATCGACAGCGGAGGAAGTCGCGTCTAGGTACATACAGAGTTACTTCAGGGATTTCAATTCACTAAACGTTTTGGCGGCCGATCGATATCCCAGAGCCACAGAACACATACCAGAAATGATACAGCTTATCTATGTACTGATGTTAAAAGGTTATGCATATCTTTCGCTTAACGGTATTTATTTTCGTGTAAGATCATTTGCAGGTTATGGGAAGTTGTCTAAAAAATCAATCGAAGAATTAGAGCTAGGATCCCGAATCGAAATAGATCAATCGAAGGAGGATCCACTTGATTTTGCACTATGGAAATTCTATTCTGAACCTCCAGTATGGGATAGTCCTTGGGGAAAGGGGAGACCTGGATGGCATATTGAGTGTTCTGCGATGGCTTTGAAATATTTTGAAAGCCCGTTCGAGATCCACGGAGGTGGGTACGATCTTGTCTTTCCTCATCACGAAAATGAGATTGCTCAATCGGAGTCTTTTTCAGGAAAACAGTTTGCAAGAATATGGATTCATTCAGGAATGGTAACTGTCGATGTCCAAATCACTTGGCAATATTGTAACAATCAAGGATACCCTAAGCAAGTGGGGTCCTAACTGTGTACGGCTTTACTGCATTTCTGGACATTATTCAAAACCTTTGGACTACTCCGAGAAATTACTCGACGAGTCTAGCCATAAGTGGCGTCAGATAGAGACCTGCGCTTGTGAATTACGGTTTGCCATTGGAAATCATGGTTACATAAAAGAAGTGGAACAATTGTCTGATCAGACTATGAAGGCTTTTGAATCTGCGATGGAAGATGATTTGAATACTTCTCTAGCGTTCACTGTGTTCCTTAGGCTTGTCACCGAGTTAAACCGCTATGCAGCAGAGGAAAAATTGACAGCAGATATGTCTAAAATCGCCAGCGTAATTTTCAATAATATCATGAGTGTGCTCGGGCTTAGGGTTAGCGAAGCCGATGATAGAGAGAAAAAAGAAATTGAAAATTTTATAAGTATGCGTGACCAATTAAGAAGGCAAAAAAAATTCGATGAATCGGATAAAATACGAAACAAATTGGTTGATGAATATTCAGTTGAATTAATCGATCATAAGAAGAGAACCATTTGGAGCAAAGTTGAAGGGCCATCAAGACTTCATTGTGTTGATTAGGCAATTTTATTTGTTGAATTTTAGATTTACAGGACGACGATTATTGTGTTATGCCAGTATATCCCATTTCAGCTGTGGCTTTAGCTTTAGCCCTTTGTTTCAATAATTGTATTCAATAATTGTTTCAATAATTGAAACCGCTCAGTCTCAAGTCGATGATACTCTGTTCCTCTAAATGATTTTATTACTTATAATATCACACTGTAGCTAGTAGTGTTATACGTGCGTGTTGGGTCTTAATAAGAATAAGAAAAAGCTCAAATGGAAGGCTGAGTATGAAAATAGTCTTTATAAGATTTATGACTGGGACAAAAATTTAGCAGGTTACTTCTTTCCGAGGTATGCATCTTCTGGAACTGAGGAAACAGGCGAGGATAAGGATGATAGTGATATTAATAATGACGAACTTAAGGAAAAACTAAATAAATCCAAAGCAAGGGTATCGGGAGGAAATCTCTTGGTTCCTATGTTAAAGCTTAACCTTTTAGATGTACAGGAGGGAATAGATTTGGATTATGCTATTGATTCACTTGAGACAAACTTAGAAAGGACGAGGTTGTGGAAGCGATGGATTGCAGATAATCATCGAGAATTGAACATTGTGGGTAGTGGTGTATATACTGCGAGAGAAGATAGAAACATGCTATCGGTAGTTCTCGGTATAGGTTCAGATTTTACGTTAGGCGAAGTAGAGGTTGTAACAAAATTAGCTCCACTGCTTGACAATCTGCACGAGGTCGGCCTCTTATAACTCCGCATCAAAAGAGCTTTAAGCATCCCCTTTTCAAAAATTGAAAAAACGGAATCGATAAGAGCACCAATGGTGATATCACAACGACGAAGATGGTACGAAAATCTATGTCATCTATCAAGTATGAAGAGTTCAAATAGTGTGATTGCCTATCTTCTAGTCATATTGGGAAAGAAGGGGTTGTTACTGCGCAAGGATGAGGAGACTACCGAGAAGGAATGTCCATTATGCGGATTTTCGCTTCCGACAACCAACGAATTAAGTCTTTGTCCAGAATGTATCAAGAGCGCCGATTGTTGTGTTGGACTAGAAAAAATTCGAGAATAACCTATTTGATGGCATGATATTGAAGATACTAATTCTTTGCACAATAAATGGCTCTATTTCATGGTTTTATCAATTCTAACTAGAACCATGTACTAGTAGTTATTATATTAGAAAAGAGATTTAGATAAAGCACAAAAAGAGAAAAGAAATCCAAATTAGGCTACTCGAAATCATTTGACTCAACATAAAGCTGCAAAGAAGATCGTTTTCTGTGATAATATTCGTTCTTCATATTTTCTATACGCGAGCAATTCATATTCCAATATGAATGATATATAGTCTACCAACATAGCTTTGAACAAAAAGCCCTTATACATGATTTTCAAACTTGTGTTTCTTCTATTGCCCGATAATCGAAATCAGTGAGCTTGTTAGCAATTTCTAACATCCGTCCAAGTCTTTCTGTTTTCGATCTACTCAGCTCTTTCTATCACTATAGTGTAGGTACTCGCGAGGAGGATTTTGAATGGTGACGATATAGATTCTTCTTATTCTTCAGTCATAACATTCTGTCCTTGACAGGGCGCGAAATAATTTTGCGCATTTTACATAGTTGCTTGGACAGTGTAAGACAATCCCTTGTTGAGCAATTACTCTGCGATAGTTCTTGGAGTCCCCGAAAAGCAGCAGCCGGAACGGCGAGCAACAATTTCTAGGATAAGAGAGACTTAGAAAATCGCCCGAAAAAGATATAGAAAATCGCCGTGGCTTGAGAGTAACTGCAGAGCCGTCACGCGTCTCGGAAGTATTCTTCATGATATTACAGCAGCTTATACATGAAAAAAAATGAAATGTTTTTTCTCGAAAGAAAAGGACTACATAATTTATTCCAGTTTTTCGAATACAAATAATCCGTTTATTATCATTCTACCATCTTCAAGGTGTCTGTGAGCGTGATAATTCCTACTACTCCGCCCTTTTCACTAACGAGAACACACTTTGAAAATCTGACTAAGGGAACGAGCGCCTTGGCTGGTGTCGAGAAATCAACCAGAGGAGGTGGTGGTTCCATAATCATCGAGATCGTCAAATTGCGGCCTCCCTCTTTTTCCGCTTTTTCTACCATGTTTTTTGCCAAGCCGTCTTCACTGACAATACCCACTACGCGGGAACCGTCGAACACTGGAATTTGACTAATAGAATTACTTCTCATTCTATCAATGGCTATGCGAAGGGTGTCATTTTTTTGCACAAAAATAAGCATACGGCTGCAAATATCTCCAGCTTTCATTGAAGATTGGCCTTCGAGAGAAGTTAGGAGCTCGAAGATTTTCCGGGCAGTCTCATAGCTCGGTTTGCACCGACCTGATTCTATCTGGTTAACCATGGATGTGCTTATTCCGGTTAGCCCGGCCAGCTTACGCTGAGTCAAGCCGAGTCTAACTCTTGCCTGTTTAATATATTCAAGTCTCGGAAGCATCTCCATTATTTTTTACTTTCTTACACTTCACGCTTAATAATATCTTTGGCTTGAATGCGAGCTAACATCAGCTAGGCGCAATTTGGGAGAACGAGGAAACATGTTATCTAAATGATCCCAAAAGAAAATATGATTACTAAGCAGCAACATTTATTTTTTGTGTTTCTTACCATGTTGTTGATATCCTTATATTATGTGCACTTGAGAAGTCTGTATTAGCAACGATGAATACCGGCGGCAGCGGAAGCGCGCAATCCAAGTGGGATTCGGTAAAGAGATACAAGTTAACCAAAATGTTGAATGAACTTGCAAGCATATCAGGTCATGGAACCGAGCTTGTAACTGTATATATTCCTCCCAGACGACCAATCTTCGATGTCATCGCACAGTTGCGTAATGAATCAGGTACTGCTTCAAACATCAAATCCGATTTGACGAGAACCCACGTCCAAGACGCGTTAAGCAGAACAATAGAGCACCTGAAACTTTTCAAGGAGACCCCGGAGAATGGGCTCGTCATATTTTGTGGGGCTATTCCGAGCGGGAAGGGTTTTGGCACAGAAAAGATTGAACTTTATTCCGTTATGCCACCGAAGCCAGTTCAGATCCAACTTTATCGCTGTGATGATCATTTTTGGATAGACCACCTAAAGGATATGATGAAGGATGATAAGGTAATAGGAATTCTTGCTATTGATACGCAAGAAGCAGGACTTGGAATATTGACCGGCGATAGATGGGTAGTAGTAGATACAATGACTTCTGGCGTGGCTGGCAAACATCGCCAAGGAGGTCAGTCAGCAAGACGATTTGAAAGACTTCGTGATAATGAGCTAAATGAATACTACCACAGAGTAGGAGACCATGCTCAAAAAGTTTTCATTGATCAGTTTAATGTTAGAGGGCTTATAGTAGGAGGACCTGGCCCAACAAAGGAGAATTTTCTTAAAGAAGAATATCTGGATTATAGATTGCAGAACAACGTAATCACAACTTTGGATACTTCTTATTCTGGTGATGAAGGCATTCGTGAAATCATAGACAAGGTTAATGATCAAGGGGTTATGACAGAATATAGGTTGATGGAAGAGAAAAAGATAGTCAAGAAATTCATGAGCGAAGTTCATTCCGGGAGAGGTCTTGGCATCTATGGTATCTTGGATGTTATAAAATCGCTCCAGAACGGAATTGTTGATATGGTTATTGTAACTGACGATATTACTTTTCTAAAGCTGGATGTAAAATGCAAACGATGTCAAACTATACTAGAGAAATTTATTGACAGAAGTAACTTAGTATCTGCGAAACAAGAGCTTTTATCAAGACCATGTCCTTCATGCTCCGCTATCGATTATGAAAGCAGCGAAAAAGATTTCGTGGATTATCTAGAAGAATTAGCGACTATCACTGCAAGCCGGCTGGAAATAATCTCTGGAAAATCAGAAGAAGGCGCTCAGATTGCGAGCCTTGGGCGAATAGGAGCTATTCTCCGCTTCAGACCAAGTAGCGGTACTAATACAATCGCTCGGATATCTTGATATCCTTTTTAAGCTTATTTGCCAGTATACCTAGTCTCTTTATATGGCGGGAACTGATGGAAAGCAGCGACAAATTCGGAAGGTAATGATATTAGAGGATGAACAAGATATCCTCCACCTTTATAAGGATTTTCTTAGGACCAAAGGGCTTTCTGTCATCGTGACCTCCACAACGGCCAATGAGGCAATGGACGATTATGAGAAATATAGGCCTGACTTTCATAATCGATTATAAACTTCCAGGAAAAAAAATGGGTTACAGGCTGCAAAAGAAATATTGATGAGATACCCGTCGGGCAGGTTCTTGATGCTAACAGCGTTTGATAGTGTAAAGGACGACTTGAAAAAGGACCTATTCTTCGACGACAAAACTATACAAGTTCTGCTAAAACCTATGAAACTCGCGCGACTAGCAGATATTATTATTCGTGATTAAGTGTTATTGTTCTCTACCTTTTACACAGACACCGATCTAATTTTAATCCCGGTTATGATGATATACGTAGTTACGGATGTTTATCGTAAAGAAGCTAAGCAAGAATGGAGTCTGGAATGCTATTAGTCTTATTGATCAAAACGGCTCGTTCAGAGGCGAAGCAAGATTCGATTCTAAGAAAGAGGCATTAGAATACCTTAATGAATACAAGCAAAGGATGAAGCACCAACAAATCGACCTCAAAGTCTTCTCTGATGATTCAGAATAGTGTTCGTCACTACTTTGTGGAATATCAATATGCGCGCTGCTATTGTTACCAAAATGGATTATCCTGCCGATTTTACATGATTGAGTACGTCTTAAATATGCGATATCCTTTTACGGCATAAGGTCTTATAGTTTCAATATGTATGCGAACTTCTGTTACCTTTGTAACACCGAAAAGCTTACTAGGCCCTGTTCGACCTGTGGCAAGCCTACATGCAAGGAATGTACGAAGAGCTTTCCCTTCTCCAATAGCGTCTGTTTAGAGTGTGCATCGGGTGTCAAAACCAGGCTTGCAGGGATAAGGAGCGACGAAGAGATTTTCTAACCTTTATTTCTTCATTGTTGTTATCATCAATTGGATGTCTACGGAAGGTACTTCTTTCCGGACGCCTTTAGACGGCAACCGAAAAACATCGTTTATCTGTTGTGCGTTTTGTGTTTTTGTTGTTGAGTAATCACCATGGCCAACCGGAGCTATTCTAACCTCTTCATAACGTTCTGATTTATTTCTCTTCTTCGAGTGTTTTTGACGTATTCGCGAATATGGTGACTATATTACTGTCTACTGGTTCCTTCTACGAAACATGTAAGACAGCCAAATAGACAGAGAATAATGCAAATATTCTAGAATTATCCAAGCCTTATTCAGGTCGAGCCTTCAGAGCCGGATTTTCATAAATATT
>WNFY01004383.1_pt1 | contig 13054 bp, 8 predicted proteins | sample 5400091 | NCBI WGS metagenome assembly WNFY01 (sample SAMN13153364, study PRJNA577476) | soil metagenome | isolation source: 60 cm soil or saprolite under grassland replicate 1 | place: USA:California | collected 2016-06-15 | reverse complement strand
CCAGCAGGCGGCACGGCCGCCGGGGCTGGCAGCTGCCCGCTGGCCAGGCCACGCGCAAGACACGCAGGCGCGAGCTCTGCGGCTCGCTCGGCTTGGGCTCGGCAAAATTGATGTAATTATTCTTGTTTAGGAAACATGAAGGCGCGAGAAATTGCGTCTTTTGTGTTTGTGCAGTTACGCAAAGTTGCCCAAGGCGCATCGTATCTCTTTCCTCACCTCCTCATTTCCTTCACCAGGCAATGCCTCATCTAATGCCTTTTTTGCCTGCTCTCCCCCAATCCTTCCCAGAGCCCATGCTGCATGCCCCCTGATGAGAGGCTCATAATCATGAAGTGCCCCAGCCAGCGCGGGAATGGCCTGTGGATCCCGACTATTACCAAGTGCCACACAAACATTCCTTAGTAGTCCACGCCGCTTGGTACGACGAATTGGACTCAGGCGAAATCGCTCGCGAAACTGTTCCTCGGTTAATGAGAGCAAGGGTATCAGTTGGGGATTGCTTCCAATGTCCTTACGAGGTTGAAATTCCTTGCGAGGTTGAAAATGCAGTGGCTGGGAAGATGAGGTGGACACGCCGCCACCTTTCCTTAATCCGACACGCCTCTCAGCCACCAAGTTCACAGGGCATACCTGCTGGCAAATGTCGCAGCCAAAAATGAGGTTGCCCATTAAGGGGCGTAACTCTAGCGGAATACTGCCACGCAATTCGATAGTGAGGTAAGAGATACAGCGCGTATTGTCCAGTACGTATGGAGCGGGTAAGGCTGCCGTTGGACAGGCATGAAGACAAATTTCACAACTACCGCAACTGGCTTTTGATGGCCTATCATAGAGTTCCCCGTTTTCTCCCACTAAAGGGAGATTAGTAACAATCTCTGCCAGGAAGACCCAGGATCCCCAACCTTTTGTTAAGATGTTAGTATTTTTACCATACCAACCCAATCCAGCACGTTGCGCGACTGCACGATCCACCATGCGGCCGGTATCTACAAAAATCCGTGTCTCTACGTCTCTGAACTCATCTTGGCCATATGCACGCAGCCAGGCTGCGAACTGTTGCAGCTTGGGCTTAATAAACTCATGATAGTCATCTCCCCAAGCATAACGCGAGATTCGTCCTCTTGGCACGCCGTCATCGCCTTCATCAGGCTGCTCAGTAAGGTAAACCATAGCAAGGGCAATGATCGAACTGGCTCCCGGTAATAATGCATCAGGGTGGCATGATACTTCTGTCCGTTCGCCAGTGAACCAGGGGAGACCATCCATCAGTCCTTGCGCGATACGCTCTTTGATAACCCGCTCGGCCTCCGGAAATTCCTCGGCACTTGTAATGCGCACAATATCGAAACCGAGTGAGTAAGCATATTCTTTGATAGTGGTAGTGTTTAACATGGGTTTAGTTAGTTACATCTCTGCGTTCGTTGACCCACCAAGCCAATCCAATGAACACAGCCAGGTACACAGCCAGTACAACAAGCGCATGCAGATCAGAGAGTGAGGAGCCGCTACCACCGAAAATGTACTGTCCCTGATTTTGTAACAGTGCTCCAGTGTTACTCTCAATAAAGTAATCCGGTATGGCTTTCAAAAAATCGCCGAAAGGCCCATGGCTAAAGGTTCCGGCCAGTTTAAGAAGGCTTCCTACTATTGGTTCAACAAAGAACCATGTTAGCGCTCCAACGATGCCGGCAACTGTTGAACGTCCCAAAATTCCGAAGAAGATCGCGATAATAGCATACATTAACCAGTCCAGCATAGCGATAAGCAAGTAGAGCACTGTGTGTGCTATCCAGCTTGCGCTGAAGAAGTCAAAACCCTGAGCTATAGTGCTGAGGGAGTTAAGTAGCTGCCCCGTGAGTATGCCAACAATGAACATTGTCAGTATGCCAATCACTGTACAAGCGATGGCTGCTCCCACTTTAGCAAGCAGAAATTGTGTACGTGTAGGTCCGCGAGTGTATATGAGGCGAACAGTGCCGATACTGAATTCTCCACCAGCGGTAGCTCCTATCAAGATGATAATCAAGATCGTGCCAGCGCTTAGAGCAAACTGTTCAGTAATGTTCAAAGAGGTGGGCAGGCGCAGCGGTTCTGAGACGTTACGCAGAGTATCCTGTCGAAATTGTGCCAGTTGGGCAGCCGAAGGTGTTGGACAGTTTGACGGTGGGCCTGTCTCTGATGGCGCGCCTGATGTCTGACAGGGCGGTGCAAAACTATCCGCTGGAGCGTTCAATACAAAAAATGTGCCAAGTGAAATCAATAGAAAAACAAGTATGGCGATGACGATAGCGATACTGCACAGTACCTTTGACATGACCCTACGACGTATCTTGTAAAGTTCTATACCAATCAAGCGCAGTAGGACAGATACATAGTCTTGCCTTCCCAGGATCACAGTACTGGTGCGTGCTGGTAGAGGCATATTCCCGTTAATGCTTGTTTGAGGTGTAACGCTCATTGTGTGCCTCCCTTTCCATCACTAAGTCTCTCTATCACGGGCATGGAATCAGACTGTTGCCCTTCGGAAGCGCCACCAGCCAGCGCTGCCATTCCCAGGCGCGTACCAGAAGGTATAGATGGAGTTGTAAGCTGAAGGAAAACCTCTTCCAGGCTGCCTTCATACGGGTGCAGTTCGGCAGCGTAGAGATTATTGCAGGCTAGCAGGGCGTTGATCTCTGCCGATTGAGATTTAGGCGCATCTACGCGCAGTGTAAGCTGTCCTTGCCTGTCCATTTGAACATGGACGGCGTTGATCCAATTAGCTCCTTGCTCCTTCGCTACTTGGAGAATGGCTTCTGCTCGCTGCGTCTCCCCCGGTTCGTTCAGCCTCACCAAAACTTGTTCGCTTCCCCGTAGTAGTTCACCGACATTGCCCTGCTTGATCAGATTGCCTTTCTGGAGAATAGCCACACGATTGCACACCTGCTGTACTTCGTTGAGAAGGTGGCTGGATAAGAAGATAGTTTTTCCGAGAGCAGAAAGTCGATGTATAAGTTGACGAATCTCAAACATACCTGCCGGGTCGAGTCCATTGGTTGGCTCATCCAGTAGTACAAGCTCTGGGTCTGTGAGCAGCGCTGCCGCAATGCCCAGGCGCTGCTTCATACCAAGTGAGTATTTGCGATAGGCCATTTTTGCTTGAACATGCAGTTCGACAAGTTCCAGCACTTCATCGATACGGCGCTGGTTCGCTTTACCCGAAACCATGCCGGAGGCAGCAGCAATCACATGTAGATTGTCTGCACCTGTAAGATAAGGATAGAAGACTGGAGTTTCCACAATTGCCCCAATGCGTGGAAGAATAGCAGACATCTGGTGGGCAGTATCTAGACCAAAGATAACTGCTCTACCAGCTGTGGGACGAATAAGGCCAAGTAGCATACGTATAGTAGTGGTTTTGCCCGAACCATTGGGACCGAGGAAGCCAAAGACATCACCTCGCACGACTTGCAGTTGCAGATCATTGACAGCGACCAGTTTGCCGAATGCTTTAGTAAGCCTGCTTGTGCTGATGATGGCACTTGATTGAAACGAAGCCTTGATGTCTTCTTGCAACATGTGCTACCTTTCAGTAAACTTCTTTTATACCCAACACCTTTTAGGTACCGGGCATTTACCAATTATGGCATGCTTTAGATGTGAAGGCAAGCTTATTTATTCCTCGACAGCCCTAATGATGTATGCTAGAATGCACTTAAGTAGGCTCGTAGTGAGTGGATTATCCAGCCCTCGACAAGGCTCAAAAGGAATGTAGCATGAAGGCAGTACTGAATGGCTCACAAGGAAGAACAGTCCTGGAATCCACCGTTTTAACAATAGGAAGCAGTCCGGATAATTTGCTCGTGATCGATACTATCAAAGTTTCGGCTCATCATGCCGAAATTCGCCCAGAGGAGCAAGGCTATAGTATTACTGATTTGGGAAGTATCCATGGCACGTATGTGAACGGAGAACGACTCGATTTTAACACCCCTCGTATGCTCAATCGGGGCAACACAATTTCTATAGGAGATACAGAGTTCATCTATGATATAGAAGATGACTCGCAAATTGAGCCGACTCTGCCGGCAATCCCGGGGCAGGCCAGCAGATCAACAGGCTCTACCACTGACGGGGAGGAATCCCTTTCTCACGGCTCTAATGGTGTAGATATCGAGGGAATGCCGCCAGAGAATCAGCAGTCGACAGTTGCTAACGCGCAGTACACGTCCCCACAGCAATATATCCCACCATACGCACAGCAGACCATGCAATCCACTTATCCTGGAACTATGCCCTCTGGTCATGTTGGGCCGATACCAGGGTACGTTCCTGCCGTGCAGGGGCAGCGCAGGAATCGTCGTTTCATCTGGATTGGCCTTGGACTACTCCTGGTGATAGCTTTGGCCGTGATTGGCTATATTTATTTCACGCGCTCCACGCCTGAGAAAACGCTCGATGCCTATTGTAATGCACTTCTTGGACAAGATTATCTGACAGCCTATAATCAACTCTCACCCTCATTGCAAAGGAGTGAAACGGAGTCCGAGTTTGCTCATATGCTAGATGCTCAAGGCAAAATCACCTCGTGCAAACATGGTTCTACCAGTATGAGCGGCGCATCAGCTCTGGTGAATCTAATATTTACATCTAGCTCTGGACAAAACTCTAACAGTCCAGTAACGCTTGTCCAGGACAGTGGAAATACCTGGAAGATAAGTGTACCGTTTCCACCGGCAATTACGCTAATTACCTACTGCCGTGCTTTGAAAAGCAAGGATTACCAGACTGCATACGATCAGCTCTCAACCACCGTCAAAAGCCAACTTAGTGAAACAGACTACGAAACGAATGAAAGTCAAGGTAATAGCCGCGTGGGCGGTATCTCCGGGTGTACTATAAGCAATGTGAACTTGAGCGATTCGCAAGCTACTGGTACAATTACCTATGTTGCAGGCAATGGTCAAACCGGAGATTCTCACTACACCCTAACGAATGAGACCGGCATTTGGAAGATCAGCGCCGTACAGTGACATGGCCTGTGAGTTCACTAATTTCACCTAAAAGTACTAGAGCTTCAAACAACTTTTTCTCCTCAGCGATTCTTCACTGAATGAGCCTGTGAAGCCGTAATATGGTAGGGGCGATCCTCGCGGTCGCCCCTCAGAAATTCCCTCCAAAGCACAAATCCACGGAAAATGTGTTGGCTAACGTTCGATTGATGTAAGGGTGACCCTACGCGGTCGCTCGGTTCCAAATACTACCTTGCCTTCAGATGAGCAAGCTGCGGCCGCAGCTTGCTAGCTACTACCTTACAGCTTGCCTGACTCGCAGAGGGGAAGCGAAACTGCGTTGGTAAGCTACTTATCAAGGTTCGGCAGCAGCGTTTCTGAATGCATTGAGGGATAATACCATTTTTCGTGAATGCTGTAAGAGAGGCTTTGTATGCGAGTTCGATCAATACATCCGAGAATTGTAGTGCCGTTGATGTGTATAGTACTTGTAGTTGCGCTGCTCCTGCTCTATATTTCCCCTTTCACACATGCAACGCCAGCAAGCCCGCGCATCACCCTGTCAAGCAGTGTATCAGCATATACAAGCAAAAGCCAGCTCTTATCCAATGCTTCAACGAATCAAACTATTTCACTGGCTATTGGTCTCAAACTGCGCAATGCAGCAAACCTGGCCAGTTACCTCAAGGAGGTTACTGATCCTCATTCGCCTTTATATCGTCACTACCTCAACCCGGAGTCATTTGCTGCTCTCTATGGTCCACTGCCACAAAGTGAAGCTGCCGTTAGCGCATTTCTTCGTTCACAAGGTTTCAGAATAACCGGAACATATTCTAATCATCTCATCGTTGATGCTGTTGGAACCGTTGCCCAAGCGGAACATGCCTTTCAAGTGCATATCAACAATTATCGTTCACCGACGGGACAGCCCTTTTTCGCCAATGCAAATGCGCCATCGCTGCCGATCCAGATAGCGCCGCTGGTAGCCGCGGTAAGTGGTCTCGATAATACCGTGCAATATCATCGTAAGCATGTAGCACCTGGGCGAGTGCCTGGATTAGCCCCTGCCTCAGCTTCACGTACCTGGACACCGGCCGCCAACAGTGCTGCTGTCAGTTGTCCCCGGTCCGGTTCTGCCGTGGTTCCCACCTCTTATACACCCCAGCAGATCGCTACAGCCTATGACTTTACGAAACTCTACAACTCACGAATAATGGGCGAGGGACAAACTGTAGGACTGCTCGAGCTTGACGGCTTCTCGTACAGTGATATCGCTGCTTACACCGCCTGCTTCGGGGGCAGCAAAACTATAGTTAAAACTATCCCCATCGACGGATATAATGGGACAGCGGGCGTGAATGCCTCGGAGGTCGAACTCGACATTGAGACGATCCTGGGACTCGCTCCCCACCTGGCCACTCTGCGAGTATACGAAGCTTCAATTACCTCGCTGACAGCCTATAACGATGCCTGGGCTCGTATTGTCAGTGATGCTACGCCCGTAGTAAGCACGAGCTGGGTGTTCTGCGAACAAGGACCTGGCATGTCCAGCGAGATTCAGCAAGAAAATATCTTCTTCCAGGCGGCCGCGGCACAGGGACAGGCCATCCTTGCCGCGAGTGGTGATCTTGGAGCGAACGGGTGCTACGATCCACAAACGGGCGCAAATACAGCCCCTGTAGTGGATGATCCGGCCTCGCAACCCTATGTCACAGGCGTAGGTGGCACAACGCTTCATATCAACATTGACAATACCTACCAGTTCGAGCAAGTATGGAACGACCGGACCATACGTAATGGAGCCAGTGGTGGGGGCGTTAGCCAGATCTGGCAGATGCCATCATGGCAAAAGGCTCCTGGTGTCGCGAATGCCTATTCTACCGGTTTCCGCGAGGTGCCGGATGTCTCTTTGAACGCCGATCCACAAACAGGTTATGATATCTATTGTAAGGTTGGCGGATGCGGAAATCGGGGCTGGATGATCATTGGTGGTACCTCAGCCGCCGCACCAGCATGGGCAGCCATGATAGCCTTGGCCAATCAAGCATCGCTCAAAGCCAATGGCTTCATGGTTGGCTTTCTTAACCCCAGCCTCTATAGCATCGCTCATGGGGCATATAGCACTTCCTATAATGTTGCTTTTCACGATATAGTGCCAGTAGCGGGGTATGTAAATAACAACGATTATGTAGGTAACAGCGGAGCCTATCCTGATGCCAGCACGTATGATCTTGCGACAGGACTGGGTTCGTATGATGCCTACAATCTCTCGCAGAACTTGATAACGCTTGGCCAGGCGGTGCCACATCAAAACGTGCCCACCAGTACCACCTGGTATTTTGCCGAAGGCCGTGCTGGAGGCTATTTTGACGAGTACCTCACGCTTGAGAATCCTGACCCAATCCAAACTGCGCACGTCCAGGTACAGTACCTCTTAGAAGGTGTCACGGGGCCGGCTATAATACATAACGTCGCGCCACAGAGTCGCTACACCATTGGGGTTAATGGCGATCTGCACTTCCCCTTTAATGGGGTAGGACATTCTCTTTCGATGATTGTCACTTCTACCAATAGGGTGGGTATCGTCGCGGAACGACCCATGTATTTCAACTGGCATGGTATCAATAGCGGAACCGATGCCCTGGGTTCGACAAAACTGGAGCAAGATTTCTACTTCGCAGACATAGAATCACAGCGCAACTATTCCAGCTTCGTGACTATCCTCAATCCACCGGGAGGGTCTACAGCTAATGTTACTGTGTCCTACTTCGCTGGCGGTACAAAACTTGGCACCGATACTATTGTTGTACCACCTGGCCAACGTGGCACAACTTATCCCCAGAGAATCGGTATCAACCAGCAGTGTGCTATGTTTGTGCATTCGGATCAGCCTGTGGTGGTCGAACGTCCAATGTACTTCACTACCTCGCGCACGAACATCAGCGGTCCCGTAACTGGAGCAGCAACCGTGGTCGGAGCGCAAGCCCCAGGTAATGATTGGCTCTTCGCTGAAGGCTATACTGGCCCCAACTTCCACGAATACCTGGTGCTGGCGAACTTTGATTCGACGGTGACCGCCAACGCTACCATCAAGCTGGAATACAGCAATGGTGCTGTCAATCCCACCACAGTCGCGGTTCCACCACAGTCCCAGGTTTTCTTTGATGTCAATGCTGCCTCCGCAAAGTTTGCGCAGAGTACTTTCGAGTTATCAACTGAGGTGACGTCCGGTGCACCCATTGTTGCCCAGCGCCAGGAGTACTTCCGTTATGATGGTGTGATTCCAGGCGGCACAGATGACATGGGAGAACCAGGTCCGGCAAAAGCCTCCTACAGTTTTGCTGAAGGGTATACTACCGGCGGCTTTAGCGAGTTTCTGACGTTGCAGAATCCGAATACTAACAGCGAGTCTGTAGCTGTGACGCTTTATATGGAGAACAGCGTCATCTCGCAGCGAATCGTTACCGTTGGCCCGCAAACGCGAGTCACGCTGAATATCAACAGCATCACGGTGCCAATTGCCCAGGCAAATATAAGCGCTGGTTACCAGGTGTCGCTTGCCGTCTGGACCACCAGCGGTTCCATTGTTGCAGAGCGCCCCATGTACTTCAATTATCATAATATTGCGCGAGGAGGTACAGACGTGGTGGGATTTACAGGTTGAGGATCTACTCGGGCCAGGGAGACCGCGAGGGCGAGCAAAATAGCAGGGTGATTGATGCAGGGCGACCGCGAGGGTCGCCCATACATTTCGAATGAGATGGCTTGTCAGGCCCATTCATAGCCCTGGCGGATTTTTGTTCATTGCTAACTTGCGACTTCGAAAGTGATTTGGTCTGGGTCTGTTGGCAGCTTAACGGTGGAATTGCCGGAAATATTAATGGTAGCCAGCGCAACGCCAGTTTGTTTTAACAACAATGCTTGCGCATCTGCTGGGCTTTTACCCGCGATTAACTTCGCGAAAGCATCTTCCTCCGTAGTGGTGATTTGATATGACGCAGTTCCGTTCGCCGCGATATTGATTGATAGCATGCCTTGGGGATTGATCTGTTTTGGCTGTGTCGATACCTGCGCGGTTACGTCGCCTGTAATGACATAGCTTGCGCCAATTAGCGTAGTCACATCCATCCTGAGCAATTGCACTGCCAGGGCCTGCGCTTCCTGCGTACTATAGACCTCAGCCGAGCAATTTTCGGTTCCACTCACGGCTATATTTGGCACTCTGGCTCCCGCATTCTGACTCGAACTGATAGAGGAACTACACCTGATTGAACCGTACGTTTGCTCGTCTGTTTTGATTTGTGATTTGACTGCTGCCTGGGAGGTGCTTGCTAATGAAGCCTCGAGTCTGCCAGCGGCGATATTGATATCACTTTGCTGCACAAAAACATAGCTTTGTGGATCATGACCACCTGCAAATGCTGCCGTGTTTTGAACATGGAAAATCGAACCGATCGAACAGTTTGGGTAACAATTGTTCCCGTTGATATAATGTGCGGGCACATTGCCTTTTGAGCCTGCCGGGTTTGCGTGAGAGCCGACGGTGACAGCAAGACCATTCTTTAGAAGCCTAACCGAGGTATTGATTATCAGCGTAATATTATTACGGCCTCTAAAGGATGTGCCTGCTGGTATCGTAACAGTTTGTGTAGCGTTGGAAAATGTCAGTGTCCCCGACGCACTTGTCGCAGGAAGAGTGTTTTTGCCGGTTGCGTTCACTTGCAGTGATTGTGATTCACGGTCGGATATGGTACGTGCTCCCGATACTTGCTCCTGTTTAGAGTCGGGCTGACCCGTAACTATCGCAATTGTATAGGTACGCATCGCGCTTTTCCTAAAAGGTGTGATCGTTACTGAAGCTGTAGGTTTCGGCTGCAGGACGGTGAGTGAACCAATTGGACTTTGTGCATTGATGCTCAGTACCATATAGGAGACGATGGTAGTGACGAGGAGCAGAACTAAGGCTGTCAAGATAAACGTGGATGCTCTGTTATGCCTCTCATATCTAGAGATAGACTCAGTCCAACTCATACCGGTTTTGCCAATAATTACATGCTGAGGAGGTGGCGTTGGGATCAAATCGTTTTGCTCTAGCGCTGCAGGAGTGACTTCGAGCAGGGGTCTCGTGTCTCTAAGAGATGGTGTGATGTGTCCATTTCCTAGTCTATGGGGTAATGGCATCCCTACCGTCTGTATGTTGGGTATCACCTGTAGCATCCCTGCGAAAGGCGTATTTTGTGAACGTAAAGTTGGAAATGCCTCTTTTGCAGTTATCTGGTCATTTTCCATAGCGATTTCGCTCCTTGCAGTGAAATGCTGGATGAATTTCCCCCGCTGGAAGTATAGCAGAGTACGCAGGGCTTAGCAATAAAGTGTAGGAACAATGGTAGGGTCTCAATTGCAAGGCGGCCCTCGCTGTCACCGCAATACTATGACTTACGAGTATATACCCAGGTACCTCTTAGCAGGATTGCAACTCCAATTAGCGGTAAAACCCATGCCCAAAGTCCGCTGAGATATGCCCATTCGAAGTCGGGAAGTCCAGGTACAAAGCTGTGATACGGTCCCCAGATAAAAAAGCAATAGAGGCTGAGCATACTGAAAGCGAGCATGCGCACCAAATAAGTACCTGTGCTGATAGGCCAAGGAAGAAAGTCGAACACGGCGCTATCATCACCTGGCGAGGCTTCAATTAGCGCAAAGAGTCCAAAGAAGGTAACGAGATACCAGGGCCAGAACCAGGGTGAACCAAGGGCGCAGTAAGCCAACCAGGTGGCAGCCATCCAGCGTATCAAACCTTGCGAAGTGCTCATGCGCTCTGGTTTGCGAATTACGCGCCAACAAAGCAGCAAATAGACTATCACAAAGATCCCGAGACTGAGTGTATGCAGCATGCGCTCGGCAGGTGAACCAATAGGTGCAACGATTGAGTAGCCAAAAGCGCCCATGACTCCGTTGTAGAAATGACCCAGGAAGTCAGCGACAGTGTTAATTGAGCGGTAAGTCGCTGGATTGACGGAAAACACATTGAGAATTGCTCCCCCTTGCCAGAATGGGGCATACAATAGAAGGATGATCCCAGTATAGGTCATTGTAACTACTATGACGCGCTTAAACCTGCCCCGCACAGGTTCTTGCATCCAGAGGTAAAGGAGCAGTCCTGGCACCAGCAACGCGACATTTATTTTGAGACAGGTAGCAAATGCGAGCATTGCGGTAGCCAATATAAGAGGTATATAAGGAGCAGATTCTTCGCGCCTCATGTTTAAAAAGTTTGTAAATGTGTGCTCCTTTAGCTGTTTGTCCCCTCCTTCCCTACTGGGGGCGCAATAAATCTGGCCCCTACGGATACGGGTTGCATTTCGTACGAGGAACCAGATTGCAAGCAGGATCAGGGATAGCAGTGTTGTGTCGTTGTGGGCATTGACACATGCTTCAAAGAGGAGCAGAGGATTCCAGGCAAATGCCAGTGTTGCACGCAAGCGCGTAGTCGACGAAATAGTTCCGTACAGACATTGCAGTTGTCCGCTGATTTTCCAGATCAACAAGGTGGACAGCAGATGCATAACCAATCCCAGGATACGCAGCGCCATAACCATCAGTAAAATATAATTCAATCCGAAAAATGTAAAAATCCCTTGCAGGGAGCAGGTGATAATAGCCCAGGTTGGTCCATACGCGGAGGGTTGATCTATCCAATAGACGTAGCTGTAAATTTGATCGGAGCGCATGGCAGTTGGCAATGTTGTCAGTGGATTCAAATGGTGAATTACGCCAATACGGGCATAAGCGATGTAGGAATATAAATCCGTTGAGGTGACAATGGGAATGAGCATGTACAGAAGACCGAGTAGAACGGTCGAGGTAAATATAAAACGACGAGAGACCTCTACAGGGAGTCGTCTCAGAGCTAGTAGGTAGAGAAAGAATACAAGCACAAAAGAGCTCAGTAGTAAAGGAAGTTTTTCCCAACTCTGAATTACTTGCGGTACTCCTGTCAGATGCATATTAGGCACTGGTGGAATGAGCGTCCACCCTGGAAAAAGAATTAGCGAGGGCAGAACAGGCCAGGAGCCAAGTTGCGTCAGTTGCGCTTCGTGAAACCAGAGGTCTCGTAAAGGAAGAATCGCGTCCATGAGCAAAATCGCGCATCCCATCGTGAACAGCATAGCAAAGGGAAAGAGTGCGCGAGGCTTAGTTCTTTTAGGAGGCTGGGGAATGAAGTCCCCAGGGCCAATCTCAGGACGTTCAATAGTTGTCTTTATTTGCATCAAGGCCATACTACATCGATTGTGCTTTCTTATTTAGTAGCAATTTATGCAACGAGTGCTCTAACAATGCGGTCACAAAGTATCACCCTACCTACTGAGGTACTATGCTGTGTTGCTCTATGCCGATTCGTGATTTAGAAAATACTTATCTCTTCTTGAGAATTTCTTGACGTTTTTCTGCTAGAATAGCGACAAAAGGTTTTCTTAAACACAGAGTTTTTGGAGCCGTTAGATATGGACATGGATGATCAGGCAACAGAGCCACGAGTAAAAATAGATCCGATGCAGGGGCAACCGCCTGCTCAACCTGTATCTACCTTACCACTTGAGACTACCCAACCTCTCCAACAGCCAGAGGCGGCTCCGCAGGCAACTAGTGCTTTCTCCCGCCGCACATTTATGGGCAAGTCAATTGCAGGCTTAGCAGCGTTAGGAGGAGCTGGGATTGCGGCCGCCGCCGGGGGCGTTGCTTTGGAACAGTGGCTACAACATGGTGGGTTGATAAACCTCTTTCATGGGCCGATGGCGAACAGTTCGCAAATCGGACATTTGTTGAGGCGTGCGGGCTTTGGAGCAACCCCTGACGAATTATCAATGTATAGGAATCTGGGTTTAATGGCGCTGTGGATCGCCTCCTCAATTACCGGCAGATCTCTGATGATGACATGGAGAATCGTCTAAAAGCGCTGAACATCAACCTCAATTCACCTGTCGATCAGCAACGCTGGTGGCTTCTGCGCATGGCCTGGACTCAACGTCCCTTGTTGGAGAAAATGACCCTCTTCTGGCATG
>WNFY01004382.1_pt1 | contig 13054 bp, 15 predicted proteins | sample 5400091 | NCBI WGS metagenome assembly WNFY01 (sample SAMN13153364, study PRJNA577476) | soil metagenome | isolation source: 60 cm soil or saprolite under grassland replicate 1 | place: USA:California | collected 2016-06-15 | reverse complement strand
TCGTGGTCGCGCCGACTCGTGAGCTGGTGGTGCAGATCGAGGAGAACGTGCGCGCTTACGCGAAACACGTTCCATTGCGCATGGCCACGGTTTTCGGCGGCGTGAGCGAACGTCCGCAGATCGAGGCGTTGCGTTCCGGTGTCGACCTGGTCGTAGCCACGCCGGGACGATTGATCGATCTGATGGATCAGCGGGTAGCCAATCTTTCCGGCGTCGAGTTTCTCGTGCTCGACGAGGCTGATCGGATGCTGGACATGGGTTTTCTTCCGCCGATTCGCCGCATCGTGAAAGCGCTGCCGCAAAAACGCCAGACGCTCATGTTCTCCGCCTCGCTTTCGCGGGAGATCGAACAGTTGACCCACCAGTTCCAACAGTCGCCCAAGATTGTGCAGATTGGCCGGCGTGCGAACCCGGCCGAAACGGTCACGCAGTTTGCTTACGAAGTTCGGCCGCATTTGAAAACCGCGCTGTTGCTGCACTTGTTAGGCGATCCAAAATTCGACACGGTTCTCGTTTTTACCCGGACCAAGCACGGCGCCGACAAGATCGCTCGCCGTCTGGAAAGCAGCGGAATTAAGACGGGCACTATCCATTCCAATCGCTCGCAGAACCAGCGGCTCCGTGCGTTGAAGGATTTCAAGTCCGGCGCGGTGCGGGTGCTGGTCGCGACCGACATCGCCGCGCGCGGCATCGATGTGGATGGGATCTCGCATGTGGTGAACTACGATTTCCCGATGCACTCGGAGGATTATGTCCATCGCATTGGACGCACCGGCCGCGCACACGCCATCGGTGATGCGATCAGTTTCGTTACGCCGGAAGATCAGGGGCCGTTGCGTTCGCTCGAGCGTTTCATCGGCCGCGGGATCGTACGGAAAAAGGCGGAAGGTTTCGATTACAATCAGGCTGCGCCGCTACGCGACGAGCGGGGGCGGGGAGCGCGAGTCCCGCAGCGAAAGATCGAGCCGCGGCTACCAGGAAATTCTTCGCGTGGAAGCGATGCCCCGCACGGCCAGATCGGGTGGCGTTTCCGGAATGCTTCATCGAAGAACCGTCCGCGGCGCAGATCTTATCGAAGGCACCGTTGATTCATTAGTCAGAAATCAGGGTCGTATCAAAAAAATTTAACATTCACCAGCAGCCGAGCAGTTGAGAGTCGTTAGTTGAGAGTTCCTCCTTCGTTAAACTACGGCGTGACAGGTGAGAGGTGAGAGAAAGCGCGAAAAACAAATTGACTTACTGCGGAGCGATTACAGGCCGTTGCGCTCTCAACATGTATATTTCTGAATTTGCCGGTCGCTCGCAGAAAGTAAGAAGTAAGAAGGAAGAACAATGGAGCGCGCGGGACGTGCGACCCGCCTTCGCCGAGGCTACGGCGTGCCAAGCATAGAAGGGTCCGAGCCGGACTGGCATGTTCATCATTTTGTCGTTGCCGATTGGAGACGAAAAACGGCAGTATCCCGCCGCGTGAAGTATTGTGGAACCCTAATTTTGGCAGTCCTGTTCGCGTCGGTAGCGCTTGCTGAGGACTTCAAAACTGTCAATGGGAAGGTATACAAAGACGCGACAGTGAGCCGCGTAGAAGCGGATGGGATTGAGCTTAAAACTAAAGCGGGAATTTCTAAGGTGTATTTCACCGAACTCCCTCAAGACGTTCAGGAACGGTTTCATTGGGCGAAACCGGAGGCGCCCCGCAAGCCTTTCTACAGCCGTTGGGCAGCGGCGGCCGAAGATCCGGCTGTTCTGGCGAGAATCATTGCTGCCATGACTTCTATTATCGCCAGCGTCGCGCTTGTTATCCGTTATATCCGTTCTCGACGCCAGCCAACAATGCGAGCAACACGCGCATCGCAACGGAAAGCGGTTCGTCGTGCGCGCTCATGAGTTCACGGTGAATTTGATGGTGTTAAGGCCTGGTAGAAACGTGCGTACGGAAAATTTCGTGTTCTGCTAATGTGGGATTCTGCAAAGATGACGTGACACGCGCGCCATTCATATCATTTTGTCGTTGCTGGGTGGAAAACAAGAAAGACAGAATCTCGCGCACATGAAAACGACAATTCTCTCATCAACCAATTCAATGAACCGCTCGCCTTGCCAGTGGCGCCCTCGAAATGGATCCTGGACCGCCAGTCATTAGAGATCAGGACAGGATCGATGTGCGGCTGACAGCAGAAGCCGAGTACCGAATCCCGTTCACGTTCATCGAGGCGCTGAACGAAGGAACACTCTTCGATCGTCCAGCGCATGCTTTCCTCGATGCAGCGCGGGACCGCCGATTGTTTCATGTCCTGAACCGGACGACCGACAACATTATTGGCACTGGCATCATTCAAGGGTCCGGTGATGAGAGATCGACGAAGCAAGCGGAGGTTGGTGGCCTGATGTTCCACCCAGCCGCGCGCGGCTTCGGGCTCTGCTCGCTGTTAGTGAAAATTATGATGCTCTACGCCATCAGGGAGAGTGGCCGAGATTCGCCGGACGAGGAATATCTCGCCCATGTCGTAGACGGCAACGGCGCCCCACTCCACTCACTGCTCGAGGCCGGCTTCAGGCCAATCGGGCCTGTCGATGTGCACCGGGGTGATATCGATGCGGTGATGGATCATATGATTAAGGGGGGAGAGTCTGTGGTTCATATGGAGGGCTTTGTCTTCGATCGCGAGGTGATCGGAAAGTTAGTCTCGTCTCTTTCGAAGTTCGTCAACGAGGATCATGGCGTCATCACGCGATCTGACCCTGCCGGCGACATTCGAATGACCGTCGATTTCTCTAACGTTATTCCGCCCACCGACCTCAATATCTAGCTCGAGGGGCTGCAGCCGTGGTTGGAATTAAATTCGAAGGTTTGGGCTGGGTTCTCAGCGGTGCTAGCTGCGCCTCGTGGGAAAAATTTCTTTTCTTTCAGTCCTAAAGGTCCAACCTAAACACACGAGACGATTCTTTGAGTTTTGGGCGATGAACACCTTATTGTTGCTGGTGATCGGGCTTTTGTTCTTGAGCGGGTCCTTTGTAAACGCGGGTCCGGTGGGAGACTTCTTCAAGAAAGTTGGTCAATCGATTTCCAAGCCGCGTGAGCCCGAGCCTCCGCCTCAGTCGACGCGCCCTCCATCTACAAAGACGCCACACGCCACGCGGCGACCCACTTCGCGAGCAACACCTGCTGCCGCGGCGACGCCATCCGCAGTCGGACAAACACCACAACCCCCCAAAGAAGAAGAGTCTACTGGCACTGTGCGGCGTGTTTCAGCCGCGGATTTGGAAAAAGTAAAAGCTAGTTTGCCCTATGGAATTCCCGTTGCAGGCCGGAAGGGCATGGTGACGAGTCCTTATACACCGGACGAGGGAAAGTATGTCGATGTCACCGGTTTTGTGTCCGGGTCCGTCGTGAAAGATCCATACACAGGAAAGTTTTTTCTGGTTCCGTAAACTTTGGAACTCGCATGGCCGATTCGACTTGACCGGAAAGGCGACACACAGATCGTCTTCCCGGAAGAGAGTTGAAATCGGAACGTTAAAGGAAGGAGATGCATCATGTTCGCCGTCATTCGTCATTATCACTTTAATCCAGGAGACAGTGCAGAAATTGACCGCCGGATACGCGAGGAATTCGTACCAATTATTAAAAACGCGAACGGGTTCGTCCGTTACTATTGGCTTGATACTGGCAACGGCGAGGGCGCGTCCCTCAGCGTGTTCAGGGACAAGGCTGGTGCTGATGAGTCGGTGCGTCTGGCTGCGGACTGGGTAAAAGAGAATCTGTCTAAACTTCTCATTCAGAAACCCGAGATCATCGAAGGGCCGGTCAAGGCTCACGATTGAGCGGTGACAATAGTACGCGATTATCGGTCTCACCGCGGACCACGCTGTCGAAAAGGGGCATCTCTCAGGAAAGCAAGAAAGCAGGAATTGTTTTTAATCTGGAAGCCAGGAATCGACGAAACGTGTTTCCGAGATAGAAGCTAAAGTGACGAGGGTAGGAGCGAGTGAAGCGAGCGAGTTTCAACGGCAACTGTCAATGTAGTCCGTTCTGACTGAACTCGTCGTTGTGTTGGTTCATCGTTTCTTGAGCGGCTGCCATGCCGGCATTGAATTGCTGCTGTGCCGCCGCGTTCGCTGCATCGATAGCCATTCGCTCGTTCATCCGATCAATCATGTCGTGAAAACTTCTGTCCGCGGAATCATCGGACGCGCTAGATACTGACCCGGTCGATTGAAACTCGCTCGCGCATCCCACCATTAGCCCGACGCTGAGAAGTAGCGGAAGAATACTGCTGAAAGGTTTCATGTTGGATTAGATGTGGTCGTTGGCAGCCGCGTTCAAGGCTTCCGCCGTGAATGGCGCCTAGTCGCGCGATCTTAATGTCAACGGAACTGATTCAAAGCTCGTAAAGGTTGTAGCCACGCCCCTGTAGGGCGTCTGCATCTTCCAAGCCGCGGGTTCTGAACGGCGCACAGCGCCGTGGCTACAGCGCGAGCGGATAAGTCGTCGCGACCGGCGATCACAATTTCCGAATCTCCTCGACTTGAAGTTGGGCGAAGCCGTCTCGCATGGTTTGTCTTCCTTTGATTGTCACGACCTGCGCGGCGTAGTCCGCCAGCTTGGCGTTGATGGAGTGGCCAGGCTCGCCGGTCAGCAAATAAACTTTTCCATCCTTTGTCTTGATTCCGGCGGGCTCGCCGCTTCTGATGCACACTCTCGCGCACTCGGCGTGATCGGGACCGCTCAAGTTCGAGGCGATGTAGCAAGTCATATCGAGCACTTCTCCAGTCACGAGAATTTCCTGCGCGCCAGCGACAGAATGGTTGCGGCGCTCCGACCATTTCATCAGCATCACTGTGACACAGGCCGAGATGAGGATGGCTGCAGCAAGCTGACTAATGCGCGACCAATCGCGCGGAAACGGGATCGGCCGTCTGGGCACAATTTTCTCGGACAGTCCTAACGGTGGTTCGATTCCGCGAAGCTTCGCCCGGATCGCGTCGTAACAATTGGTTTGCTCTCGTAACCATTGGCCAAGCTCCGGATCGCTTTTGGCGTAGTCCAACGCGGCGCGAAATTGCGGATCCGAGTCGTCGATTGTTCCGCGATAGAGAAGCAGGATCTCTTTGGCGTCGCGCGTATTCATTTGGCCTGCTCAACCGGCAAATTGGTTTCACTCAACCGGCGCAAAAGCTGAATTTTCGCGCGCGCGATACGCGACTGCACGGTCCCGAGCGGAAGCGCAAGTACATCGGCGATCTGTTTGTAAGACAAATCTTCCATGTAATAGAGCACAAGCGGTGCACGAAAATCCTCGGCGATCTCGCCCAGAATGCGAAGCAACGTTCGAGAATCGGCGCGGTCCGCGCAGTCCGCCGGCACATTCGGCAAATCCTCCGTCCGTTCGTCGATTGATTCGTTCGAAAAGCGGTTTCGCCGGCGACACGTCTTGAGAAACTCGCGGTGCAACGTCGTGAAGAGCCAGGCTTTCACGCTCGCCGCCTTCTGGAGCTGGTGACCTTTGTTCGCCCAAATGTAGAACGTCTGCTGTGTCAGATCAGCGGCATCGGCTTCGCTCCCAGTCAAACTCAAGCCAAACCGGTACAGATCGCCGTAGTAAAGTTTCACAAGATTTTCAAACTCCAGGTCGGCGGACATCTCGCCGTTATCCCAAAATGGGAGTCCTCAGCAGCGTATTTGTTCCCCCGAATGCAGACAAGCCACGAGGGATCTCATAATTGTGTGGGCAACGAGCTTTCAAAAAATCCTTCATCGGTCGGGAACAATCCCGATTCTGCTGCATCTCATGAGCGACTGGCAAATGAATCTGAATCTGGCACGACCGATACTTGCACTGTTGTTACTGTGTGTCGCCGGTATGTTCGCCTTCGTCGGTGCGCTGGCAAATGAACCGGCAGCGCAGAAAACTGCTACTGGAAAACCCGGGGACGTCTTCCGCGATTGCCCAGATTGCCCGGAGATGGTGGTAATCCCTGCCGGCTCGTTCATGATGGGCTCGTCGGCGTCGGAGAAAACCTGGGCAGCGACTCACGGTTTGCATGATGGATTTGGCGGTGGCGCACCCCAACACAAACTTTTACGGCAAGACTTCGCCTTAGCGGTGGCCGATGAGACACCACAACACAAAGTTTCACTGCGATTCTTCGCCTTGGGTAAGTACGATGTCATGCGACGCGAATACGCCGCGTTTGTGAGCGAAACGGCACATTCGTCAGACAGTGGCTGCTATGACAATGGCAACCCGAACTCGCCCAAGCGAAACGGTGCGAGTTGGCAACATCCTGGCTTTGAGCAGACTGATAATGATCCCGTGATCTGTGTTAGCTGGGAGGATGCTCAAGCTTACGTTTCCTGGCTTAATCTGAAGTTGCAGCCATCCGGCTCGGCCTCGGACGACGGTCCATACCATCTGCCCACCGAATCGGAATGGGAATACGCGGCAAGGGCGGGCACCACCAGCCGGTTCTGGTGGGGCGACGACGAGAGTACTGCCGCTGCTCATGCTTGGTACAAGGAAAATTCCGGTGGTCGAACGCACCCAGTGGGTTTGAAGCCTGCGAACCGTTTCGGTCTGTACGATATGGCGGGCAATGTCTGGCAATGGACGCAAGATTGTTATGCGGAGAGCTATGCCAACGCGCCGACGGACGGCAGTGCAGCGGAAATGGGAAACGAGTGTCTTCGCGTTGATCGAGGCGGCTCGTGGTACTACCCGACTTGGCTGCTTCGCCCAGCCACCCGCGAGAGAAATCCTGCCGACTATCGAGATAAAGTCATGGGGTTTCGCGTAGCGAGAACGTTGCCATGAAATAAAAACACGAAGTCTTTTTGTATGAAACAAATACGAATCTCCCTTTCTCTGGTCGCACTCACCGTTGTTAGCAACGCATTCGGCAATTCTCCGCGCGTTACCGATCTGAAATCAGCTGATGGCACGATTTTAAAAGGAACGTACTTTGCCGCGGCGAAGCTCGGCCCTGGTGTGTTGCTTTTCCATCAGAGCAATCGCACGCGGAAATCGTGGGACGACGTCGCACGACAATTGGCGGCTGCCGGAATCCACACGCTTACTGTCGACGTCCGTGGCCACGGAGATACGGGCGGCAATTTCGACAACTGGACTGGCCCGAAATGGAAAGAAGCAAGAAAAGAATGGTGGCCCAGTGATCTCAACGCCGCGTTTCAGTTTTTGGTTTCACAACCCGGCGTCGCCCGCGATGTGATCGGCATCGGTGGTGCCGGATTACTCGGCGTCGATAATTCGGTCGAGACTGCCCGGCACCACGCCGCGGAAGTAAAGTCGCTTGTGTTGATCTCCGGAGAAACGTTGCGACCTCAACTGCAATTCCTGCACGAAGCCTCCCAGCTGCCCGAATTGTTCGTCGTTTCCGACGACGATGAATACCCGCCCACGCAACAAGCGATGCAACTGCTTTATGACATCGCGTCGAGTCCGAGCAAAAAGCTAATCCACTATTCCGCCGCCAACGAGGCGCCCTGGCTATGGTACGAGCCGTTCGATATTGGCAAGGTTCCCGCGAAAGGCGGCCACGGGACGGATCTCCTCAAGCCGCATCCGGAACTGCGAGATATCATCGTAAACTGGTTTGTCACCACGTTGATCAAAACTCCAGGGCATGCGCAGGCCGATAGCGCTGCTTGTGCGGCAACCATCAACCAACTCCAAAGCGGAGGCGCTGATCTTGTCGCGCAAAGATTGACCGAAGCCCGACAAAAAGATCCGCAAGCGCAGCTATTCCCGGAAATTACTGCTGGGATCGTCGGTTTCGATTACATGCGCGAAGGCGATTTGAAATCAGCGATCGCCGTCCTGAAGCTAGTCGTCCTGGCTTATCCCGATTCAGCGGATGCAAACGGGAACTTAGCTGACGCGTACTTGAAAGATGGACAGAAAGACCTGGCGAAGCAGTATGCTGAAAAAGCGCTGGCCATTCTCGACGCTCATAAAGTTCCGGTCTCGTCATGGACCGACACGAACGAATACCGTGGTGAAGTTCGTCGCAGCACGGAAAAAATCCTCAAGCAGCTCACACCGAGTCAAAAACTAGGAGCGTTATGAAGCAAGCCCCGCTGTCGCTAATAGCACTTCTCCTTGGATCGGTTGTGATTATTTCCGCTGCGCGTACGAATAGCATGGAACGCGTCGTCGATTTTAAAACAGCAGACGGAACGATTTTAAAAGGAACGTACTTTGGAGCAGCGAAACCAGGCCCCGGTGTGTTATTGTTTCATCAAAGCAACCGCACGCGGAAATCGTGGGACGATGTCGGACGTCAGCTTGCCGCCGCTGGAATTAATGTATTAACGGTCGATGCCGATCCGAACAAAACAAGAAAGCAGCGCTGGCCCAGCGAACTTGACGCTGCATTTGAGTTTTTGGTTTCGCAGCCTGGCGTGAATCGGGATGTCATTGGCATCGGAGGGGCAGGGGTGATCGGCGTAGAAGATTCAGTAGAAACGGCGCGTCGCCATCCCGCCGAGGTGAAATCGCTGGCCTTGCTTTCCGGCGAGACCGAAAGTCTCGACTTCCTGCGGCAGGTGTCGCAACTGCCAGAGCTGTTCGTCGCGGACGACAATGACGAGTACCCTCCCATCGTAGAAGCGATGGAACTGCTCTACGTCACCGCTTCAAGCCCAAGCAGGAGATTCGTGCACTACTCTGCGTCGCACGAAGCGCCCTGGCTTTGGTACGAGCCGTTCGACCTCGGGAAAGTGCCGGCGAAGGGCGGCCACGGAACCGACATGTTCAAAGTCCATCCTGAATTGCCCGGCATCATCGTGGACTGGTTTGTGACCACGCTGATCAAAACACCTGGCCACGCACCAGCGGACACTGTGTCATGTGCGTCACTCATCAATCAAATTCAGATGCCCGGCGGAGTCGCACAGGTCACGCAGCAACTCATTGAAGCGCGGCGTAAGGATGCGGACGCACAGTTGTTCCCGGAAATCACCGTTAGCACGATTGGACAAGATCACATGCGCGCGGGCGAGCCGAAGGCAGCGGTCGAGGCCTTGAAGCTCGTTCTACTTGCTTACCCTGAATCGGCTGACGCGAACGAGACCCTCGGCGAAGCGTATTTGGCAGACGGGCAGAAGGAGTTGGCGCGACAACACGCCGAAAAGGCAGTGGCTCTTCTTGATCCTCATAGGTTGCCGGCGTCGTCCTGGACAGATACGGAGCAGTACCGCGGAGAGATTCGTCGCGGCGCGGAAAAAATTCTCAAGCAGCTGACGTCTAATCATAACTAGGTATGGAAAACAGCAGAAACAGCAGGCGAAATCTCAAGGACCGCTCGTCACCAAAACTGACACCGGCGCGGAGGCGATTCCGTTAGCGATGACTTCAAGATTACTAGCGCCTGTTTCCTGAGTCTGCGAAACATCGAAATGTGTCGATACTACTGCGCTTGAGGCAACCGCCATGCTGCTATGATCATGAGTTCGGCTGTAGAACACATGATTAGTCGCGAGATACCCTCTGGAAGAGTCGGACCGACCGTCCATGGTAGCTGACCGTACTTCTCGACTATTTTTTCGATCATCGCCTGTACTTGGGACTCCGACCGTACGTCGGTGTGCATGTAGAGTCCCTCGCCGCCTTCACATTGCAGCAGCCGCAACGTTTCCTCACCACCGGGATCGTCGGTGTCAGAGATAACAACTTTCGCGCCTGCACGTGCAAATCCCAGAGCCGTGACGCGGCCGAGTCCACGCGCCGCGCCTGTCACAACGACTACCTTATCCGTGAACGAGAACGTCCCTGTCATCGCGCCTGGATGGCCTTGCTGCTGCTCCTCGGTTGCTGCCATCTCGCCATCGTATCGTGAAAGGAAGAAGCAAAAAGGAAGAAGTTCACAGAGGTGATATGTGACGAGTGACGACATTTCCGTTACCGAAACCGGAAAGATTGCGGCCGCAGTGGCCACGTAACGGCGCGAAATGGTCGATGACAACGTCTGCAGCCGTAAGTTATTTCTTCGCTGGGATCTAGTCGTACATGTAGCGAAAAATCTTCCACGAACCGTCTGCCTGTTTTTTCCACACAAGCAGGTTCTTGCCGCGGAAATGGGTCTGCTTTCCCGCCCTCGTGACGTCACCTTCGAAAACCGACGTGGCAATCGCGATGTCACCCACCAGGTGGAAGCTATTCCAATTCAGCGTCAGCGTGAACGGCACAAAGTGTGGGTCGGCGACAAGCTTCTTGTAATACTCGCCGATCGCGGCATTGCCGATCACCGGCTCCTCCTCCTTGGGCATGAGGACCGCATTCTCGTCATACAGGGCGGTGAGCGCCGCGGCGTCTTTCTTATTCGCGGCGGCGGTCCACTCCTTATAACGATCCTCCACTATGGCCTTGATCCTGGCTTCGTTGTCCTGTGCCAGAGCCGGCAGGACGACCAGGAACGTAAATGAGAGCAAGCGTAGTTTGCGCATGCTCATGACAATAAGTGATATGTGAAGCGTGACCAGCTCGCCAAAGCTACGTCTTGGCAAGCAAGAGTCAGAGTTTACGAGCAACAATTACCAACCAAAGGCTGGCGTCATGCTGACCTGATCCGCTGGTCGAGCGTGGCAGTTCGTAGAGGTTTTCAATTACGAATCCTGATTCGTTCAACTGCGAACTCATCGCCGTGAGGCTCCAATGCGTATCAACGATGTGAAGCTCGCGTTTCCCATCGTAGATCGTGACATTGAACAGTGTGCCATCATTAAAATAATCGCGGTTGTTGAAGTCCGTGGAATAGTTCGAAAACTTGCAGGTCCGAAAGGATGGATGCGTCACCGATGCGACCAGGCGGCCGTTCGAGCGAAGAAGCCTGGCGATTTTGGATAATACATCTAAGCAAGCTTCGCGACTGGTAAGGCACATCCAGACTGCGTTAAAGGTTACGACATCAAATATTCCGGACTGAACTTCCTCTGTCGCCTCAGTCACGCGGATTTGCTTGAAATCCGCACATAGCGACCGCGCGAGAGATGTCATCCTTGGCGCCGGGTCATAGGTAACGATTTCCTGAAGCAACAAGCTCTCCGCGCACAGGACGGCAAACTTTCCGTCACCCCCACCGTAATCTAACAATCGTTTCGGTTGAAGCGTCGTTAGTTTCTCTCGAACGAAAGCAAGGACAGCGCGCCCTTCCGGGGCATCTACATCAAAATACGCGTCTGCAATCGCATTCCAGTCAGTGACATTCATTCAGGCGATATAACGTGTGAAATAGTTTATAGTTGAGTGTTGAGAGTTGAGAGAAAAACTCAAACTCTTCTTCACTCATCCGATGATCTTGACTCCAACGGCTTCAACTCACCGAATATGAAGGAAGTAAGAAGCGAAAAGGAAGAAGTTTACCAGGAGTGACGCTTTTTTCGCTACAGCACTACGGTAATGGTAAGATCGTTGCCGTCGCCACCTTCGTAACTCGCCCGCAAGTTATTGCCCTTGAGTTGCGATTATCGAGCCATCGGGCACGCCACTTTTTAACTGTCACAATTGTGCGACAGCGCGCGAGGCGATTGGGCTTGCGGCACGGCGTTAACCGAAATTATCGGACTGTGGATCCCAAAAGTCGCCTCCTAAGCCGAGGCCCACGAAAATGGAACGCATCTCATCGGGCTGCGGACGCCGCGAGTCTTCTTGTAAGCGCGTCGAATACCAAGTCGTCGCGAGTGTCCATAGCTGGTCCATCGTGACGAGCGGCCGCATAGGATAACCATGCGCGGCGCACCACTCCCGAACTCGTTCTTCCGACCGGAAGAAAAGCATGTTGTTTCAGGTGAAAACAATGTCGGCCCACCACTTGGCCGCGGGAACAAGGCAATGGAAAAACCAGCTGGAAGGCAGCGGACCTTCCAAGCCAATCTCCAGATTGAGCGGTTCAGCGGATTGCTCGCAGCGGGAATGAACCCGCCCTGGGCGATGCAGCGCCGCCGGTATGCCGAATGAATCCCAGGCACAGTTGGCGAAATACTTCGTCTCATCGACGATAACGACATGTTGGGTCGGTACGCCCGAAAAGGGCGGCGCCATCCGGATGGACGTTCCATCGGCTTCCAACACTAACACTCGCTGAGCGCGCAGCCTGAGATAGGCTTCGCGGACGCTGCTCACATCGGCGCCAACACGTTCCGCCACTACTTCCAGCGATGGCCTTTGCCCGGTCTCGGCAAAGTGCCGGTAGATCGCGAGTTTGGTCGTCGTATCGAGACTCATCCGTTAAATTTCTCATGAAGGCAGGAACGCAGGAAGATTTTTTGTGTACAGATTTCAAGCCCTCGGAATCCCTACGATTTACCTGGAAGCCAGGAATTGAGAAAACGGATTAAGAGCTGCAAATCCTTTCGGAAGAAAAAAACTAAGCGGGAGTTGGCTCGACAATCAGTGGTGCTCGCCGTGCTGCGAGTCTTCTACCGGAACTGGCGCAATATTTGTCGGCGTTGGCAGGTCTGGATGTGGAGTCTCTCTATCTGTGGCCGCGGCTTTGACGGTACTCCTCGTCGAGCGGATAGCTTCCTCTATTTTTTTATCAGTCGTGGCCAGTGGATCGTAGGAAACATGTAGCGCACCCTTCTCTATTTTCGTTTCGATCACGCCGCCCAGCGCTTCGACGGCATCGGTTATCTCCTTTTGGCGCCCTGGATCTCCGAGCTCCTTAATTTCGATTCGAGCAGCCATGGTTTCGCTCAATGTCGGGTCGGGGTGGTGGGGTTTATTCTTCATGTCTTTCTAAATGTGTTCGTGCGAGGCGTGATGATTTCGTGTATCCGAAGGCACATCCAGTCTAGCGCTGTTCTCGCGTTTCAAAGGTGGAAGTGTGATTAGCCTGCGTATTAGCAGCCGTCACCACTCATGATGTTCCGCCCATCGCGACGATACCGTTCACTCCAAGGGCTTCAACTCACCGAGCATGGTCGGGATCAATTCTGTGACAGTCGGATGAATGTGCATGGCGCGCTGAATCACCGTGTATGGCGCGTTGGCGTACATCACGTCGAGGATCGAATGAATTACCTCATCGCACTCGATCC
>WNFY01004374.1_pt1 | contig 13070 bp, 11 predicted proteins | sample 5400091 | NCBI WGS metagenome assembly WNFY01 (sample SAMN13153364, study PRJNA577476) | soil metagenome | isolation source: 60 cm soil or saprolite under grassland replicate 1 | place: USA:California | collected 2016-06-15 | reverse complement strand
GGCTCGTCGAGAAGCACGAGCCGGGGGCGGGTGGCGAGCGCCAGGCCCACTTCGAGCGCACGCTGCTCGCCGTGCGCGAGCGTGGCAGCGACCGCAGCCTCGCGCCCGGCGAGCCCGATTTCTCCTGCGATGGTCCGCGCCTCGTCGAAAAGCGGCGCCTCTTCCGAGACGCGCCGCCAGAAAGAGGACCTCGAGCCGCTTCTCGCCTGCACCGCGAGCGCGAGGTTGTCGAGCACGGTAAAACGGTTGAACAGGCTGGTGACCTGATAGCTGCGGGCGAGCCCTGCGCGCACCCGCTCGTGCTGCGCGGCGTGCGCGATGTCGGTGCCTTCGAAAACGATTGCGCCGCTGTCGCTGCCTAGGCTGCCGGAAATCTGAGCGATCAACGTCGTCTTGCCCGCCCCGTTCGGGCCGATCAGGGCGTGCACTTCGCCGCGCTTCACGTCGAGCGTGACCTCATCGGTAGCGACGATGCCTCCGAAACGTTTGGAGACGTTCTTCAGCTCAAGCATGCTTTTTCCGCGCGAGCATGCCGGCGATGCCCTCGGGGGCGAACAGCACGATCGCTAGCAGCACCGTGCCGACCCCCAGACTCGCGTGCTGCTGATAGTTGGGGAATATCGCGGCGAGCCACTCCACCCGGTGGTTGGCGATCAGGTCCTCGAGCCCGAGCAGCGCCGCCGCGCCTATCACTCCGCCCCAGAGCCGTCCCACGCCGCCCAGGATCACCATCACCATGAGCGTGCCCGACTGCGTCCAGTGCAGCACGTTCGGGTTGACGTACTTGCCGTGGCTCGCAAGCAGCGCGCCGGCAAGGCCGCCCGCCGCACCGGCGATGACGAAGCAGGCGAGCTTGTGGCGGTACACCGGAAAGCCGATCGCCTCGGCGCGTTCCTCGTTTTCGCGGATCGCCTGGATCACGCGCCCGAAGCGCGAATGCACGAGCCGGTGCAAACCGTAAACGCCGGCTGCCAGCGCGGCGAGCGCGGTGTAGTAGAACGCGACGTCGCTGCCCAGATCGACGCCCGGTCCCAGCGAGGCGCGCTCGCGCAGGCTCAGGCCCTCGTCGCCCCCGTAGGCCTTCATCGAGTTCACGAGGAAGAACATCATCTGCGCGAAAGCGAGCGTGATCATGATGAAGTACGCGCCGCGGGTGCGCAGCGATACCGCGCCGATCGCGAGCGCGGCGAGCGCGGAAGCCGCGATCGCCGCCGGCCAGCCGATCCACGCGCTCGCGACGCCTTCCGACAGCAGGATGCTGGAGACGTAGGCGCCGGTGCCGACGAAGGCGGCGTGGCCGAAGGAGATCATGCCGCCGTAGCCCAGGATCAGGTTGAGGCTGGTCGCGGCAAGAGCGTAGACCAAGATGCGGCTGGCAAAGCTCAGGTAGTAGTTCTGGTGCTCAGCCTGCATCGCCAGCGGAAAGGCGAGGGCCAGTGCCAGGACGATCCACGGCGCGGCGCGGCGCATCGCTACCCGCGCGCAGGGAACAGTCCCTGCGGCCTGAAGGACAGCACCACGGCCATCAGCACGTAGACGAGCACCGAAGCGATCGCCGGCCCGGCGGCGCTCGCCACCCTCGGTTGGAAGAACACGCCGAACAGGATGGGCAGGAAGGCGCGCCCGATGGTGTCGACGATCCCGACCAGCAGGGACCCTACGAGAGCGCCGCGTATGGAGCCGATGCCGCCGATGACGATCACGACGAAGGCGAGGATGAGGATGTTCTCTCCCATGCCGACTTGCACCGCGAGGAGCGGCCCGAGCAGCGCGCCCGCCACGGCGCACAAGCCCGCACCCGCTCCGAACAACAGGGTGAAAAGCCAGCGGATATTGACCCCCATCGCGAGCGCCATCTCGCGGTTGGACGCACCCGCGCGCACCAGCATGCCGATCCGCGTGCGCGCCACGAGCAAATACAGGAGCGCCGCCACGACGGCGCCCACGCCGATGATGAGGAGCCGGTACGCCGAGTAGACCATGCCCGGGAGCAGCTGCACCGGCCCGGCGAGCGCCGCGGGCATCGGCAGCGGCATGTCCGGCCCCCAGACGATGCGTACCGCCTCGTTGAGGATGAGGATGAGCGCAAAGGTCGCGAGCACCTGCGACAGGTGGTCGCGCGAGTAGAGCGTGCGCAGCACCGACACCTCGAGCAGCATGCCGAGAATCGCGGTCGCTGGAATCGCCAGCAGCACCCCGGCCGCGAACGATCCGGTTGCCTGGACCAGCGTCGCGGCGAGGAACGCCCCGAGCATGTAGAGCGAGCCGTGGGCGAGGTTGATCATGTCCATGATGCCGAACACGAGCGTGAGCCCCGCGGCGAGCAGGAACAGCATCAGGCCGAACTGCAGCCCGTTCAGCGCCTGCTCGACGATCAGGATCCAGGACATGAAATAAAAAAAGGGGGCGATCTACGCCCCCTTATTTTCTTTCAAGTATGTCCTATTTCATAGGACATTCTTGAACGTAGGCGTCGCTGCGGTCCTTGAATATCGTCCCCATGGTCTTGTTGACCAGACGCCCCTGCGAGTCCTTGCCTACCACGCGAAGATAATAGTTCTGAATTGGATACTGATTGCGGTTGAACCTGAACGGGCCGCGCACCGACTGGAACTTCGCCGACTTGAGCGCCATGCGCACGGCCCCGGTGTTCTCGATCCTACCCTTCACTTCGCGCACGGCGGAATCGATGAGGAGCGCCGTGTCGTAGCCCTGCGAGGCGTACACCGTCGGCAGGCGCTTGTACTCCTTCTCGAACTCGGCGACGAAATTCTTGTTGGCGGCGTTGTCCAGGTCGAGCGCCCAGTGCGCCGCGTCGAAGATGCCGAGCATGGGGTCGCCCACCGCGCGGATGATGTCCTGGTCGGAGGAAAATCCGGGCGTAATGAGCTGGATGTCTTTCGAAAGTCCGGCGGCGACGAACTGCTTGATGAAGTTCACGCCCATGCCGCCGGGAAGGAAGATGTACACCGCCTCGGGCTTCGCCGCACGCACCTGCGCAAGCTCGGCGGAGTAGTCGAGCTGCCCCAGCTGCGTATACACCTCGCCGGCGACCGTGCCCTTGTAGAAGCGCTTGAAGCCCTCGAGCGAGTCTTTGCCCGCTTGGTAGTTGGGCGCGAGCATGTACACGGCCTGGTAGCCCTTGGTCGTTGCATACTGTCCCGCGGCCTCGTGATAGGCGTCGTTCGGCCATGACGCCGCGAAGAAATACGGGTTGCACTGCTTGCCGGCGAGCGGCGAGGGCGCGGCATTCGGGCTCACGTAGATGACCTTGTTCTCGAACGCCACCGGCACGGACGCGAGCATGATGTTGGAGAACACGAATCCGGTGAGGAAGTCCACCTTGTCGAGCTTGATGTTCTTCTCCGCCAGCTGCCTTCCGACGTCGGGCTTGAACTGGTCGTCGCCCACGATCACCTCGGCGGGCAGGCCGCCGAGCCTTCCCCCGTTCAGCTTCACCGCGAGCAGGAAAGCATCGCGGATGTCCACGCCAAGCGCGGCGCTCGGGCCCGAGAGCGTGCTGATGAAGCCGATCTTCACCTTGTCGGCTGCCTGAGCCGGCAGCGGGAGCCATCCCGCGACGGCCCAAGCGAGTACTGGGGCAAGCAATTGCCTGGTCATGACTGCCGTCTCCATGGTGGGAACGCAGACCATATGTGCGCGCGAACGGGAAGTCAAGCCGCCAGGGGCTCGTCCCCGGACGGCGCTGCGGCGGTGCAGCGTGACAAAAGGGGGGTCTCCGCCTAAAATGCTTTAGGCTTAATCTATTCAAGGTCAAAGCATCTGTGCTTCGCGTCACCGCGATCGACGCTTCCGACGGGGCCCGGGTACGCCGCGCCGACCGCGAGACGAGCGCGCGGGCCGACGATCATCGGGCGTTGCGTCTCTGGCTGCGGCTCCTCACCTGCACGCAGCTGCTCGAGCGCCACATGCGCAACCTGCTGCGAATGCGTTTTGCCACCACGCTGCCGCGCTTCGACCTGATGTCGCGGCTCGAGCGCTATCCGGGGGGGCTCAAGATGAAGGAGCTTTCGCACCACTTGATGGTGAGCGGCGGAAACGTGACCGGAATCGTCGACCAGTTGGTGAAGGAAAAACTGGTCGAGCGCCTGCCCGAGCCGGGCGACCGCCGCGCCTTCCGGGTGCGGCTCACCCGCGCCGGATACGAAGTCTTCGGCAAGATGGCGCGGGCTCACGAGGAATGGATCGTCTCGGTGCTCACCGGCTTGAGCCGCAAGGAGCACGCCGAGCTGTTCCGGCTGCTCGCCAAGGTGAAGAGCCACGCGCTCGAGATCACGGAACGAAAGGACGGCGCATGAAGGAAACCGGACTTGCGGGATACCGGCCGAAGCATTTCCAATGGCGCGCCGAGGGGCGCGTCGGCGTGATCACGCTCGACCGGCCGGAAAAGAAGAATCCGCTCACCTTCGAATCCTACGGCGAGCTGCGCGATCTTTTCCGCGGCTTGAGCGCCGCGCGCGACATCAAGGCGGTGGTCGTGACGGGCGCGGGTGGCAATTTCTGCTCGGGCGGGGATGTGCACGAGATCATCGGGCCGCTCACGAAGATGCGCAAGCCCAAGCAGCTGGAGTTCACGGGCATGACGGGTGACCTGGTCAAGGCGATGCGCCACTGCCCGCAGCCGGTCGTCGCCGCCGTTGACGGCGTGTGCGCCGGCGCCGGCGCGATCATCGCCTTGTTTTCTGACCTGCGCTACGGCACGCGCAGCGCCAAGGTCGCCTTTCTGTTCACGCGCGTCGGGCTGGCGGGCTGCGACATGGGCGCCTGCGCCATGCTTCCCCGCGTGATCGGCCAGGGACGCGCTGCCGAGCTCCTGTATACCGGCCGGGCGATGTCGGGCGAAGAGGGCCTCGCCTGGGGTTTCTTCAATGCGCTCGCCGAACCCGACCGGGTGCTGAAGACCGCGCTCGATGCCGCGCAGCAGCTCGCCTCGGGCCCGACGTTCGCCCACGGCATGACCAAGAAAATGCTTCGCGAGGAATGGGCGGTCGGTCTCGACAGGGCGATCGAGATGGAGGCCAAGGCGCAGGCGGTCTGCATGCAGACGAAGGATTTCCGCCGCGCCTACGAGGCCTTCGTCGCCAAGCACAAACCGGTGTTCGAGGGCGACTAGGCCGTCACTCCAATGGATCGCTTCGCCCACCTCGACTGGCCCTTTTTCGAGCCGCGGCACGCGGAGCTCGCGCGCCGGGCGGAATCCTGGGCTGCGGCGAACCTCGGCTACGCGCACGACGTGGACGAAGACTCCGTCTGCCGCCGCCTGGTGAAGGATCTGGGCGCGGCGGGGTTCCTCGCGCACTGCGCGCCCGAAGATTCGCGCTTCGACGTGCGCTCGCTGGCGGTGCTGCGCGAGGTGTTCGCCTTCCACGCCGGCCTCGCCGATTTCGCCCTCACCATGCAGGGACTGGGCAGCGGTCCCGTGGCGCTCGCCGGCACCGAGCAGCAGAAGCGTCGCTACGTCGGGCGGGCCGCGAGAGGCGAGGCGATCGCAGCTTTCGCGCTGTCCGAGCCCGACGCGGGCTCGGACGTCGCGGCGCTCGCCACCCGGGCCTGGCGCGACGGCGCGCACTATGTGCTCAACGGGGTGAAGACCTGGATCTCCAACGGCGGCATCGCCGATTTCTACATTGTCTTCGCCCGCACCGGGGACGAGGCCGGGACGAAGGGCATCTCGGCCTTCGTCGTCGACGCCGACGCGCCGGGGCTCTCCATCGAGGAGCGCATCGAGATCGTCGCACCGCATCCGATGGCGACGCTGCGCTTTTCCGCGTGCAAGGTCCCGGCGGCGAACCTGCTGGGAGCCGAGGGCGAGGGCTTCAAGCTCGCCATGCGGACCCTGGACATCTTCCGCACGGGCGTCGCGGCCGCCGCGCTTGGCTTCGCGCGGCGCGCTCTCGCCGAGGCGCTGCTGCGGGCGCGCGAGAGAAAAATGTTCGGTCAGGCGCTCGCCGACTTCCAGCTGACGCAGACGAAGCTCGCCGACATGGCGACCGGCATCGAAGCCGCGGCGCTGCTCGCCTACCGCGCTGCCTGGATGCGCGACGTGAAGCAGAAACGCGTGACCCGCGAAGCCGCCATGGCGAAGATGCAGGCGACCGAGACCGCCCAGGAAGTCGTCGACGCCGCGGTGCAGATCTGCGGAGGGCTGGGCGTCATGCGCGGTCATCCGGTGGAGAGGCTCTATCGCGAGGTGCGCGCGCTGCGCATCTACGAAGGCGCGACCGAGGTGCAGAAATTGATCATCGCACGCGAGCTGCTGAAGGAATAGCGTGGGGGCCGCGCATCGGATCATGGCGAGAACTGCGCACATCGACACCTTCGCGCAGGACAATCTGCCGCCGCGCGGGCAATGGCCGGAGCTGATCTTCGATCTGCCCGGGCTGCGCTATCCCGGCCGCCTGAACTGCGCGGCCGAGCTGCTCGACCGGGCGCTGGAGCGCGGCTGGGGAAAGCGCGTCGCGCTGCGCTCGTCGGAGGGCGAGCTCAGCTATGCGCAGCTCTTGGAGCAGTCCAACCGCATCGCCCGGGTGCTCGCCGGGGATATGGGCCTCGCACCTGGCAACCGCGTGCTCCTTCGCGGCGCGAACAGTCCCTGGATGGCCGCATGCTGGTTCGCGGTGATGAAGGCGGGCGGAATCGCGGTGGCGACCATGCCGCTTCTGCGGGCGAAGGAGCTGACCGAGATCATCCTCAAGGCGAAGGTCACGCATGCATTGTGCGACAGGCGCCTGGACGCCGAGCTGAAGGCGGCCCTGCCTGCGTGCCCGATTCTGAAAACCGCGGCGTACTGGGGCGACGACGCGCCCGACTCGCTCGAAACGCTCGCCGCGCGGAAGCCGGGCAGCTTCACGAACGCGGACACGGCCGCGGAGGACGTGGCCTTGATCGCCTTCACTTCCGGGACCACCGGCAAGCCCAAGGGCACGGTGCATTTCCATCGCGACGTGATCGCCATGTGCGACTGCTTTCCGCGCTCCTGCCTCATGCCGGCTGCGGACGATATTTTCTGCGGCACGCCGCCCCTCGCCTTCACGTTCGGCCTGGGCGGGATGCTGTGCTTCCCGATGCGATTCGGCGCGTCGGTCGTGCTCGTGGAGAAGCCGACGCCGGACCTGCTCCTCGAGACGATCGCGAAGCACAAGGCGACGATCTTCTTCGCCGCGCCGACCTTCTACCGGCAGATGGCGCAGCTCGCGCCGGGCCGCGATCTGCGCTCGCTGAAGAAATGCGTCTCCGCAGGGGAGGCGCTGCCCGACGCGACCCGGCAGATGTTCAAGCGGGCGACCGGCATCGAGATCATCGACGGCATCGGCTCGACCGAGATGATCCACATCTTCATTTCTCACACGCCGGAAAGAGTGCGCCGCGGCGCGACCGGCTATGCGCTGCCGGGGTACCGGGCCGCGGTGCTCGATGACGAGGGGCGCCCCTGCGCTGCGGGTGCGATCGGCCGCCTCGCGGTGAAAGGTCCCACGGGCTGCCGCTATCTCGCCGACGAGCGCCAGCGCGACTACGTGCAAGCCGGATGGAACATCACCGGCGACGCCTACACGCAGGACGGCGACGGTTATTTCTTCTACCAGGCGCGCACCGACGACATGATCATCTCGGCCGGCTACAACATCGCCGGCCCCGAAGTCGAAGGCGCGCTGCTCGCGCACGAGGCAGTGTCCGAATGCGGCGTGGTCGGCGTGCCCGACGAAGACCGCGGGCAGGTCGTGAAGGCGTACGTCGTGCTCAAGGCGGGCTGCGCAAAATCGGACGCGCTGGCGAAGAGCTTGCAGGACCACGTGAAAGGCGCGATCGCGCCGTACAAGTACCCGCGGCGGATCGAGTTCGTCGACGCCCTGCCGCGCACCGAGACCGGAAAGTTGCAGAGATTCAAATTGAGGGAGCGCGCATGACGCAAATCCTCAAGCCGCCGGAATGGGCCGAGCCGCGCGGTTTTGCCAACGGCGTCGCGGTCAGGGGCGGAACGACCGTGTATGTCGCGGGACAGGTCGGATGGACTGGGTCGGGCGTGTGGAAGGCAAAGGACTTCGCCGGGCAATTTCGTCAGGTGATGCGCAACATTCTCGACGTGCTCGCGCAGGCGGGCGGCCGCGCCGAGCATATCGTGCGCCTGACCTGGTACGTGATCGACCGCGACGAGTATCTCGCTTCGCTGAAGGCGATCGGTCCGGCATACCGCGAGCTGATGGGAAAGCACTACCCGGCGATGGCGGTGGTCCAGGTGAGCGGTCTCGTGGAGGCGCAGGCGCGTCTGGAGATCGAGGCAACCGCGGTCATACCCGAATGACTGCGCAGCCATGAAAATCAGCATCATCGGCGGCGGGCCCGGTGGCCTGTACTTCGCGCTGCTCGCGAAGAAGCGATGGCCGCGCTGGGAGATCGCGGTCCACGAGCGCAACCGCGCCGACGATACCTTCGGCTTCGGCGTGGTGTTCTCCGACGCGACGCTCGGGACGTTCCACGACTACGATCCGCCTTCGTACGAATCGATCCGCCGCAGCTTCGCCTACTGGGACGACGTCGAAATCGTCTACAAGGGCCGCGCCCTGCGCTGCGCCGGCAACGGCTTCTGCGGCTGCTCGCGCGTCACGTTGCTCAAGCTCCTGCAGGCGCGTTGCCGCGAGCTGGGAGTCGAGCTGCGCTTCCAGGCCGAGGCGAGCGTCGAAGACTTCCCGGACAGCGACCTCGTCGTCGCCGCGGACGGCATCAATTCGCGCACGCGCGAGGCGTACAGCGAGCACTTCAAGCCCTCGGTCGACCTGCGGCCGAACAAGTTCGTATGGCTGGGCTCGACCAGGCCGCTCGATGCCTTCAAGTATTTCTTCAAGGAGACCGAGCACGGCATCCTGCTTGCGCACTGCTATCAATACGAAAAGGACGCGAGCACCTGGATCATCGAGACCAGCGCGGACACCTGGGAGCGCTCGGGGTTCGACAGGATGGACGAGGCGCAAATGTTGCGCACGCTGGAGGGTCTGTTCGCCGACGAGCTCGGCGGCCACAGGCTCATCGCCAACCGCTCGCTGTGGCGCAATTTTCCCAACATCCGCAATACCACCTGGGTCATGGACAAGGTGGTGCTGGTGGGCGACGCCAAGGCGACTGCGCACTTCTCCATCGGCTCGGGCACCAAGCTTGCGATGGAGGACGCGATCGCACTGTTCGACTCGCTGCGGACCGAGGGCGGCGTCAAGGGTGCGCTCGCGCTCTACGATTCGCAGCGACGCGAGGACGTCGAAAAGACGCAGCACGCGGCGGACGTGTCGCTCGCCTGGTTCGAGAACATGCACCGCTACTGGGGCATGGACCCGCCGCAGTTCGCCTTCGGCGTCATCTCGCGTTCCAAGCAGATCACCTACGAGAACGTGCGACTGCGCGATCCAGAGTTTCTCGAATGCGTCACGCGCTGGTTCGCGAACACGGTCCTGCCGCCGGGATTCGAGGTCCATGTGCGCAACCCGCCGCCGCCGATGTTCACACCCTTCGCTCTGCGCGGCATGCGCCTGGAGAACCGCGTCGTTGTCTCGCCCATGGACCAGTACATGGCGGTGGACGGCATGCCCAACGACTGGCACCTGGTGCATCTTGGCAGCCGCGCCGTCGGCGGCGCGGGCCTGGTGTTCGTCGAGATGACCTGCCCCTCGCCCGAAGCGCGCATCTCGCCGGGCTGCACGGGTCTGTGGAACGAAGCGCAACGCGACCAGTTCAAGCGCATCGTCGATTTCTGTCACGCGCAATCCGGCGCGAAGCTGTGCATGCAGCTCGGCCACTCGGGGCGCAAGGGCTCGACCCAGCTCGGCTGGGAGCGCATGGACTATCCGCTTGAGTCGGGCAACTGGGAGCTCGTCGCGCCTTCGCCTCTCCCGTACCTCCCGCAATCGCAGACGCCGCGCGAGATGACCCGCGCCGACATGGACAGGATCCGGGACGAGTTCGTGCGCTCCGCGCAGTACGCGAACCAGGCCGGGTTCGACATGCTCGAGCTGCACATGGCGCACGGGTACCTCCTCTCGTCGTTCATCTCGCCGCTCACCAACCTTCGCAGGGACGAATACGGCGGCCCGATAGCGAACCGGCTGCGCTATCCGCTGGAGCTGTTCCGCGCGATGCGTGCGGCCTGGCCCGAGGAAAAGCCCATGTCGATCCGGATCTCGGCGACCGACTGGGCGCCTGGCGGTCTTTCAGAAGCGGATCTCCTCGCGCTCGCGCGGGTCTTCAAGGAAGCAGGGGTCGACCTCATCGACGTTTCGACCGGCCAAGTGGTGCCGCACCAGAAGCCGGTATACGGGCGCATGTACCAGACGCCATTCGCCGACAAGATCCGTAACGAAATCGGGCTCGCCACGATGGCGGTAGGGAACATCACGAGCGCCGACCAAGTGAACACCATCGTCGTCTCGGGCCGCGCCGACCTGGTCGCGCTGGCGCGCCGCCACCTGGCCGATCCGTATTTCACGCTGCACGCGGCGGCCTGGTACCAGCACACGGGCCAGTTCTGGCCCAGGCCGTACTGGCCGGGCCGCGATCAGGCGTACCGGCTCGCGGTTCGCGAGCGCGAAGAATGGACGGCGGGACGCCAGGCGACGAAGCCACCCAGCCATGAAGCGAAAGAAGAACAGACGAAGGATGAACGCTCCGTGAAAAGCGGCGAGGGACCCGGCAAGAAGGCCGCTTGAGGTCTTGCCCGGTCCCTTTCGATTTTCAATCGTCGCGTGGAACGAGCGCGAAAGCACGCAGCGCGGAGCCCGTACCACCGAGAATCTTCAAAGGCGGAACCACGACCACGAATTCATACGCCTTCGCTTCCGACAGTTCCTCGAGGTTCAGGTTCTCGATGATGTAAATCCCGGAATCGGCGATCAGCAGCATATGCACGGGGAACACCTGGAACGTCGGCGACGTCACGACGGGCGGCCGCATCTCGAAGGTCAGCGTGTCATTGCCAACGACGCGCGCGCCGTGGTCGATCAGGAATTTCGCGCCACCGACGCTGGGCCCAGGCGAAGCGTTCGGGTCCGCATAAACGCTGGGATTGGACTTGAAGAGTGGGCCGTAGCCGGTGCGGATGAATACGGTGTCGCCCTTCTTCAGCTTGACACCCTGGTGCTTCGCCGTGTCCTCCAGATCCTTGGCCTTGATCTCGAAAGTTGCCGGTAGCGGGCTCGAGTCACGCTGGACAAAGCGAGCCACGTCAAGCAGGATGCCGCGATTGACCAGCAGGTCGGTTGGGAACTGATCGATGGCGAGGTTGGCACCCACGTGGCCCGGTCCGGTCCCGATCCCGTCCGGGTTGCTGGTCGAAGCCGCTGCGTCGAGTCCGCCGAACAGCGATCCGTCGCGGCCAATGTGCCCGATCGCGTCGATGCTTGGCGCGCCGTGCTGGCCGCTGAAGTGCATGACCTCGGCGGCAAAGGAGAGCTGGTTGTTGTCGCCGAACATGCCACGCGTACCCGGCGTGTTCGGTGAGACGAGCGCGTGCGTTGAGACGAGCGCGAACGAATAGGGCGGATTGACCGAGGCAATGGGCGAGAACTTATCCCAGGTGTGGGAAAGATCGATCAAGCGCGCCTTCTTCATAATGCGCAGGAGGTCGCGAGCGTTCCCCGAGTCGTCGTCGGCAAGCGCCGGCGCGAACTGAGTCAGGCAGAATGCGGCAAAGGCACCCACGAGTATCGCGCGGGCGGAACGGTGCGCGCGGAATGTTGGCTCGGACACGGATTTTCCTCCTCTAGGGTTTACGGGTCGGGCGAGATGTAGAAGAATAGCGGACGGTGTTTGTTTGTCAATCCTCCGCGGCAGATGCGCCGAATCGATGGGATAATCCCCGCCATTTCCTCTTTCCGATCCGCCGACCATGACTGCTCCAAAACGACTCTCAGGCGTCCTCGCCCCGGTGGTGACGCCCTTCAAGCGCGACCTCTCGCCCGACCGCGAGCGCTATGTGCGCCACTGCAAGTGGCTGCTCGCGAACGGCTGCCGCGGACTTGCAGTGTTCGGAACAAACAGCGAAGCGAATTCGCTTTCCGTCGATGAGCGCATGGTGCTGCTGGAGACCCTGGTCCAGGAGGGTGTACCTGCGACGGCGCTGATGCCGGGCACCGGTTGCTGCGCGCTCACCGACTCGGTGCGGCTCACGGCGCACGCTGTGGCGCTCGGCTGCGGAGGCGTATTGATGCTCCCGCCTTTTTATTACAAGGGCGTGTGGGACGAAGGCCTGTACCGGAGTTTCGCCGAGGTGATCGAGCGCGTCGGCGATGCGCGCCTGCGGCTCTACCTCTATCACATCCCTCCGGTATCGCAAGTGCCCATCACGCTGCCCCTGATCGAGCGGCTGCTGAAGAATTTTCCCGGAACCGTGGCGGGCGTAAAAGATTCCTCCGGCGACTGGAGCAATACGAAAGCGATGCTCGACGCTTTTGCGAAGTCTGGCTTCGACGTGTTCGCGGGAAGCGAAGTCTTTCTGCTCGACAACATGCGGGGAGGCGGGGTGGGCTGCATCACGGCGACGGGCAACATCAATCCCGGCGCGATCAACAAACTCTTCGAGAACTGGCGCGGCCCGAACGCCGACGCGCTCCAGAAGGACATCACGGCCATGCGCAGCATCATGCAGAAATATCCCATGATGGCGGCGCTGAAAGCGGTGATCGCGCATTTCGGGCGCGACCCGGATTGGGCGACGGTAAGGCCTCCGCTCGTCGAGCTTGCGTCCGCTCAGGGCAAATCGCTCATCGCCGAGCTCGAAGCGCGAGGTTTCGAGATGCCGGGGCTTGCGGCGCCGGCGGTGGCGACCGCCTGATCGTTCCTTCGGGGAGGCGGTCCGTGGCCTCGCGCGTCAATCACGTCGCCATCGCGTCCGACCAATATGCGTTGAACGGCCGGTTCTACGAATCCCTCTTCGGCATGAACGTAATTCCGCGCCGCGACGGGCGCACCAGCGGGCTCGATCATTTCGGCATCGAAGTCGACGATGTCGAGGACACTATTGCGCGTATCGCGAAATTCGATTCGTCTTTGAGCGCCGTAAAGCGCCCGCC
>WNFY01020882.1_pt1 | contig 13071 bp, 9 predicted proteins | sample 5400091 | NCBI WGS metagenome assembly WNFY01 (sample SAMN13153364, study PRJNA577476) | soil metagenome | isolation source: 60 cm soil or saprolite under grassland replicate 1 | place: USA:California | collected 2016-06-15 | reverse complement strand
GATGTCCGAGGATCGGTACATCACCGATTCCTGGAACGTTGCTCAATTGCACTTGCGCCCTGTTATCTATCAAGCCTCCAATGCCGAACGATTGCCCTTCTTTTACTTCAATCTCAGGTTCGGCGCGGCCAGTAGAAATCGCAGGGACGGTGAAACCGGAAATTATCAGCGCATTGCTAAAGTCTAATGTGCTCACCTCTGGAGCAACATGCATGCGAATGATCCCATCTTTCCCAATAAAGCCAGTAAAGTCGAGCTTTACGCCAAAGGGACGAAACTGGATCGTGACCGCCACGCCCTGGGCCCCCCCGCCTTGGACTACAGGGAACGGAAACTCCCCACCGGCCAAAAAACTTGCCTTTTGCCCGTTTAGCGCAAGCAGATTCGGTTGGGCAAGAATTTCGAGTACTGATTTCGTTTCTAGGTCCTTGATCGTGGTGCCAAGATTGATGTCCGGTCGAAACAGGAATACGTTCAACAAATCCGTAAACGTGAAAGTGGAAGCAGCTGCGTTGCCGGAGCCGCTAGAGCTCAAAGTGGGGGGAGAGAACTGCTGAGTGCTAACTGTCCCTATCGTGTTGGCGGCTCCGGTGCTAAAAAAGTTAATCCCGAACTGCTGGATTTTTGTGCGGTCTACTTCCACGAACTTCACCTCCAACAGAATCTGCTGTTCGTGCACCGGCGCGACAGTGAGAGAATTCACAACCCCGGTCGAATAGAGCGCTGCCATTTTGCCGATGTCATCAACAGTCTTTGGATCGGAAACGGTGCCCGTAACGATTAGGTGCGCACCATCAGATTGGACCGTAATCGGTTGCCCGGGGTACGTTTGCTCGAGGACCGTCCGCAGACGAGCAACGTTCACGTCGACCGTTACGTCCAGCATCTGCGAATGTCCACTGGCATCCCAAAGGATCAAGCTGCTCGATCCAGCGGCCTTACCTTCCACCACTACCTGAGTCGGAGAAGTAGCAAGCGTGTCAATAACCGTCGGATTACTCGATAAAATTCGAGTAACCGGCGATTGAAGATTTATTACGACGGATTTTCCCACAAATACGTGCAGTGCCTGCCCTTCGGACTGCGCAGCGGCCGGAACAGCAACTAGCAGGCCGATGCCCAGGGCGGCCAACGAAGCCTTTAGTCGTCTCAACGCGATAATTCTCATCAGTTTTGAAGGTACAGAATCCTCGTTTCTAGAATTTCTGAACATCACGCTTTGTCCCTTGAATAACTTCCATCAAATAAATCTTCGGCGCGGGAGCTGCAGGGCGCGGCGCATGCTTGACTCCTGGAGCCGCAACCACCACCGGATGCTCAGCCGTCACCAGTTCGTCCAAGCGAGTGGCTTTCAGTTGCGGATTCTTCGCCTGGTCCACGCCACTGCGCAAAACAAATTGAATATTCCCTTGTCCGCTGGCCAATTGTGCCTTTTGTGAGTCCTCCGGAGTGAGCAATAAGGTCACAACATTTACTTGCTGAGGCTTGCCCTGCGGATCCGGCTCTATCGTTTGGCCGGCCGTCAAGACTTCAACATTCTGCAACACGGTTTGCGTCAGCGGAATGGTTCCGCCCGGCGGCGTGAAGGTCACTAGCAGATCAACGTGTGATCCAGGATATAAAAATCCTGCAACCCCGACTATTTCATTGGAACGGATTGCGGCCGCGCGCATTCCTTCCGGGATTTTCCCGGAGAGACCGATCCCAGCCCCTTCGACTCCGAGATCCCGTTGCAGCACTGGTTCCTTTGCCGCAAGGGGGTAAAGCAACGGATGTCCAACCACCCCTTCAGTCTTTGTGAAAGCCCCTGACGGAAGGGCGTCGCTATACCAGTCGAGCAGCGCGACATCCTTGGCAGCAAGTGTTGTACCGCTGGGCAGGTCTGCTGCCGCCACCACAATTTGGACCGCCTTGCGCTGCTGCTGATTCGCGCTCAGGCGACGATAGAAAAGAAATGTGATGCCGCCTGCCAGAATGGCCGCCACCGCAAATGCCGTAAGTAATCTTTGCAGACCCGTAAATCACCTCCACACAAAACTGCAAGTCTCCGCTTGGCAATTATGGAGCCAAACGGAATGCAATACTAATGCAATACTACGGAACATTACACCCTAGAATGAATGAGATCCTGCTCAAGATGTTAATGGATGACAGACTAAGGTAACAGTATTTCGTGGTGTACCTGAACGTGTGCCCGAAAAGGCACTTCCCATATACGATCAACCGTCGATCAAAGAATTCAGCCCCCGTTGCGCAGGCGTATCAACCTTTGTGGTGAGGCCGCCCCGCTACGCGAGGCTCCAACGGACAATTATCGACGCGCAAAGGACACCCGCAAATCAAATCACAGGCCCGCTCGTCCGAAGCTTAACCAGACGAGCAGCCATCCGGGGTTTTGATTGCGCTGGCCATCTGTTGGACAGGCCAGCGCAATCAAGGACAGTACTCAACTATGTGATGTAGCTGCCCAGAATGATACCAATCTGCGAGAACGCACTGTTCAGGCCGCTGGCCAGTTGGCTCATCCCAGCCGTAGCAGCAAAGGCAACCAGGGCCAGGATCAAAAGGTATTCCACCAAGCCCTGTCCAGCTTCATCTTTATGCAGCCGGGCAAGTGAATTCAAAACGAAAGTCATCATTGATGTAGTCTCCTCAGAATTTTCTGCTCGAATCCCGACGCGTTTGGGGGTCGCGAGTGGATCGGGCTATGCCATGGGTAGAAGCAAGTCGGTGGCCAAAGTAGAACCCGGGCGTGCCGTCATCCGAGTGCTTCTATGTCTCTGTAATAAGGCAGTTTAGTGCCTTTTGGCGTGGCACCATTTGGCATTGAGAATGCCCATGGATGCCTCCGAGGGAACGTGTTTTCCTTACTGGCAACTTTTTGGACCACCAGCCGGCCCGGAAATGGATACATTTGTTTACAGCCATGTCTCCGCCGACCTCGAAGAAACGAACTTACCCCGAAAGAATCCTCAAGATTGTTGTGGCCGCAGGCCTGACTGCCTTCCTTGCCTATCTATCTGTCCTTCATTCGAGCGAGATCCAAAGGAATGTCGCCGAACGCGATTCGATCGCTTATTGGACGGCGGGGCGGCTTCTCCTTCATCACCAAAACCCTTATGATGCTGAGACCGTATTGAAATTGGAGCGGCGCCACGGATATTCCGCGGATAAGCCCTTTAGTTTTGCGTACTCCGCCTTGGTCCTTATTTCTTGTCCTGCCATTGGGATTTCTGTCCCATTCGGTGCCTGGATGCTCTGGACCGCCATTTCGTTGGCGTCGTTGCTTTTTGCTCTGCAACTATGCTGGAAGATTTATGGCGCTGGAGCCATTCCACGCAATCTATTTTCGCTGATCGGATACACCTTGTGCTTGGCTCACGGATGACGTGGTGTTGTTGCCTGCAATTTTGCAGGGTGTCGCGTTTATCTATCAAACTCGCGCAAACATGAAAATTACAACCCGTCTCGTGCTGGTGGTATTTGCGTCACTCGACGGGTTGCTACTGTTGATATTGAGGTTCAAGATTCCCTTTTCGACCGGTATCTACTTCTGGAGCAGCTTGGTCTGGTTTTTGTGGTATCTCTATGCGAGCCGACGTGCAAAGACCCGCCTTACGAACCCGAAATCAGGATCTCTCGCCTCCGCTGAAAGTCCGCCCTAGGGCATTCGGATGCGAGCAGTCTTAACAAGGTAACACCCAGAGTTAAACCCGAGGCCGCCTTCAATCTGAAGTCAATCCCATAATCGCTACGTTTTCGAGACAAAAAGATTGAATATATGAGACCAGTTCCTTATTACGTATTGGCCCTCGCGCTGTCACTCCCCGCCGCACTCGTTGGAGTTGAGATCCCCACGTTCCTCTTGTTAGGCACTCGAACTCTCAGTTTGCAGTCAGACTTTCGGGTGTTCTATACACCCGCATATATGCTACGGACGCATCAACAAAGCGAAATATATGATTTTTCGTCGATTCGCCGGAATCAGGACTTAAGAGTTGCGCCTGATAATGGAGCAGTACCGTTTTTGCACCCAGCTTACGAGGCGGTACTATTTATCCCCCTATCGCTGCTGCCGTATCGAGTGGCTTATATAGCCTGGGCTGGGATTAACCTCCTGGTTCTTGCATCGATTTATTTTTTGCTGCGACCGCGCTTAGAAAATCTTCGCGCCCTTGGTCCAGGTTGGATCAGTCCAGCCTTGCTCCTGGGTTTCTTCCCCGTCGCGTTCGCAATCTTGGCTGGTCAGGACTCGCTGCTTCTTCTACTTGCAACTGTGAGCGGTCTTCGCCGCATATCAAAGAGCGAGTTTCAGGCAGGACTGCTCCTGGGTCTCGGAATGTTTCGTTTTCAGGTGTTGCTGCCGATCATTCTGCTCTTCATTTTTTGGCGATGCTTCAATTTCGTTCTCGGGTGGCTAGTAAGTTCGGCGGCCGTTTTGGGCGCCTCCGCTATCATCACGGGAGTCGGCGCGCAAGTGCAATACGCTAAACTGCTGCTCCAGATGGGTGCTTTCTCCTATTGGCCCTTGTTGCGACGGATGCCGAACTTGCGCGGCTTGTTTTTATCCGCTGGTTTTGAAAAACTTCCGCTCTTGGTCGTTTCAGTCGCTATCGTCTTTACAACGGTGGTGATCGGGATGAAACAGAACTCGGAGCAGCGTTTAGTTCTTGCAATTACCATGAGTTGCCTTGTGACGTATTTCTTGTTCATGCATGACTTGAGCTTGCTAGCGCTACCAATTCTGCTTGCAATGGATGCTGCGGCGTTCCGCATGGATTGGCGCCAATTAGCGCTTATCGCTGCCGTTCCGTTATTGTTCGCGGTGTTCTGGTTTGCAACCGACCGCTTCTACCTGGGAGCCTTGTTTACATCCCTTTTTCTGGTCGTGAAGCTAATGAGCCCCAAAAACAACCACTGCGATGCTTCCAGTGATCGTCGCCGTGGGTGGTTGAGGTGACCGCATTCGCGCATAACTTGCTCCCGTTTTTCCCTTGCCTCTGGAGGTCAATTTGCAAATGATGCGGTGGTATTTCGTTTTTTTTATTGTGTCGGCAATCATTGCGCTATTACGAATTTGCTGGCTGTTGGATTGCGTTAACGCTAATTCCATGGTGCGTATGTATGGGAGCGACATTTCCGCTGCTGATGTCTGCCATTCGGCAGACAGCTAGGCCGCTGTCGGAACGCTCTTTCAGCTTTCTGTACGTGGCCAATGTCACGGGGGCTCTTCTCGGGACGCTGCTGTCAGCGTTTTTCCTGATTGAGTGGCTGGGCTTCCAGCGAACTCTGTATCTGGCGGGCCTACTGAACGGAGTTCTCGCTTTCCTCGTGTTTCGCCTGAGTTGGGGTGATCGCAACGTGATTTCGACAGTGGACTCGGCCCGTGGGCATGAAGAGGTCAGAAAGCTCTATGGACTTCCCGCGGGTGTGATCCCGGCGATGCTTTTTACGACCGGCTTGGTTAGCATGGGCATGGAAGTCATTTGGATTCGCCAACTGACACCATATCTAGGGAATGTTGTGTATGCATTTGCTGGAATTCTGGCCACATATCTATGTTCGACGGTCGTAGGTTCACAGGACTACCGCTTTTGGGCCCACTCTCACAAATTGGAAGAGAGCGCACCCTCATGGACTCTGCTTGCACTTTTCGCACTAATACCTCTGATTGGTGCCGACCCGCTGATGCCATTACGCTTGGGAACGTTCGAGTTGAGTGGCATCCGGCTGGCCACCATCGTGCTTTTCTGTGCCTTGGCGGGATTTCTTACTCCGTTGTTGGTGGACTCCTGGTCGTCGGGAGATCCCGACCGAGCTGGGACCGCTTATGCCATGAACGTCCTCGGATCGATTTTCGGACCCTTGTTGGCGAGTTTCTATCTGCTGCCTTGGCTGGGCGAGCGGTGGGCCCTAGTGGCGCTATCGCTGCCGTTGTTCGGGTTCGCCATGTTCATCACGGTATTTTTTCCAGATCCTTCAAAAAAGTTCCTAAACTCGAAAGTTAAGTTTGTGCTGGCGTCAATAGCGGCAATTCTGATCGTCATTCGGACGCATGACTATGAAACAAGTTTCGCGCAGCGTGAGGTGAGACGAGACTATACCGGCACGGTCATTGCAACTGGGAAAGGATTCCAAAGGAACCTCCTCGTGAACGGCATTGGCATGACGAGCCTGACTCCGATCACAAAATACATGGTCCATTTGCCCCTTGCGTTGATGTCCAGACCGGCAAAAAATGGTCTGGTGATTTGTTTTGGCATGGGAACCAGTTTTCGCTCAATGCTCTCGTGGGGAATCCAAACGGTGGCGGTGGATCTAGTCCCCAGCGTTCCTCAGACGTTTGGATATTTTCACTCGGACGCTCGGAAGGTCCTCAGTTCCACTCTGGCCCGAGTCGTCATTGATGATGGCCGACGTTTTCTGGACGGCTCGCGCGAGACGTATGATGTTATCGTTGTGGATCCCCCGCCTCCTCCGGAGGCTGTGGGATCCAGCCTGTTGTACTCGCGGGAATTCTATGAGGTCGCAAAAGCCCATTTACGCTCAGATGGAATTTTACAAATTTGGTATCCAGGAAGGAACGACAATCCTGGCACCGTTGCTTCCATTACAAAATCAATTCAGGAGGCGTTTCCGCATATGCGCGCCTTTCTTTCTTTCGATGGGAAAGGTATTCACTTTTTAGCAAGCCTCCAGCCTTTGCAGCTTCCTTCCATGGCTACTCTGGCATCGCGTTTACCGACCGCCGCCGCCGCCGACTTTTTGGAGTGGGGACCAGGAACCACAGCAGAAGTTCAATTCCGGGAAGTTCTCTCACAAGAATTGAGTTTGGGCGCTCTCATTTCCCAGGATCCTCGCGTGCCTGCGCTTGCAGACGATGAGCCAATCAATGAGTACTACTTATTGCGCAACTGGTTTCACGCTTATCGGTGAAGCGTTAAAACTTGTCCTCCCTTCGTCTTGGGAACTATCTTGCGGCCGAGTATACCCCCGCTCAGACGTCCGGAGTCGCTTGTCGTCTCACGGGCACGCGGCATCTTTGCGCACCATGTAGTGAAACGTCCAGCCCGGAGGGGAGTTCAGCATCTTGCAAACCCGGTAGTTCCGCATGATGTGGTCCGCGATCGGGTCGTTGGCAATTGCATTCGGCGGAGTCCCAGGCCATGAGTACGCAATCTTGTCCACAAACCCACGCTCGAACAGCACCACACGGATCTGATGTGACTGAAGCGAAGCAATGATTTGTTGTGCCTGCTCGGTCGTACTCATGCCCGGTTGAAAGTAGTCGTACCGAGATGGACTGTGAGTTGCAGTCAAGTAGTTATACAATGGCAAGTAGGGATAAACGAGCAGTTCCTGACCTGACGCGACATGGGCTTGTACATATTCGATCACCATATCTTTTTCGCCGGTCGTGATCATCCCACGCCGCGTTTCGATTTGATTACGAGCGCCGACCGCGCTAAGCAGAACCGCGAGGGCCATCATTCCAAAAGCGATGCTCACGTATGCAACAAGGTATTTGCGAATTTTTATTAGGGTGCGACCTTGCATGTGATGCGATCCGAGAAGCCATGTAAGCAACACGTACCAAAGCGGCGCCAGATACATGAAATGAATGATGTCGGCTCGCACGATCACAACTGAGAAGAGCAGTCCAGAAAGCACCGCGGAGATCAGCACATAATACGAGCAATGCCGGGGAGTGGTCTTCTGATGTCGCAGTTGCTTTGTCCAATGGGGGAAAAGGCAGAGGGCAAGCAGCGGCAGGACTGGCACCAAGAACCCTGGTGAAACCGCAAGGATCTTCAATACTCGTGCTGCTAAAGGGCCGGTATAGAAGATCATCTGACGAGCGCTGTTCGACCAGTTCTGCCATCCATAAGGAACGTGGTTAGCTTGAGTGTAGTGTCGTAGAGGCCACAGCCAGTCCTGCAACATTATGATGAGGCTGTGCTGCGCGCCGAAGTACGCAAACACCCCGAGGAACGGCAAGAGAAATCCACCCAAGATACCCGCAATCTCTGAGCGCCGGAATAACTGCTCTCGTCCAGCAATGCGCAGGCTCACCAGCCCCGTAGCAAGGCCGAGGCAAAGCCCTGCCCCTTTCGATTGCTCGAACAGCATGGTCAATGAGGCAAAGCACCCGGTGGCGAAAGCCCAGGATATTTTTGGCGACTCCAGCAACCGCACCGCGGCATAAACCGCCAGACACGCCAGCAACGTGCTGTACCAATTATGTAGAACAAGAAACCTGTAGGCGAAGCCGGTGGCCGTTGTCAGGATTGCAGCAAGCAGAGCAATACTGCGAGAACAAGCACGTCGCGCTAACAAGTACGTGATAACTGAGCAAACCGCGCCAGCGGCAGCGAGGCTCATCCGTGCCACGACGAGCGAATCCCCGAAAACCCTAAACACGAAAGCCACCAAATAGAAAGAGCCCGGAGTATAGAAGGAAAAGAAATCGCGATACGGAATTTCTCCGCGCAGGATTCGTTCACCTCCTTGCAGGACAATGCCTTCATCCGGCTCCAAAGAAGAGTAGTGGCGAAAGGCGCTCAGGTAAGCAAATGACGCAACGAACAGCAAGACAGGTAGGAACCGGTCGTGATGTGAGGATGAACGCGGTGGACCGCACATTTTGACGACGCTGGCACTCTCCGGTTCCCCTTGCGCAATTCGCGTCATTCTATTCATCCAGCCGCTACGAACTGGGCCTCAGTCATTCTCTGTCGTGGGATATGCCTGGAGGCGAGCAGCGCTGAAATGGAGAACAGCAGCAGAATAGGACACATCAGGTACAAGCAATGCCAGGCGACGAACAGAAAATAGATCGGGAAGCACCAGAACAGTACCATCGTCGCGGCCAAGGACGCACGGAATCCTCGATACTGGCGAGAAGGAAAACTCGCGCCGGTGAGAAAGAGCGCCAGGAGCATCGGGCTGAAGTCGTGAGTGAACATGTGAGATCCAGCCAGCAGGGAACCGGCGATAGCTGACGCGGCCATCAACTCGTCCCGTTTGCGCCCATCTCTAGATTCCCAATTTCTCGCTACGAGTACGAGCAGCGCGATCGAAAGCAACGCGACAACTAAATTCAGTTCGGTGTGACCGATCTTCTTGCCCAGCATGGCGTGAACGAAGCCATAGATTGTCGGCATGTCGACTGCCGCGCCATAGGACAAGTTCTGCGGATTATTGTTGACGTCCGAGAGCAACTGAGCATAGCCCACAATACCTCGCCAGCCGACTGATAGCATGGACAGAACCCCAAGGAAAAATGATGATGACGCAAATCCCACGACAAAGCGCCATTTTCTGCGCGCCAGGAAAATAAACGCGAAGGGTAAAACAAATTGTAGCTTGACCAGGCCGAGTCCAAGCCAAACCCCTGCGCTGAATTGCTTCTCATTTTGAAGCTCAACGAACGTGGCAGCGTAGAGCGCCAGCAGAACTATCGATGATTGCCCCTGAAAAAGCGCAACGCCAATTGGGGCAAACAGGAACCAGAGGCATAGATATGCAAGGTCCTCACGAGGCCACGGCAGGTATTGCCGCACGTAAAACATTAACGCAAGCCAAACAACCGCGTTGAAGAACCCCCAAATCATATACGCCGTTCGAAACGGAAGCGCTGCTAATGGCGAGAGAAGCAGTGCTTCAAATGGTGGATGTTCATAAAAGAGAGGATTAGGATGCTCGAACAGGGAGTTTCTTATCTGTTTTTGAAAATTGATGTCATAGAGTTTCGACATAGGATGACAACCTCGGGGGATCGTAGTCTGGCTCAACTAGCCAAATTTCTCTTCCACGGAAATATTGGACCAGCTCAGCATTTTGTGCGCCCATATCGCGTGCCCAAATCACCTTGGAACCATCGATATCTGCGCTGTTGAACACCCACTCATCATCGATGAAATCATGATTTGGCTTGTATCGGACAATCACCACATGTTGTCCCGGAGAGTGTTCAAGTTGCTTTAGCAGCTTGGCGCGGCGCAGGTTCTGCCGGTCGAGAGAGCACCACGTTCGAATCCCGCTGGGACGAATCGAGACTCCAACCAAAGGTGCGGCCGTACGCGCAGCAAACATCACAACACAGACCACTGGAACCATTCGCAGCAGAAATACTCCGCTTGGCCGTTCTCGCCATTGCCATCCTGCCAGGTACTTCATGCAAAGCAACACGACTAAGTAAAAAGCCGTGGTGAGTGGCGCGATGTAATGCGGTTGTCCCACATGAATAGTGAGCGACGCCCCCAACAAGGTGGTCGCACATACCACAAGAACGAATTTCGATTGCCACGACAGACGCTTTATGCGGCGGATTGTGATGCACGCAAGCACAGGTAAGCTCAAGATAGGAGCAAAGTAAAACGGCCAAATCGTCAGTCCTTTGACGAGCAAAAGTTCCAGCGGGTGCTGACGGGCAAAGTGATATATCCCCAGAACGGCGCCTCCGCGATAGAACTCCGTGAATGCCGCGTGCCGATAGGTGATCGGTCGTATTCTGTCCCACGGAAAGTAGACCAACCCGTAGCTCGCCATATTGAGCTTATATGGGCTCGTCCAAGGACTACCGGTTACTCGGTAAAAGTAAAATCCGAGCGCACACGCTGCCAGAAGTACCGGCAGGCTAATCGGAACCACAACTTTGCCAAGCCACAAAGCAGGCGAGTGCGGCTGATCTCGAAAGTGCCAAACGACAAGCGCCGTCGCAATCGGCGCTAAGAAAAAGAGCGATTCGTAAGGACGCGAGATCAGGAGCAGCGCCGCTCCAGTCCCCAGCCTCAAAGCATTTCGGATTCCCGGCGAACGCTTCAACCTGGGTACCGTGCCAAGAACGAGTGCCCCCCCGATCGCTGGAACAGCTCCTCCCCAATAGCCGTTGTCCCAATAGCTAAAGGTCCCGAGCCGAAGCACGACCAGAAGACCACCGAGCAAAGCCCACTCTGACGGCAGCCACTGCTGCAAAGCCCAGCACACGGCGGCGCACATCAGGCCTGCACTCAGCCAAACGCCCCAGAATGGATGCCCGAAGACAACTTGTCCCAGCGCCAAGAAAAGGCCTTGGCCGGGAAAGTACATAGAAGCGTAAGTCGGATGCCAATTGACGTGAAACGTCTCGAAGTGCACCCACATTGGGTGCGTCGGATTCGCCAGCCGTCCGTGCGCCAGAGTATCCGCCAGCAGCAAGTGACTGAACTCATCATGAATTCCCGGCTGCGGAATTGGCAAAATCGGCAGCAGGGCGACGCGCAGAACCAGGGATAGAAATCCAATTGCGATGATGGACAGCGTGCGCTTTGATGCAAATGCCGAGAAGCGTTGCTCCAGGCTTGAGAACCACCGGTCCCCCAGCTCAGGGCGGACGAAAGCGAGCGTCAGGCCAATTCCCGTCAAACAGAGTTCAATCACCAGAAACATGGGTCGAGAATCGCAAATGCGAAGAAATAGAGGTACGGCAATCGGTGCTATTCTGCCCTATGTTACTCAGGAAAGCACTAGCAAACGCGTTGGCTGGCAATCATTTCGGCAATGGGTGACGCTCGGCGATAATTTTTGTGAAGAAAAATCCTTCGCTCGTGAATACAATTAGCGACAAAGCGCATGGCTGAGTTAAGCAATAATCAAAACGCAAAATGAGTGGGGGTCGGCGGGTTAGATTCACTCCGCAGCCTGCAATTTTGCGTTGTTTCTGGTTGCTGAGTTATGGTCAACAAGTCCGTACCGGTTTACGAAGCGGCGCAGACCGGGCCTCCTCAGGCCACGTCTGCCGCCAAAGAAATAATAGAGGTGTCCGTCGTCATTCCCTGCCTCAACGAAGCGAAGTCCATCGGATTCTGCGTTGACAAAGCAATCGCCGCCTTTCGTGATAACGCAATCCGCGGCGAAGTGGTGGTGTCGGACAACGGTTCCACGGATGGCTCAATCGAGATCGCCGAAGCTCGGGGCGCGAGGGTCGTGCATGCCACTCTCAAGGGATACGGCAACGCATTGCGCAAGGGCATTGAGGAAGCCCGGGGGCAGTTCATCATCATGGGTGATGCCGATGACAGCTACGATTTCAGTGAGGTTCCCAAGTTCGTCGAGAGGTGGAGGGCCGGGTCTGAATTTGTCATGGGAAACCGTTTTGCCGGCGGCATCAAACCTGGTGCCATGCCGAAGTCGCATCAGTTCGTCGGAAATCCCGCGCTCACCGCCATTTTGAACCACTTCTTCCGCGCAGGCATTGGCGACGCCTATTGCGGCATGAGAGGGTTCACCAAACGCATTTACCAGTCCATCGATCCACGCACTACGGGAATGGAGTTCGCCCTGGAGCTGGTCATCAAAGCTTCCAAGATGGGCGCGAAGCTCACCGAGGTCCCCATCACACTCTGGCCGGACAAGCGGGGACGGGCACCGCATCTCCGGACGTTTCATGATGGCTGGCGCAGCCTGCGCTTCATGCTGCTCTACGCTCCTAACTGGCTTTTCGTCGTACCCGGAACATTTTTGCTGATCCTCGGACTCGGACTGGTGTTCTGGCTGTTGCCAGGTCAGCGGCCCGTCGGTCGAGTAATTTTTGACATTCATACCATGCTGTACGGCATGCTGTTCGCACTGTTAGGAGCGCAAATCATCTCTATCGGACTTTTTGCCAAAGTGTACAGCTATGCCGAGCGATTCTCGCCCAACCAGCGCTCCCTGGAGCGCTGGCTTAGTAGGGTCAAGCTGGAGCATGGGCTCGTCCTCGGAGCCGCCCTGGCATTGATCGGTGCTGCAGGCTCGGTCTGGTTGGTGAACGAATGGATCGCACGCGGCCTGGGCCGCTTTGACCAGCTTCGTCTCGTTATTTTTTTCTCGCTATGGTTTTTTCTCGGAGTTCAGGTAATTTTCTCGTCCTTCTTCATCAGCATGCTCGGCATCAGCCGCGGGACCTACATTGGCGACTATGACACCACAAGGCACTGAGCCGGCCATCACACCGATCCACTTCGATGACTATGCCCACGATTACGATGCTGCCCTAAATCAGGGCCTTGCGGCCACCGGCGAGCCCAAAGACTACTTCGCCCGCGGTCG
>WNFY01004372.1_pt1 | contig 13072 bp, 14 predicted proteins | sample 5400091 | NCBI WGS metagenome assembly WNFY01 (sample SAMN13153364, study PRJNA577476) | soil metagenome | isolation source: 60 cm soil or saprolite under grassland replicate 1 | place: USA:California | collected 2016-06-15 | reverse complement strand
GGGTTGGTGGATAGGTTTTGGTCTAACGGTCATTATAGGCGGCTTATATCTCCTCTGGGAGTTTCTTTCGTTTATCCGGAACCTTTTTCGATGAATCACTAACCCAACTTTGGAACACTACCCGCTTTTGGTGAATGGCGACAGCTCCTCCACCGAGTGTTAGAATTATGCTGCTATGACGGTAACGTTAGAACTAAGGCCAGAAGTAGAAGAGCGAATCATCGCGGAAGCCAAGGCACAAGGCATGTCCGTTGAGGACTACATTCAGCAGCAGTTAGAGGACAAGGCGATAACGCCGAAACCTCAAGAACTAACGACCGAAGAGTGGTTACGATTGTGGAATCAATGGCTTAGCAGCCACGATTACATCAAGGCTCCACCGCTTTCCGATGAGGCGATCAGCCGCGAGAGCATCTACCGCGGGCGCGAAGATAAGCAACTGTGAAGTGGCTCGCAGATAGGAACGTACTACTCCGCAGCGTGCAAACTTCGCACCCGATGCATGGTGATGTAGCACAGTCTGTTTCCTTTCTTGTAACTCGCGGAGACGAGCTACGCGTGATCGCTCAGAACCTGATTGAGTTTTGGGCTGTAGCAACGCGACCGATTATCGACAACGGACTTGGACTTACCGTAGCTCAGGCCGAGCAAGAACTGACAAAGCTGAAAGCCCTCTTCACCATCTTGCCCGACACGGCCGATATCCTTCCGGAATGGGAGCAACTTGTCGTCAGGCATCAAGTTTTGGGTAAACAAGTTCACGACGCACGCCTTGTGGCCGCAATGAAAGTGCACAACGTTACCCACCTCTTGACCTTCAACACGACGGACTTTAAACGCTTCACTGGCATCACCGTCGTCAGTCCATCATCCATAAGGTAATGGCGCGAGAAATGGCGAAGGAATTTCAAAGCATCAAGTTCCACACCGATGACCGTGTGGCGCGCGTTACTTTCGCTCGGTCGCCGCTGAATATTTTCAACATCGCGATGATGCGCGAGATTCTCGCTGCGCTGAACGAGTGCGCGCAACAGCGCGGGTTGACTGCGATTGTTTTCGACGCGGCCTCGGACACGCGGGCTTTCAGCGCCGGCGTAGCAGTGGAAGAGCATGCGCCTGAGACTGTCTATCAGATGCTCGATGCGTTCCATTCGATTTTTCGCATGATGGCGCAAACCGCTAAGCCCTTCATCGCTATGGTTGATGGACCTGCTCTCGGTGGCGGATGCGAGTTGGTGGCCGCGTGCGATCTTGTGATCGCCAGCAATCGCGCAAGATTTGGTCAACCTGAGATTAAGCTCGGCGTTTTTCCGCCGGTCGCGGCGATCCTTTTGCCACGCATCATCGGCCAAAAGCGCGCCTGCGAGTTGGTTCTGACGGGCGAACTAATCGAGGCGGATGAAGCTTTGCGGCTGGGACTCGTGAACTACGTCGTTCCTTCGGAAGAACTGGAACAGAAGACGGAGGCGTTATTATCAAAGCTGCGCGAGCTTTCGGCGTCGTCGCTTGCGATGGCGCGCGCGGCCCTTGATCTTGGTGCGCGAACTGGTTTTGAATCAGCCCTGGTTGAGATTGAGAATCTTTATCTGCACGAGTTGATGAAAACTGAAGACGCGAACGAGGGCGTGCGCGCGTTTATGGAAAAACGAAAACCGGAATGGCGAAACAGGTAAGCATGAGAGATGGCTGCTCCGGCGGCTCTGCCGCCCACCAGTGCGGAAAGGCTTTGCCTTTCCGGCAGGCTGCCTTCATTACTTTATTGGCGAGGCTACGCCTCGGCGGCATAAGCTGGAGGCGCAGCCTCTCACTTCTTTTAAATAGCATGACGGTAAGGCAAAGCCTTACCGCACTACGAAGTGGCAGAGCCGTAAACGGAAAATCGGGTCGTATTGGGCTTCAATACTTGTTTGTTCTCCTCCTCTCGATTTCTTTTGTTGCTCAGCTCATACCGACACCCGAGTCGTTCGCACAGGGCCAACAACGAAGCGGCGCACATTCTTCGCGACTTCGCGAGCCTTTCACGGCTGCTGATCATTTGATGGTGGAGCGGGCCATTGGCGCAACCTGCGCCGAACGCGTGCGCGATCCCCTGGCCAGCATGCCGATTGATCAGATGCAGAGCCGCCCATCTCTCCCGGTCAGCAATCCAGACGCCGTGGCCGGAACGCGTCGAGCGGAGCGCTTGCTACCCACTACTCGAAAATTAGTTGGCGACGCAATCGTCGAACTGGCGAAGAATTACGATCTTTACAGCACGCCGTTGAACCGTTCCCGAGTGAGCTCGGCGATCGCACGCGTCGACGCTGTCAAACGGGTCAAGCCCGATGTCGATGCGCGTGACAATGCCTCGGTATTGCTGCGCGAGCCCCGCATCATCGAGTTTGGCACTATTTTTCTGGCTGGATTGCGTTCCGACGAAGCCATGATTAGCGTGCTCGGACATGAGCTGACGCACATCGCCAGCGGCCAAAATGATTCTCTGCGGCCACTCTTTCGCGCCATTGCCCGCCGCGCCGCCGCGCGAACCGGCTTGCGTATCCAGGGCCAGCGCGCCGAGGAGCTGGCCTGCGATCTGGTGGGCGTAACGGCCGCTCGTGAGTTCATCAAACAGACGCCAAGCGGGGAGCCAATGCCGCGTCGTCTAGCGCGCGCTTTCGAACACAACTGCGTCGATGACGATGCATCGGATGAAGATCATTTGTCGCCAAGAAATACGATTCGTACTCTCTTCGTCCTGGACGTAGGACTAGCCGCAGAAATACTCAACGGCGGTTCAGGTGCATTCGCAGTCATGCCAAAGCGCATGGCCGTGAGCGCAATAGTATTGACACCCAGAACTACCGCTTCCTAAGATCGTTCGCCAGATGCGCGCAGGCTTGAACAAGGCCAAAGATTCCTCGCCACGAACTCAGCGTCGGTCTACTGGTTGGCCTACGGATTCTTTCCATCGGTCTTCTTCCATGCCGGTAATGCTTATTACCTTCATCAGCATCGCAGTCCTGATTTTCGGCACTGCCTGCCGCTCCGACAGTGACAGGCAACGCGTGAGGCCGCGACAACTGCGTGACGTGCCGGCACAGCGGCTGGCTTTCAATTTTCAGGCAGACGTCGCACCACCCTCGGTCGTTTCGACGGAAGAGGCCGCTAAGTTGCCGGCAATCCAACAGGATTTCGACACCCGGCGAAAAGATGATGCGCTTTTGCGCACCGTGTCTTCGCCGGATGGCCAGCGAGTGCTCGCCCTTTACGGTACCGCCGATGAACCTTCACAAACCTTTCGTATCGATCTTTATGCGTCGGACGGAAAGTTTCTCCGCAATTTGACTCCGCCCGATCTTGCCGTAGTGTTTCAGGATTCAGTTGCCTGGTCTCCGGATGGGGGTTACATCGCATTCGTCGGTCGCAAGAGCTCGCAGGCAACGCCCAGTCCTACGCCACTCGAGGAAGGTCTTCCCTTGCCGTCCGGTTCGCCTGAACTCTCCGGTTCACCTTTGCCGACGATCGAGCCGGTCTTTGCGCCGCTTGCGGTTTTCAATACTGAGCAGGTTTATCTCTGTAATCGTGACGGCTACGATCTAAAGCCTCTGACGACGCGTGATGGACTGATTTATTTCGCACTCGCGTGGGCTCCGGATACGCATGCGCTGGTTGCCCTGGCTTGCAAAGAGAGCGAGTGGGACGCGCGCGAGAAAGAGTTCAAAACGCCGGCGGGCCGGCCACGACTGATATCGCTGGACGGTCAGGAGCGCTTGCTGGACGATGCGCTCGCCGAGGCGCCGCCCGTGTGGTCGCCTGACTCATCGAAAGTCGCTACTGCTTTTGGAGTTGATATTGGAATCTATGACGCCGCGGGCAAAGCCCCTACGCAGGCGCGCATCGCGTTGCGCGAGCGGCTGCTAACTGCTTCCGCGGTTTTCGACGAGAAATCGCAGGGCAAAAAGAAATCAGCGGAGTCTTCAAATAAGACCGTTGGCAGCCAACCAACCGCCGCGAAGGCCGAGACGTTGCCGTTTTCGTTCAATCCGATCGTCAGGCTTGAGTGGCTGGCGCCTGAGAAGCTCTACGCAGAGACTGCTTACATCAGCGTGCGCAGCGAGTTAATCAAAACTTTTTCTCGATGGCACCTGCTGATTTTGAGTCCGCAAGCGGTTGTCCTGAGTCGCTGAGCAGCCCGATATCTTTGTTCGGCGAATTGCGGCGTTTTTGCCCTTTAATCGATCTGAACCGCTTGCTGCCGCAATTGGTTACTTGCCGCAGGCCACACCCACAACAGGATCATTCCGAGTCCCCATAGACCGACGGCCACGATCGTCGTCAAGACAATCCAGAACTTCCAGTAGCTACTGAATACTTTCTCCCATCCCGGCTGAACGCTGTAAGCGAGATTCACATTCAACGCCGGTGAAGTCAGCAGGCGCGCCGCGAGTTGCACAAACAGATACCAAACGAACGCGTACAGCCATGCGGTTCGATCCATTCCCACGCGGCGCAATGCTATTAACCCAATCACGATTCCTCCGACATGCGCCAGCGTCGAAGAAAACAGAAATCCATAATCCAATAGCACATAACGAAACCAAACGACCAGACCCGGAATTGTCCAAATCGCGGCTGCGCGAATTAGCTCGCGATGATCGAGAAACAATCCAATCGCCAACAACAGATTTCCGATATTGCACATCCAGAGCAAGTTACCCAGACCGCCATAACGCCAGTAATGAACTGTTTGAGTGAGAAAAAAAATCAGCGGCAACAGTCCTAACACACGAAACCTGCGGTTCGGCTGGTTACTCATTGTCACAAGAATATCACGCCGCTCACGACGCAAGTTTAGATGGCGCTAACTACAAGGATACCTCGTTCCGCAGCATCCAAAAGAACGCTTTAAATGTGTGGACAGCTTTCCCTTTTTGGGTTAGATTAACTGACCCCCCCCAAGCAACATGTCGATTGCGAACAGCGTTTAGATATGCACTAGAAATACCCGACCAGGGACGAATCCTGTTGCGCGGCTGAGTTCGTTGGCAGTGTCTCGATAGTTTCCAGAGAGATGGCTGATCAGAATCTTGCAATACGGGACACTGGCGAACTTCCGTCTTTGAATTCCGAAGGCTTTGGTAAAAGAACAAATTCATTGACGTCGCAGCGAAACGCGTCACCGCTACCTCGGAATCAAGCCTTTGCACCGAGATCGGAAAGGTCCACCATCTCAGCGCGAGCTACATCTCGGAAACGCAAACCACGCAATTTGCAACTCAGCGTTCTGGTGGTCGATGACGTCAACGACGTCACGGAAATGATCGGGTTGTTTTTGAAACATGCCGGTTATGAAGTTGTAACCGCAGACAGGGCGGCAATGGCCCTCAAACTCGCGAGTGAACGAAAGTTCGATTTGATAATCTCTGACATTGGCATGCCGGAAATGAATGGCTATGAACTGGCTGGTGCACTCCGTAAGCGGTCAGCCTATCGTGACATCCCAATGGTTGCAGTCACCGGCTACACCGAGTACGACGACCGCGGGCGCTCACTGGAAGCTGGATTCAATGCTCACCTCACTAAACCAATCGACCCAGCGCAACTGTTGGATTTGATCACTGAGTTACTCGCGTAAGCTCTCAAATCTCAAATTCCAAATTTCCGACCTCTTGGTAATTGCTAATCCCATGTCAATATTCTCATCTGAGATTTTCGGATGCGATTGACAGATTTGAGAGCTGAGGTGTCGTCAACAGAATCCCAAATTTGAAAAACTATTGATTTGTTTGAATGCTTCCGGCATTCTTCTGATAGCCATGGAGGACGTTCAGCCATCACCAGTCGCTCGTAGAATCAGCACGACGAATAGTGTAAGGAATTGGATCAAATCAGAGTCAGCCGTTCGCAGCGCGGACTTACTGGCCGGGGCTGCCGCGATAGCCTTGGTCTTCTGGTGGCTGCAGTTTTCGACCCAGGCGATCTGCTGCGGAGATTTTGACGGCTATTACCACACCAAGTGGGCCCGAATGATTTGGGACAATGTGCGCGCCAGACATTTTCTGCCCACCTTCAACTGGCTCCCGCTGACCACCTTAAATCCTCGCGATTACGTCGATCATCACCTGCTCTATCATGTGCTGCTGATACCGTTTACCTGGTTTCGCGACCTGCAGACGGGTGCGAAGGTAGCCGCGGTTGTGTTCGGCGCCTTGGCGGTCTTTTCCTGCTATTGGCTCATTGTTCGTTACGAAATCAGATATCGGCTCATTTGGCTCATGGCGCTACTGGCCTGCTCGGCGCCGTTTCTCTATCGGCTGAACATGACCAAAGCGCCGCCGTTCGCAATTATCTTTTTGGTGATGGGAACGTACCTGCTGTTTGAAAGAAAGTACTGGTGGTTGCTGCCGCTGGCGTTTGTGTTCGCGCTGACCTATGACATGTTCGTGTTGTTGGGTTTGGCGGTCGTAATCTGGACAATCGTCATTGCCTGGACTGAGCAACGTTTCGAATGGCGTCCGATCACCTGGGTGATGCTCGGTTCGATCTTGGGCCTGGTCATCAATCCATACTTTCCGCATAACCTGCATCTGTTTTTCGAACACGCGCGAGTGAAGATCACCGTCACTGACTTTGCGACAAGGGTAGGGCAGGAATGGTATCCGTACGATACGCGTGAGTTCGTCGTCAACTGCTTTGTAGCCCTTGCTGCTATGCTGGTTGGTTATCTGGCCTTTGAGTGGAACGATCGCAAACGCGCCGAACGTCCGTTGTACTTTCTGATCCTGTCCACGTTGTTACTGTTGATGACGGCGCGATGGAAACGATTTGCGGAATATTTTCCGCCGTTCGCAATTCTCTTCGCCGCTTTCACGCTGGAACAATTCTGGCGCGGGCGTGTGGTGTTCACTCAGCTTCCGGAAGATGTCATGGAAGACTTGCAGCCTTTTCTCGACCGACAGGAACCTACGGCGATTGCGAAAGAGGTCAAGCATGAAGAGATATGGAGAATGATCAAAGCAGGTGTGGTAGCGGTCGCGCTCAGCATTGCTCTATTTGCGAATATTTATCGCACGTCGCGCGATATTCATGACAGTGAGCCACGTGACTATTATCAAAATGGCGCCGCCTGGATGCGCGCTAACATTCCTGCCGGCGAGATGGTCTTTAATACTGACTGGGACGACTTTCCGCGCTTGTTTTATTACGACCCAACTCATGTTTACGTGTCCGGACTTGATCCTACTTATCTGCTGGACCAGAATCCGGAGCTATCAAAGCTCTATGAGAAGATCACGACGGGCGACGAAGAAGATCCTGCGCCGCTGATTCGCGATCGGTTCGGGTCGCGCTGGGTGTTCAGCGACAATACGAAGGATCATGATGCGTTCTATGACAATGCGCTGCGCAGCGGCTGGTTCGATCGAGTTTATGAAGACGGCGATTGCAGCGTACTGCACATACGCGATGAGAAGGGCGAGCCGGCCGAGGAAAAGAATAATGACAATGATAATAGCGACGGAGCCGAAGACAACTCGCCGTGATTTGCGCGGCTTTGCCGCCGCGCAGTGGGGTAAAGCTTGCCTTACCGGCTGATTGCTTTTCATAGTTAGCCCGAGGAGGCTATGCCTCATCGATAGCGAGGCATAGCCTCGCTCAATATTTTAAAGGGTAGCGATCATCGGTCAGGCAAAGCCTGACCGCACTGGTGGGCGCCGAAGGCGCAAACTCTCTTTCCGGTCAAACTGATGTTTCGGAGGAGATTCACAGCATGAGAAATCTTTTTCTTCAGTTCTGGATTTCGACTGTTGCACTAACGCTGACACTTTCCTTTTTGGCTAGTTGTCGGCGCAACGTCTCTTCCGAAAATGAAACTACCGATACTTCAACGTACCGGCCGGAAGCCACGCCGGCCACGCAATTTGAGCGCGACATGAAGTATGTTCGCGATGCGCACTTCGTTCATGTATGGATCTTTTCGCGCAAAGACGGGAAAGAACTGACCAAAGAAGATTCGGACGTCTTACGCATGAACGCACCGAAAGTCGTCGACTGGGTAACGACAGATCAAAACCGAAAAGTCATCGCCGGCTCAAACTTTGACATCGATCAACCGCAGATGGCCGGACTGCAAAAACGATTTAAGGTCGAGGATTATTCGGGAAAATAAAATCGAGTTGCACTTCGGGGCAGTAGCCCGACCGTGAGAGAGGGCTCCCTCTGCAGCGACCGATCCATGAGAGACTTCGACGATAACGAGTTTCCGTTAGCCTACCTCATTACGTTCCGATGTTACGGTACGTGGCTTCACGGTGATGATCGCGGATCGGTGAGACGCACACATAACCTTTACGGCACGGAACGTATTTCGCCAAGGCTAGGACTGAAGAAGGCTGAGACCGTTCAGCTCAAGCACGTACCGTTGATCCTTAACGCTAAGCAGCGAGAGGTCGTCGAGAAAGCGGTTCGAGAAGTTTGCGTCCATCGGAAGTATTTCCTTCGAGCGATCAATGTAAGAACGAATCACGCTCACTCAGTCGTTTCGGCAACTCGTGAACCGGAGCCTATACTTGACGCGTTCAAATCTTACTCGACCAGAGCGCTGCGAAGGGCTAGGCTCTTGTCCGCTCACATCAAGTCGTGGGCGAGGCATGGCAGCACAATCTATCTCTGGAAGGAACGCGATGTTGCGAAGGCGGTCGAGTACGTATTGCTAGGCCAAGGAGATGAGTTGCCGAACTTTAATGGCAAGTGAGCCCTCCCTAACGGTCGGGCTACTGCCCCGTGCACTAGAAACAACCTCTTGCACTCAATCTATGGTAACAGCACAAGCTTTCCAAACTGCGCGCGGTCTTCCATTAACTCATGAGCCTTCCGCGCCTCAGCCAGCGGCAGAGTGCGATCGACGATGGCCCGAATCTGGCCGCTCTCGATAAATTTCATTGCTGCTAATAACTCGGCCTTCGATCCCATCATCGATCCGAGAATTGTGAGATGACGATAGAAGACCTGCCGCAGGTCCGTGCGCGCGTCATAACCGCTGGTCGCGCCACAGGTTACCAGGCGGCCGCCTTTTTTCAACGACACAATCGAGCCGGGCCACGTGGTCGCTCCGGTATGTTCAAAGACAACGTCGACACCTTGGCCGCCGGTTAGTCGCCTCACTTCTTTAGGCCAATCGTCGCGTGTGTAGTTGATTGTCGCGGCGGCTCCCAGCTCGCGAGCTTTTGCAAGTTTCTCGTCTGAACTGGCCGTGGTAATCACCCGCGCGCCGCGCAATTTTGCGACTTGAATTCCCACCGAGCCTACGCCGCTGCCGGCGGCATGAATAAGTACATCTTCGCCGGGTTGAACCTGCGCGCGCGTTATCAACATGTGCCATGCAGTTAAGGTCACCAGCGGCAATGCCGCAGCTTCCGGCCAACTCAAGTTCTTCGGCTTTGGAATTACATTTACGCCCGGCACGTTTAGTAGTTCCGCATAACCACCATTGCGGCGATAACCGATGATCTCGTACTCGTCGCACATGTTGTCGCGACCTGCAAGACATTCAACGCAATGACCGCAGGAAGTTCCCGGTTGCACCATGACTTCATCGCCGGGCTTCACCCAGGTTACCAATTCGCCAACTTCGCGCACGACACCGGCGACGTCGTTACCGAGAATGTGCGGCAAGGGAATCTTAATTCCCGGCAGGCCATTGCGCGCCCACAGGTCGAGATGGTTCAGCGCGCAGGCCCGGACTTCGATCAAAACTTCATTCGCCTTGATTAGAGGATTCGCAACCTCAATGAACTTGAGAACCTCAGGCCCGCCGTGTTGCTCGAAGATGATTGCTTTCATAAAGGCAATTAAGCCAGAGACAGCTCTGCATAGCTCCGTCTCTGGCTTATGACGTTTACAAATCCGACATGAGCTTAACGAAGGATTTTTAAACGCAGAGGACGCTGAGGCCCACGCAGAGTTACGCAAAAGCCAATCTTTCTCTGCGGCCTCTGCGAAAACCTCTGCGCCGTCTGAGTTAAAATTCTGGTTTGATAATCACACACTTTCACGTCTCGCACAGACCCTAGCTAAGCTATAGCTAGCTAAGCTAAGCGACTTGCCTGCTAATTTTTTTGCGGAGCGCGCGACCGGCCAGCGCGCCGGTGTAGCTGCCATCTTCGACCGTCATCTTGCCATTAACGATTACATATTTCATCCCCACGGAAAACAATTCCGGCTGTTCGTAAGTCGCGCGATCGGCAATAGTCGTTTCGTCGAAGACAATTACGTCGGCAAAATAACCTTCGCGAATTAAGCCGCGTTCGGGAATGCGAAATATTTCGGCCGTGAGTGCGCTCGAGTTGCGCACGGCAAATGGCAGGCTGATGAGCTTTTGCGTGTAAACATACTCGCGCAGCTTGCGCGAAAACGTGCCGTACTTACGCGGGTGCCCGGTTGATCCATCCGAGCAAGTCGTTACAAACTTCTCTTTCATAAATCGTCGGACATCGCCCTCGTTCATGTTGAAAGAAATGACGCCGGATCTGCCCAACTTGATCAACTCGAGCGCAGCTTCGACTGACGATCTATTCATCTGTTTGGCAATTTCGTCCAGCCGCTTGCCCACAAACTCACGATTGGGCGAATCGGCAATGAGCAAACTATTCGCGCCGCCGCGTCCTTTGAGATTTTCTTCCATCTCCCTGATCAGGCGAGGCCGGACCTGTGGATCGTCAATTCGATTCAACAACTCGCGGCGGCCGCCGACTTCCGCCCAACGGGGAACGAGCGACGCTTGCAAGCTGGTGCCGGAAGCGGTGTAAGGATACTGGCAGGCGCTCGCTGCGACGCCTCCAGCACGCGCTTGTTTGATCAGCGTGATGGCCTGTGCGCTGCGATGCCAGACCTCCGGCCCGAGCGCTTTAATGTGCGAGATGTGCACCGGAATCTTGGCTTCGCGGCCGATGCGAACGGTCTCGGCAATCGCATCGAGCAAGCCTGCGCTTTCGGATCGCATGTGCGTGTCATAGATGCCGCCCTTCGCGGCAGCGACCTTTGACAGCTCGATCACTTCTTCGGTTTTCGCATAACTCTGAGGTGCGTAGTAAAGCCCGGTGGACAATCCGAATGCGCCTTCGTCCATCGCTTGCGCAACCAGCGCTTTCATCTCTTCAAGTTGCGCTGCGTTTGGTTGCGCGTCAGTTGGTCCCAGGATGCGTCCTCGAATCGTGCCAAAGCCTGCCAGCAGTGCCGCGTTTGTGCCGATAGCTTGCTTGTCCCACTTGCCCAGCGTTTCGCCGATACTTAAGGCACTCTCGCCATCGTTGCCGGTGACGACCGTGGTGACGCCCTGCATCAGGTAGGCTTCGTTGCTTTTGCGTTTCTGATCGGAAAGATCTGCGAGCGTGTGCGTGTGTGGATCGATGAAGCCCGGCGCGACTACCAGACCGGTGGCGTCGATTGTGCGCGTGGCAGCGATATTTGCCTTGCGCGCGTCGCCGACGAAGACAATGCGATCCTCGCGGATACCGACGTCGGCTATTCGAGGTTTCCTGCCGGAGCCATCGACAAGCTTGCCGTGGCGGATGAGTAAATCGAGTTGTTCTGTGCGCGAGCCTCGGTTTACCTGCGAAGAGTTGGTGGATGAGGTCAGTACCACCCGCGTCAGCGGGTGGGTCAAGGCCGCAGCAATGAGCGCAATTACAAAACAGAAAAGTAAACGACGCATGTTTAGCAAAACGATCGTGCTCTCCCTTTAGAGAGGGTTGAAAGAGGGACTAATCTGAACGAGCATAACTCATGTCCTCTTCTCTTTTCTTCTCTTTCACACGCTTCGCGCCCTGGCCCTCTCTCCCAAAAGGAGATAGTTCAAAAAAAACTTTGTTACCCGCTACCGGCCCTCTTCCCCGGCCCTTCTCCCAAAGGGAGAAGGGAGATATTTTGAAATCTCTTCTAATACCTTCTCAGTATTTTTAGAATTTGCTCGTTTGTGAATCGCAACACACGCAAGCCTTGCGCGATCATGTACGCGTCACGGTTCTGATCATGATGCCACTGCTCATTCGGATCATGAACTGAGCCATCGCACTCGACTACGAGACGAGCTTCGTGACAGTAGAAATCCGCGATGTAATCTCCGAACTGATGTTGTCGGCTGAATTTGAAACCCAGCTGCCGATTTCGAAGAAGTTGCCATGACACTGCTTCGGCCGGCGTTTGTTTCTCTCGCAATTCGCGCGCAAGGTGTACCAACCCCGCAAATTGATATCCGCCATGATACTGCCTTCTTTTATTCATGTATTCATGTTCAAGGCGCGAATCCTATTCCCTCTCCCTCTGGGAGAGGGTTAGGGAGAGGGTTTTATTGCGCGTGCTAACAACCCTTCCCCTCAATCCCCTCCCCAGTGGGGAGGGGAAGAAAACTTGATTGGCAATTGGCAATGTGAGGGCGATTATAGATTTAGTTCGCAGAAACATGCTACTTTTCGCAGCAAATTGCGGTCTCCTCTGTTTCAGAGTTTCTCGAGAGTACGGGAATCCCGATAAGGAGTTTGTCTTCAGGCGCGAATGTTTATTCGAGCGTTAATCGCCTTCCTTGCATTGCCTACTGTGGTCGGCGTGATTGTGCCTCTCTTGATTGTCGGTGGCGACGTTCACCCTGCTAAAACAGCTCCCTATGGGATCGCGTTACTTTCCATAGGGTTCCTGCTGCTCCTATGGTGCGTCAGAGACTTTTATATATTCGGCAAGGGAACGCTTGCGCCTTGGGATCCACCAAAGCATTTGGTGGTCGTCGGTCTTTATCGTTTTTTACGTAACCCGATGTATGTTGCCGTGCTGACAATGGTGGCGGGATGGACTTTAGTGTTCGGTTCCGTGTGGCTGGCCGTATATCTATGCATCCTGGCAGTTGGATTTCACCTCCGGGTGCTTTTTCATGAGGAACCGTGGCTAAGCCGACAGTTTGGTGCTGACTGGAAGGCTTACTCGAAAGCAGTTCCGAGATGGTTGCCGCATCCATCGCTCAAGAAGATGGAAAAGAACACCTAACCATGCGCTTAAGTCGCTACAGAGGTTCAATACGAATCTTGAACCATTGTGATCAGGTCTT
>WNFY01015659.1_pt1 | contig 13079 bp, 15 predicted proteins | sample 5400091 | NCBI WGS metagenome assembly WNFY01 (sample SAMN13153364, study PRJNA577476) | soil metagenome | isolation source: 60 cm soil or saprolite under grassland replicate 1 | place: USA:California | collected 2016-06-15 | reverse complement strand
AAGGCGAAAAGCTTTACCTAAAAGGCGAGCGCTGTTTCACTCCGAAATGTGCGATCGAACGCCGTAACTTCGCGCCCGGTCAACATGGACGCACAGGAAGCCGCAACAGTAGTAGCCGCACAGGACGCGAATCTGACTACTTGCGCCAGTTGCGCGCCAAACAGCGTGCCCGCCGTGTCTATGGCGTTTTGGAACGACAGTTCCGCCGCTATTATGAAATCGCTAACCAGCGCCACGGTATCACCGGTTTAAATCTATTGCAAATTCTAGAATCCCGATTGGATAATGTGATCTATCGCTTGGGATTTTCGTCCAGCCGCCCGCAGGCTCGTCTGTTGGTGACCCATGGTCACTTCACAGTTAATGGTCGCCGTACAGATGTCCCCTCCATGCTTTTGCGTGAAGGAGATGTTATTGCCGTGCGCGATGGCTCGCGTGGTTTGGAATTCTTCAAAGTTCTTGGCGATCTTGCGGATGCCCGCACTTCTCCAAGCTGGTTGAATCGCGACACGAAACAACTGTCTGGTGCCATTCAGCGCCTCCCCGAGCGTGCTGAGATCGATGGCATCCTGAATGAGCAGTTGATCGTCGAATACTACTCACGGTAGTAGTTGGTTTTGCTAATGCCGGTCGGAAGTCTGACCGGCAACATTTCTGCTGTTTATTACAGGGAGAGGTGAACCGTGACGAGTATCACGAATATGGTTATGCCGAAAATCGAGCGCGAGGCTGAGGCTCGGAATTATGGCAAATTTGTAATCAGCCCCCTGGAGCGTGGGTACGGTGTGACGCTCGGCAATGCACTGCGCCGTGTATTGCTTTCTTCATTGGAAGGCGCTGCAGTGACCTCCATTCGCATCGCGGACGTGTTGCATGAATTCAGTGAAATTCCTGGTGTCCGTGAAGACGTCATCCAGGTAACGTTGCAGGTAAAGCAGTTGCGCCTGAAATTGGATGGCGTAGATACAACCCGAATGCACCTCGAAGTGCGCGGGGAAGGAACTGTGACCGCGGCAGATATTATTACACCTGCCGAAGTGGAAGTGGTCAACCCTGATTTGTACCTGTTTACCGTGGATAATGCCAAGACCAAGCTTGATCTTGAGTTCACGGTTGAGCGCGGACGCGGATATTCCCCTGCTAACGAGCGGAGCGGACATATGCCCATTGGCGAGTTGCCGATTGACGCAATCTACAGCCCGGTCAAGCGCGTGAACTGGGAAGTGACTTCTGCCCGCGTAGGTCAGAGCACGAACTATGACAAGCTCATCCTTGAGATCTGGACGGATGGGACGATTTCTCCTGAACGCTCCCTGAGCACCGCGGCGAAACTTGTCATTGACCACCTGCGGTTTATCGCTGGTGTTTCTGAAGAAACCCTTACCATTCCCATGGAAAAGGAAGTGGGTGGTAGCCGCCTGACCAGTGAACTGGCTGACACTCCTGTGGAGGCTCTTGATCTTTCGGTGCGCGTTTTCAATTCCCTCAAGCGCACAGGAATTACCACAGTCGGTGATGTCCTCGACCTGCTTGAAAAAGGCGAGACTGCAGTCATGTCCATCCGCAATTTTGGCGAGAAAAGCCTCGATGAGCTTCGCCAGAAGATGCGCGAAAAGGGCTACATGAAAGACGAAACAAGTTCTGCGGAGTAATTAGCAATGCGACATCAAATATCAGGTTACAGACTTGGAAGGACATCGGGTGCGCGTATAGCTCTCCGTCGAAACCTTATCAAGCAATTTTTTATACACGAGCGTATTCAAACGACGCGCGCCAAGGCGAACGCCATCCGTGGTGAAGCGGAGCATCTGATTACGATTGCACGTAATAGCGCCTCCGGTGACGATGTGCAGAAGGTGAATGCCCGTCGTTTGGTAATCTCCAAACTCGGTGACAATCAGGTGATCCAACGCTTGTTTGACGAGATTGCGCCTCGCTTTGCCACTCGCAACGGCGGATACACTCGCATCTTGAAGCTCGGACCCCGTATGGGCGATTCGGCTGAAATGGTAATTTTGGAATTAGTAGAAGAATAGTTTCAATAGGCAGTAAACAGTAGTCAGTCTTCAGTTACTGAAGACTGACTACTGATCAGTGAACATGGCACGTTACCAATTGACTCTTGCCTACGACGGCACAGATTTTTTCGGAAGCCAACGGCAGGCGAGCAAACGAACGGTGCAGGGTGAACTTGAAAAAGCCTTGTACAAGTTGAGATGGACTGGACCCTCGGTGATGATGGCCGGGCGGACGGATACAGGCGTTCACGCGACGGGTCAGGTTGCTTCCTGTGACTTGGACTGGTCTCACTCTGATGATGAACTCCTCAGAGCGTTGAATGCAACATTGCCAGATGATGTGGCGGTGCAAAAGGTCTGCGTTGCGAATGCAGACTTCCATCCACGGTTTGACGCCATCTCCCGCTGCTATCACTACAGGTTATTCTGTCAGCCAGTGCGAGACCCTATTCGGGAGCGCTTTGCCTGGCGGATATTATCTGAAATGGATAGTAAGCCTCTCGCCGAAACAGCCAAGCTTTTTCTCGGAACGCACGATTTTGCAGCCTTCGGTTCCCCGACCACTCCCAGAGGCTCAACGGTGCGAACCGTGATGAAAGCCAACTGGACGCAGATCGAAGAAAGTGAATGGCACTTCGAAGTATGCGCTGATGCATTTTTGTATCGGATGGTGCGACGAATGGTCTTTGTGCAGGTTGCAGTTGCGCAGGGAAAAGTTTCAGCAGATATCATCATCGATGCTTTAGCGAACCCAGTTCCGGCTGGGCAGCGAACCGAAATCCCTGCTGGGCTTGCACCCGCACATGGATTGACGTTAGTCGAAGTGACGTTTCCGTCTAAAGAGTCAAAAGGTCATTAAGATAAGAAACGGAGAATCTGAAAGTGTACAAGTCGTACTATCCGAAAGCTAGCGAAATCGAACGCAAGTGGGTGCTTGTGGATGCCAAGGGTCAAAACCTTGGACGCATTGCCACCCGCATTGCGCACGTCCTGCTCGGGAAACATAAACCGACCTTCACGCCCGGCGTGGAGATGGGTGATTATGTCGTTGTCGTCAATGCCGAAGGCGTCACCGTCACTGGTACCAAGACCAGCACTAAGATGGAAACCAAGATGTATCACCGCCATTCCAATTACCCCGGCGGGTACAAAGCCATCTCGCTGCGCGATCAGTTGCAACAGCATCCTGACCGTGTATTGCGCGCTGCGGTCTGGGGCATGCTCCCGCACAACCGCATGGGACGCGCCCTGCTCAAGCGTTTGAAGATCTACGCTGGACCGAATCATCCGCACGGCACGAATCATCCTGAGCCGTTGGCGCAGTAAGTAAAGAAAAAGGAAAGAATCTATGGCACAGTATTATGAAGCAGTTGGTCGTCGTAAGGAAAGCACTGCGCGTGTCCGCCTGGTTGGCGGCTCCGGCGCCTTCACCGTGAACGACAAAGAAGCGGCAGTCTACTTCCCGCGCATCGGTGACCTCAACGATATCCTGCGATCTTTCACAGCGGTGGGGCAGGATGCCAAGAAGTATGACATTACCGTCAAAGTGAACGGTGGTGGAACCACGGGGCAGACCGAAGCTGTTCGCTTGGGTCTCGCTCGCGCGCTTGTTCTCCTCAACGGCGATTGGATCTCGTCCCTTCGTAAGAATGGCTTGCTGACCCGCGATGCCCGCGTCAAGGAACGCAAGAAACCAGGTCTGAAGAAGGCTCGCAAGGCTCCTACTTACACCAAACGCTAATTCGTTATTTATAAACTTCAAACCGAAATGCGTAATTCGTAAGATACAATCAACTGAAAAGTAACGGAAAAGGCCGGCGGATTGCCGGCCTTTTTTGACGAACATATCCTGTATTTCAAACGCCCTGCCAAATAATGATGGGTTTGCGAAGTATATTATTCCCATGAAGCTATATACTCCCTTATCTGCGTCTCAAAAGGCATGATTCCCTGAATAATATATGCCTATTGCATTACCAGCTAAACTTACCTTATAATCAGAAATATGCTAAGGAGAAAAAGACATGGATCAAGCTAGACGGGATTTAATAGCTGGGCTTGAGGAAAATCGATCTTCAAAGGTCATTACTTATCTGACTAGTGATCGAGCTCCGTTTCCAGCGCAAATCGCCTTGGATGTCATACCCCTCTTTTATCAAGCTCTTAAAACGATTGGGAAGACTGATAAAATATCGCTTTTTTTGTACAGTGCTGGCGGTAATCTAGATGCGCCTTGGCCATTAATGAATTTGATTAGAGAGTATTGTGAACAAGTTGAAGTGCTTGTTCCCTATCGGGCTTTAAGTGCAGCGACACTTTTGTCACTTGGAGCCAATAAGATTGTGATGACTCCGCTGAGTCAGTTAAGTCCGATTGATCCAGAGGGCACATTTATAACCGAAGGAAAACAACAGAATTATTCAGTTGAGGATGTTGCGAGTTTTGTTGAGTTTGCAAAAGACAAAATTGGAATTGCAGAGTCACAGCCTTTGAGCGCGGTTTTGCAGCTCTTATCACAGGAGATTAAGCCCACCATATTAGGCTCATTGAACCGTACACATGCGCGCATTCGTAGGTTAGCTAGGCACATGCTGCAATTGCATTTGAAAGAGCCCAAGAATGAGACCACAATCACTGAAATTGTAAACAACCTGACACAATTATTAGGCTCTCACAATCATCTAATCCATAGAAAGGAAGCTTCTGAGGTTATAGGATTTGGCAATTTAATTGAAAAAGCTGAGCCTGAAACAGAAGGCTTAATAGAAAATTTGTTCTCCTCATATGAATTGGAATTCCAGTTGAAACAACCATTTGACCCACTAAAGTTGTTAACTGGCACCGAAACGGAAAAAGACATTATAATAAAACAGGCGTACATTGAAAGTTCAAGTATTAGCCATTTGTTTGAGACTCCGTTACGCATACAACTAAATGCGCAAACACATCAACTTAATGTGCAGCCTACAGGAGTCGCTGCTTGGCGTATGGAAACTCAATAAAGAGAAAGTGAATAAAAATGGAAAACAAGAATTCATCCGCGATGCCAATTAACTATCAAGTCATGGGTTTACCTATTCAGACAGGTACTAGTCAGCCGATTTCAATAGCTTTCGTTCACACGCCTGTCTCATTACCAGGTATGGAATTGGGTCAATCTATTGTATTTGATTTAGAGGTAAAAGAAAAACATCTGGAGCAGCTTTGGAATTGGACAGAGCCACGCTTACAAACTCAAGTGGTAGAGCTTACCTATACTCAAGAAAAGTCTTGGGAACAAGCATTGGAGGAGGTTTTAAGTAACCGAGCTAATACTTGGAAGGAGTTGGCCGGGCTTTGAAATTTCCAAATAGGGAGGATATAGTTAACCTTAATATTCGTCATGTTAGAGAGACGGGGGGCAATTGGAACGCTCCAGAGAATATGGTGAATCCTGGAAGTTTAGAGTGGGTACTCGAAGCAATTCGGTACCCACTTTTTGGTGTAGATCTTTACCCGTCAATTGGACATAAAGCTGCAATCTTAGCTTGGACTATTATAGATGGTCATGTTTTTCTAGATGGATGCAAGCGAACAGGGATATCGTCCATGGAGATATTTCTAATTACCAATGGATATAGACTGGATGCCTTAGGTAATGAAATCAGGGATACTGCCCTAAAAATAGCAAAGCGAAAAGAAGAGCCATATTCAATCGTAGAATTTACAGATTGGGTTACGAGCAAAGCCAAGCCAAATCGCATCATATATATTGCGCCTACAAGTTCACAGGTGCTCTAGATAACATAAGCTGGGATAATTCCTTTCCTGTAATGGTTACTCGACTGCACTCCGATGATGATTAATTTACTACCTACTGAAAAGTACCATGTTCCTGCTACTTAGGCAATCTATCTCTTTGGCTTTTGAAGGTTCTCAATAAAACGAAATACTAAGCATTGGTTGCTTCTCACCGCATATCGAATTCCAATTTGAATCAAAATTATTCCCCCGAAAATAAGCAACAAATCATTTGCCCAAAACAACCAGGAAGGAATATTAAACATCATCAAAACGAGGTCAATAAGACCTGCAATAATAATGACAATTCCAGTACCTATCATCAATTTGTGGCGCGGCTCTCTGTCGTTCCACCAATTGACGAGACCAATGACCATGATGATAAGTTCCTGAAAAAAATAGCGATCATCGTGTTCAGCGATTTGGGTAGCTAGTTGTTTTGTGCGAGCATAATTCATCTTTGCCTCCACCAGTAGCATTCCGCCCGATTTTCTATCGTAAGTATACCATGTGCGTTGCCCAACGAGAATTGATGGCTATTGCAGTATCTAGAGTGGGAGTCCTCTGCTAGGCTTTATGTGCAGACGGTTCTGCATTTTAATACGTTACAATCCACGAATTACGTTTTTCGTTTTAACAAGGAGATTTTATGGATTTTTCCCTCGTAACTTCTGTATTCGATACGCTCCGCATCACTCCACCTTCTAAATTGATCCTACTCGAAGCAGCGACTCTTTCCACCGCCCATGTGCCGCCTTACCCGCCGGATATGTCGGTTCTATTTACATCTGTGAATTCAGAGGCAATCGCTTTGCAGTTGAAAACTGTCTTGCTGACGACGTATCCCAAAGAACATGCGGTTTATTTTGTTGAAAATGGGATTAAGAAAGAACAAACTCTTGAATCAATTGGCAGCGAAAATTTTTCAGAAAATGCTTGTTTATACGTTCCCGCTCTTGGAGAAGGCACGTCCTTCGAATCGTTCGCTGAGATCGTTGCACACCTGCGCGCGCCAAATGGCTGTCCTTGGGATCGAGAGCAAACGCATGAATCGCTGCGCAAACATTTATTAGAAGAGTCGTACGAAGCAATTGCTGCCATCGACTCCGGTGACTTTGCCGATATGCGTGAGGAGTTTGGAGATTTGTTATTGCAGGTTGTATTGCAGTCGCAAATTGCAAACGAAGAGGGTGAATTCAATGTCAATCAGGTGATTCATGGAATTCATTCCAAAATCGTGCGGCGGCATCCGCATGTGTTTGGTGACGTGAAATTGGAAGGCGTAAGTGGTGTTTTGGCGAATTGGGAGAAGCTCAAAGAGCAGGAACGAAAAGATAAGAAGCAGGAAAAGGGATTACTGGATGGTGTTCCTATTGCTATCCCGGCGCTCGAACAGGCACAGGAATATCAGGATCGCGCCGCCCGCGTCGGTTTTGATTGGCCCGAGATCGAAGGTGTTTTAGATAAGGTCAAAGAAGAGATAGATGAGATTAAGAATGCTGAGACCGATTTCGAGCTTGCCTCTGAAATTGGAGACCTGTTCTTTGCCATCGTCAATCTGGCGCGCTGGAAACATATAGATGCCGAATCAGCATTACGCGGAACAAACATGAAGTTCAAAAAACGTTTTGCTTATATAGAACAGGGTGCAAAGAAACAGGAAAGAAGATTATCTGCGTTATCCTTGGATGAGATGGAATCCTTGTGGCAGGAAGCGAAGAGGAAAAATTAGAATTATTTGTTCGCTGATCTGATTTTGCCAATCTCATCTAAAACAGTCTGGGCTGCAAATTGTAAATGTTCTTCATGAAGGGATTCATCAAGACTTTTAAGAACATTAAGTCTTGATCTGATCAGGGCGTGTTGATCGGGATGCGCATGTGCATCTTGAATTAAACCGCCAACGACAATCATCTCTAAAGTCTGTGAAGCAGCCGCCCGCAAATATGGCTGAGGACTTCTAATCAGTTCCCTTAATTCAGCTTCGATAAAATCCTTTTGATGAGTGTCTCTGACATCGGCTACAAATAGCGCCTCAGATGCGCCGTTTCGTGCAATGCTAGATTTATCATTCTCAAGAAGGTGAAACAGACTTTGAATGAACTCAGGCTTTTCCTGGGCGAGCATTCCTAGAACGGATGCTGCACCGGATTGAACAGCAGAGTCCCCATTACCGAGCAAAGCAATCAGCCCTTGAACGATTTCAGGAGTGAATGCTCCAGGATTCCTTTGTGCCAGTTCCCCCAAAGCGGATGCCACATTGGAACGCAGACCAAGATCTTCATCTGCAAGCCGAGCAGACAAGGATTGAACGATCTCGGGCGTGAACAACTCGGGCTTAGTCTGCGCAAGCTTACTTAAAGCAAATGCTGCGCTACAGGGCACAAAGGATCCGCCGTCCTTCAGCAATGCCATCAGAGTTCGAAGAGTCTCACCCGTGAAATATTCAGGCTTGGCCTCGGCGAGTTGACCTAAGGTAAAAGCCGCGTTGGAGCGGACGAATGGCTCGTGATCGGCAAGCAGGGTGGTTAGGGATCGAACAGTCTCAGGTGTGAAAAACTCGGGTCTCGTTCGCACAAGTCCGCCGAGGGCAGATGCCACACTGGCGCGCACATGGTAGTCTTCGTCGCCAAGTAAGGTAGTCAAGGAATGAACGATTTCAGGTGTAAAGAACTCAGATCTCATCTGCGCAATTTGTCCCAGCGCAGATACTCCTGTAGCGCGTATGCTGCCATCTTTATCAGTAAGCAACACCAACAGGCTTGGAACAATCTCTACTGGGAAGGATGTGGGATCGATCCTGGCAAGCTGTTCTAAGGCGAACGCTGCTCGGTAGCGCACATCGCTATCCTTTTCATCCAGCAGTCCAGCGAGAGATCGACTCACTTCGGGTTTCGATTGTGCCAATGATCCCAGAATTAATATCGTCTGCTCGGAGTGCATCATATAGTCTTGTTTGATGAGAAGATCAGCCAAGGATTGAATGATTTCCGGTGTGAAGGACTTGGGATTGGTCACTGCGAGTTTACGGAGGATGGAAGCGGCGCCGGAGCGTACATTAATATTTTTATCGGAGAGCAGAACTGTAAGGGATTGAACGATCTCTGGTGTGAAAAACTCGGGCTTCATCCTTGCGAGTTGTTCTAGGTCGGATACTTCATTGGATGTCACAATTGAGTTCTCGGAACCGATAAAACTGCGTGACAAGATATCCATGTTGTAAGCAGGTCGTCTCAACCACCTAAGCCATTTCGTTTGGATATCCGATTTGAGGCAATGCGCCAATTGATCGCCCCACAGCTCATATCCCTCTTTGCCATGCAGAAACCAAAAGCCGCTCAATTTCCCCTGGTCAAAGTCTTCACATCTATCATTTGCCAGGTCCTCTTGCTTGAAATCTGTTTGGATTACAACCCTGCCGAAGCCTGGCAGGAAAGGGAATTGATGGGTACCAGCCCGCAGAACGATGTATGTATGATCGATACCAAAGTAATAGGCTTGTTTCAGATAGAAGAAATAAAGACCCAAAAGAATAATCAACGGCATAACAACTGCACAACCGCTACGAAATCTCTTTTTGATTCGTTCCTGTGCAGTGTCTTTTGCTGCCAATTGCTTATGTGGAACAGGGAGCAAAGAAACAAAACCGAAGATTGTCAGAACTTTCATTGAAGAAAATGGATTTGCTTTGAAGTGATGCAGAAGGATTGGTAATCTAGCTCGGAAAATTCCTAATTTCCAGAGGAAGGGACATCAAAAATTCGTCGTAGAATTTCCCCTCATAGAGCAAAGAGCGCGGCTCCGTGCCGTATGTTGTAAATCCACAACGTTCATAACAACGAATTGCGGATTTATTTGTTGCAACGACTGCCAGGCGGAGAATAACGATGCCTCGTGTCTTTGCCCACTCGATGCAACTGCGAATTAATTCTTCTGCGATATGCAAACCTCGCCAGGAAGAGGTGACATAAACTCCCCAGATATCTGCGCCATGATGAGTCTTCGGCGAACGTCCGCGGGCGATGCCCGTCATTCCAAGGAGCTTGCCATCATTCTCCGCGAAGAAGATTGCCGATTCGTTGTCATCCATGACAAGAGAGTCTTCCCAATATTTCGTCGGATAACTTAAAGAATGCTGATAGTCCATGCTGAATGCGGTGGGACTGTCCTGCAGGGCTTCGAGGCGTAAGTCACGAAAGTTCCACTCATCCGCCAGATTCGATTGGCGGATGACAATTGTCCCTCGTGAAGTCTTAATCGATTTGATCATTTATTGCAATTGAATCGTTTCAACGCTTCATCGAACAAACCGGCAGCGGATGTTTGGTCAGGCGTGTAAACCTTCCAGGCGAAAACGCGGTCGCCACAGGTCCAGGCTGCCGCGCCGCCGTACGGCAGATTTGGAGATGCTGTAGATGTAATCGGCGTGTAGATCACATTCATGTCGCCAACCAACTTTACTTCCTGATTTCCCGCGCGTGCATCCGTTTGTTGATTAACGATCAGGTTGAGCAAAAAAGACGGGTCCGTTGCTCCGGGCGAAATCTGCCACATCACCTGGATAAAAAGATTGGTATTGTAAGAGGCAAGAATGCCAGCACTGTAGGTACTCGGTGAACCAATGTTTTGCTGCGCGTTGACATCGTAAAATGCCATATCCTGCGGATGACCAATGCAGAACTGATATTCACAAAACAATCCTTTTAGATCAAAAAGCGTGGCAGTTGGAACCGGAACCAGGGTCGAAACAACAACCGGTGTGTTCGCTTTAATACCTGCCAGCATGGTGGCAACAGCATCATCCACGGGTAAGCTGGGAGTTTGGGTTTTGGATGGCATCGAACATGATGTTAAAATCAAGAAAACAACAATAATTAAGAAACGTCTCATGCGTCGATTATACAGTTTTTCGGAACATTTCAAAACTCTCGACGTTTAAAGGGTAAAGGAGCGAAGATGAAAAGACTTTTTGTGATGCTAACCTTAATCATTTTGGCGATCAGCGCTTGCGTGCCACAGGCACAGGCAACTCAGGAACCGGTCGTGGTTCAGCCGCAGCCTACCCATATCAATGTGGACTTAACGCCAGCACAACGCATTGCGATTTCGACACTTGCTAAAAACCTGGGCATTACGCCCGATAAAATCAAATTGGTTTCGACAGAAGCTGTAGATTGGCCCGATAGTTGTTTGGGAGTTCAAACGGAAGGGATCATGTGTTCACAGATCGTGACGCCTGGTTTCAAAGTGACTTTGGAAGCGAACGGCAAGAAGGTGGAATACCACACGAATCAGGATGCCAGTGTGATCGTCCCCGCGACGGTGGCTCTGACCTGGAAGCGCAGCGGCGGCGTAGCAGGCTTTTGCGACAATATGATGATTTACCTTTCCGGCGAAGTACAGGCAACTTCGTGTAAGAGCGGTGATATTGTACAAAAGCCGCTAAGTGAACTTGTCTCTCCTGCCGAGATAGCTGTGTTGAATGATTGGATTTCGAAATACGGCACGGTCAATATCGATGCCTCGGATCCTGCCGGTGTTGCAGACCGCATGACTGTCAATTTAAAATTAATTGGTACTGGCACCCAGCAACTTACTTCAAAAGATGCGCAACAATTGCTGTTGCAATTTGTTCAAAACCTCAATCAAAAATTGATGAGCAAGTAACAAAAAGAGCCTCGCAAGAATGCGGGGCTCTTTTGATTCCAGGACAAATTAGTGACCACTGCCAGGCATTGGCGTACCGTTATAAATTTCGGCGTTGGCGGGTCCATCTACTACCAAGAAGCCAGCTAATCCACGTTGTAGGCGAGCGAGCGCATGATCTACAAGGATGTATTTACCGGGCACCTGCAGTGTGAACTCAACCATCGTGGCGCCGCCGGGCGGGACCATCGTCGTCTGGACGTTGGTCAGGGCAGGGGAGGTCAATGAGGCTTGATCGTAGACTCGGTCGAAGATTTCGCCGATCACATGGAAGGAGGATGTGAAGTTTGGTCCACCCACTCCAAAAAAGATACGAACGGTTTCACCAACTTTGGCTTTGAGAGGTTTCTGGGTTGTCAAACTACCGACAGCTGTATAGAGCTCACCCTGCATTACATAGAATTCATGATCGACAGGGGGCAGTCCTTCTTCCGGCTCGACAAGTATCATTCCATACATGCCATTCGAAATATGTTCTGCAACCATGGGCGTCGCGCAGTGATACACAAACAGACCCGGATTCAGCATCTTCGCTGTGAACATAGTCTCCTGACCTGGAGCGGTTGTTGTCATGACGGCGCCGCCACCAGGACCCGTAACCGCATGCAGGTCCACCGAGTGAGCCATCTTGCTATCCGCGCTATTCTTCAGATGGACTTCAAGCGTATCGCCAACGCGGACACGGATAAAGGGTCCGGGTACCTGACCGTTGAACGTCCAGTATGTGTAAGTTGTTCCGTCGGCAAGTTGACCTTCGACTTCAACGGTTTCTAAATCCACGCGTACAGTTTGCGGTGGACGGACACCAATCTCTGCCGGGATATCCGTCGGATCACGAACGATGTCTGCGCCTTTCGTTGCAGGACTATTCATTACCATCGGTTCACTGGCGACAGCAGCTGCGTTGGCAGGTGCAGATGTTGCAGCGCTGCTGGCTGTGCTTGCGCTTCCGGTCACGATAAAAGTACCAACCATGCCAGCTTCTTTATGTCCGGCAAGCAAACAGTTGTACTTAAATGTGCCGGGTTTATCGGCAACAAATTGGAATGCGGAACTGGTTCCCTGACCGGCAACATGCTCTGATTGGGCATTGAAATCGGGGAAGGCGACATCGTGTTCCACGCCATCACCGGCAGTCACGGTAACTTTGACTGTATCGCCCACGTTGGCGCTCAGGGTTGGGTTCTTGACGCCGTCAATGCCGCCACCCATGCCCACAAATGCCATCTGGCCATCCGCCATGGTCGTCATCAGCGAATATTCGACAGTTTTGGCATCGGTGTTGAGACTGTTGGTTTGATTTTTTGCGGCGCCGCCACAGGCGGTGAGAAGAACAGTGAAGGCGAGCAGCAGACTAAAAAGTTTGAATGAAAGTTTCATTTGGTGCTCCTTTGGGCTTGATAATTCTCTTTGACACATTGTTCCAAATCTTGAGTAAGATCTTCCAGCTCAACTTCATAGGTCTCAGCAACATCCTTCAGCGTACAGAAGCGTTGTAGAAGACAGCCAACACAATCTGTATTTCGGTTTCGAAAGACCGAAAATACGAGCGGCCATTTTTTCAAAATATCTTCG
>WNFY01028435.1_pt1 | contig 13080 bp, 11 predicted proteins | sample 5400091 | NCBI WGS metagenome assembly WNFY01 (sample SAMN13153364, study PRJNA577476) | soil metagenome | isolation source: 60 cm soil or saprolite under grassland replicate 1 | place: USA:California | collected 2016-06-15 | reverse complement strand
CGCGATGTACACGACCGCTCCCATCCAGTGGATCAGGATGATCCACAGCCAATACGTGTCGGGACGACGGCGGATGAAGTGGACAATGGCGACAATCCGCACCAGAATGCCCCACCATGAAAACGCGAAAAAAAGCAATGAACCCATAATTGCCCGCGCACTATAACATAGCCGCAATGGACACCTGAATTGCATCGAAGACCTCGGCTCAATGCTAGAATTTGTATGGTGAAGGTTCCCATCCGCCTCTTAGCCGTTGATATTGACGGTACCCTGCTGAATCCTCAGTTTTCTATCTCTGATCCAGATCTCAGTGCGCTGCACCCAGCTCGGCTTCGATCTATGGGTCATCAGTTCCAATGGCGGGGTAACGCGTTCTTTGAGCGGAGAGACCTTCCATCGCGACATGCTGCCGGCGCAGACTTGCCGGGAATTGTGCGGCAGCATGCGGGAATTTCGCGGCAATACCGTCCTAACCTTCGACAAAGAAACCAAAGGCGCGTTGGTGCTCGAGCACATGAATGAATTGAATGGAAGCATTCAGCGCTGGCTGGAAAAGAATCTTTCCTACATCGACTTTGTGGTTCCGATTGAAGATGCGCTCACCGCCGATCCCATACAAGCCATGTTCTGCGGGCCGATCGCACGTATGCGTCAAGCGCTTGAGGTTCTTTCCGCGAGCAAGTTAGCTGTGACCGTTTTACGGACGGAATACCCGGTGCGTGATTTATCGATTGTTGACGTTCTGAAAGAAGGCTGTTCGAAGGGCCACGCCCTGGAGCGCTGGGCCAATTACCGCGGCATTGCGCGCGAGCAGGTCATGGCCATCGGTGACAACTATAACGATATAGAAATGCTTGCCTTTGCCGGGCTCCCGTTTATCATGGGAAACGCATCAGAGGAACTGCGCCGCCGCAACGGCTGGGCGGTTACTCTGCCAAACGATCAGAGCGGCGTAGCAGCGGCCATTGAGCAGGTGATGGGCGGACGATGAAAGTCGGCGGGCGAAGACGCCCGCCGGACAGCCGGCAAGATGCAGGCGCTACTGGATGTTCACGATCATAAAATTCGTTACAGGTGTTGCGCTGCTTACCGCCGCAATATCATCGTCCGCATCTGATGTGGCCATTCTGCGCAATGGTTTCTCCATCCGCCATGAGCGCCGCGACGTGTTGGGAGCGGTTACGCGCCTGTACACTGCGGCGGACGCCAGCAGTTATGTCGATGTTTCCACCGATCAGATCGATCATTTCGAAAAGGATTTTTCAGTTCCGCCGCCGGCCACCAAACGCGAAAATCCCAAGAACCTGAATGAGATCATCAACACCATCAGCGATCGCCATCATCTTGATCCCGATCTCATCAATAGCGTGATTCATGCTGAGAGCGCCTTCAACCCGCGTGCCGTATCACCGAAGGGCGCCCAAGGACTAATGCAGTTGATGCCAGGGACTGCCTCGCAGTTGGGAGTGAGAAACGCGTTTGATCCGCATGACAACGTGGAGGGCGGTACATCTTATCTGCGGCAGCTTCTTGAACAGTACAATTTCGATCTCATCAAAGCCCTCGCTGCTTACAACGCAGGCCCACACCGGGTGCAACGTTATCGCGGCGTTCCGCCGTACTACGAAACCAGAGCATACGTCGCCCGCATTGTTCGCGAATTCAATCGCAAGAAACTGGCGGAGCAGAAAGCATCTTCCGCCGCGAAGAATGCGCAGAGTAAGACCAAGGGGCATCCTCGCGCGACTGTGAAGCAGGCTTCTGTTCCAGAAACTTCTCAGCAAGTGACTCGCTAGCGGTCTTGCCAAACAACAGCGCCTGTCTGGGTGCGTTGACCCTCGCGCTCCTGTCATTTACCTTGGCATGGGCGTGTTTGGGTACGCAAGCGACACTTGCTTGCGTCTTGGGCGTGCGCATTCAATGACAAAAAAGCAAATTTTGCTTTACGGGCTGGCTGCTGTCGTTTTGGCTGTGCTGGTCTATATGCAATTTCGTACTTGGCGGAACTTTGACTGGCCTACTTTTTGGAGCCAGACCGATGAGGTAAATAAGTCGCATATTTTCCACGCGATTGCGCTCATTTACCTCGCCTATGTGATGCGAGCTATTCGATGGAAAATCTTTCTTCGTCCAGTACGTCCACGCGCCTCTGCTTGGGGCTTGGTGGCGCCCACATTGATTGGCTTCACCGGGTTGGCGATGCTTGGACGTCCTGGCGAGTTGATCCGTCCCTACCTGATCGCCCGCCGCGAGAATTTGAGTTTCTCTTCTCAGCTTGCCGCCTGGGCAGTCGAACGCATTTTTGATATTGGAGCTTTTACGTTCCTGCTCTTGCTGACAGTTTTTTTTGCCAGAGCGCCTCGCAGGCTAGCCGATTATCACAGTCTTCGTGAAGCTGGCCTGGTGCTCACTGCTTTGTCGGTAGGCTTGACTTTGGCCGCCATAGCGGTTGCCCGCAGTGGAGAGGCATTGGCGAACTGGGTGGAGCGGCGTTTTTCGCATCTTGCTGCGAATCTGGGTCATCGCATCGCTCTGCGCATCCGTGAATTTCGCAGCGGCCTGGATACGATTCACGATCCCGCATCCCTGCTCATGCTAATCGGCGTTTCGGTCCTAATGTGGTGCGTGATCGCCGTCGCCTATAAAGAAGTGACCCATTCTTATGGTGCGGACTCATTGGAGATTCCACAAACCCAGGTCCTGCTGTTGATGGGCTCAAGCATGGTGGGATCGCTGATCCAGTTACCGGGTGTCGGTGGTGGCTCACAGCTCGCGACCATTGCCGCCCTTCAGCACCTCTTCGACGTTCCCAAAGAGCTGGCCGCAAGCTGCGGAATTATGCTCTGGCTAGTGACGTTTGTTGCGGTGGTGCCGCTGGGATTGGTACTGGCGCATCGCGAGAGATTGTCGTTCCGTAAGCTGTCGGCAGAGAGCCAGCTCGCGGAAGAGGCCAGCACACCGCCTTCCGCCGCTTCCACCTGATGGAGCGGTTCCGAATCGGCAATTCTATAGAACCTTCGTGTGTAGTGGTCACGATTCGCCAGACGGCTCACGACCGGCGCCTGAAGAGTCCCCTGCTACAATTGCAGCAGTTCCCAGAGTCATGAAGTGTCCTTTCTGTGGTTTTGAAAATGACAAGGTGGTGGATTCGCGCGAAAGCAAGGAAGCCGATTCCATCCGCCGGCGCCGCGAGTGTCTGAAGTGCGGTAAGCGCTTCACTACTTACGAACGCATCGACGAAATTCCCTACATGGTGGTCAAGAAAGACGGCCGCCGGGAGAAATTCGATCGCCAGAAGGTGCTGAATGGCTTGCTGCGGGCCTGCGAGAAGCGACCCGTACCGATCAGCAAGCTGGAGCAGATCGTAAATGAGGCGGAAGGATTTGTAATCGAGTCCCCCGAGCGCGAGCGCAAGACCAGCGAACTGGGCGAGCTGATCATGAACCGACTGCGTCGGTACGACAAGGTAGCGTATGTGCGCTTTGCCTCGGTTTATCTGGATTTCAAGGACGTGCAAGAATTCATGGTGGAGCTAAAAGATTTATTGAAGACGAAAGAAACGCCAGAGCCGCGCGGCAAGGGCGTATTGAAGAATTGAGGCATTTAATCATTGAGCCATTGAAGGATTGGGTCGTGGTAGAAGGGCGTGAGCAGGAGAATGCAAATGCACTTGCGAAGGCAGATGCGCTACGGCGGCGCACAAAGAAATTTGCGATTCGTATAATCGCTGTCTTCCGATCACTGCCTCGCTCTCCAGACGCGCAAACGCTCGGGAAACAGCTTCTGCGATCAGGCACCTCAGTAGCGGCAAACTATCGTGCTGTTTGCCGTGCCCGGTCGAAGGCTGAGTTCATTGCAAGACTCGGTATCGTGGTCGAAGAAGCAGACGAAACGGTATTTTGGCTGGAGCTGTTAACTGAAACCGGTATCGTTCGTCCGGAACGAGCGAACGATCTGCTGAAAGAAGCCAATGAGCTTGTTGCTATCTTCGGAGCCTCACTGCGGACCTCCAAGCGCGGCACTAATGATTCAATCGATCAATGATTCAATCCCTCAATCGTCAACCTATGACCCACAAGATCACTCTCATTCCCGGCGACGGCATTGGCCCGGAGGTCACGCAGGCTACCGTTCGCATTTTAGAAGCAACCGGCTTGAAGTTCGAATGGGAGACTTTCGAGGCGGGCGCTGACGCCTACGAGAAATATCACGAATACATTCCGCGAGAGCTGATCGAATCGATCGAGCGCACGCGAGTTGGACTGAAGGGTCCGGTGACTACGCCGATTGGTGGCGGGTTCGCCAGTATCAATGTCGAACTGCGCAAGCGCTTCGAGCTTTACGCGAATTTTCGCCCCATTCGTAACCTGCCGCATATCCCCACTCGCTATCCCGACGTTGATCTGATCATTGTCCGGGAAAATACCGAGGGACTTTATTCCGGGCTTGAGCACGAAGTTGTTCCTGGCGTAGTCGAGAGTTTGAAAGTCATCACTGAGAAAGCATCCACGCGCATCGCCCGCTTTGCTTTCGAATACGCTCGCAAGAGCTGTGCGCGCAACGTCGCGAAAGAATATCCCGAGATTACCTACGGCGAGCACATTGTAGACAACACCTGCATGCAACTGGTCATGAATCCTTATCAGTACGACATGCTGGTGATGGAAAACCTTTACGGCGACATCATCTCCGATTTATGTGCCGCGTTCGTGGGGGGCCTCGGGCTTGTTCCAAGCGCGAATCTGGGCGAGCGCTGTGCGATATTTGAGGCGGTTCATGGCTCTGCGCCTGATATCGCCGGCAAAAATATCGCTAATCCCACCGCTGTTATTCGCTGCGCTCTTCTGATGCTTCGTCATATTGGCGAGTTCGATGCGGCTCTCAAGATCCGCAATGCTCTGGAGAGGGTTTATCGTGATCGGGATAAACTTACGCGCGATGTGGGCGGCAAGGCCGGCACGTCTGAGTTTGCCGATTCGGTGATTGAAGCTATGGAAACCTCCGCTGTCGTTTCTCACCGGTGAGTAGTTCTTCTCGGCCAGATTTCTGGATCTCAGCTTGGCTTCCGGGTTTGACGAAGTCTCGCGATTTTGAGTAACATCTTTTTTCTCCAAGGACCCTAGGGGATGGTGAAGCCAATACGGCGAGTGGGTGTAGTTCTCTTCCAGCTCGGTGGGCCCGATACGCTGGAAGCGATCGAACCTTTCCTTTTTAATCTCTTCTGTGACCCCGATATCATTGATTTTCCCTTCGCCCGCATCGGACGAAAGCCGCTGGCGAAGCTGATTTCCACCACACGCGCCAAAAAAGTTCAGCATCATTATTCAACCATCGGTGGAGGATCGCCGATCCGGCGCTTTACCGAGCAGCAGGCCCGGGCTTTGCAGCTAAAGTTGCATAGTTTCGGGCTGGATGCGCGCTGTTTCGTCGCTATGCGCTACTGGCATCCTTTTACTTCCGAGGCGATTGAGCATCTGCGCCGTGCCGAGTGTGACGAAGTGGTTCTGCTTCCGCTTTATCCGCAATACTCCAGCACGACGACCGGCAGCAGTTTGAACTTCCGCTTTATCCGCAATACTCCAGCACGACGACCGGCAGCAGTTTGAATGAGTGGCGGCGACTGTTTCAGGATGACGTGGCTGTCTATTGCATCGAGAACTTCTACACGAACGGAGTTTATCTGGAAGCGGTGATGGAAAAGATTAATGAGGCCCTCGCGCGGTTTAACGAGCCGGACGAACCTGAGTTGATTTTTAGCGCGCATAGCGTTCCCTTGGCGATTATCGAAAATGGCGATCCTTATCAGCAGCAGATCGAGGAAACAGTGGAACTCCTGATGCAGCGCGGCGGATGGAGAAACGCGTATCGACTTTGCTATCAAAGCAAAGTGGGCGCCAGCAAATGGCTGCAGCCCTCATTGCGCAGCACGCTGCGCGATTTGGCAGCGCAAAATGTGAAAGAGGCGTGTGTGGTACCGATCTCATTCGTTTCGGACCACGTGGAAACTCTGGGAGAGATTGACCACCAGGCGCGCGAGCAGGCGGCTGCACTGGGAATTGAGCGCTTTGAGATGATGGCCGGTCTAAACGATTCGCCGACCTTCATTGCGGCGCTGGCGGATTTGGTGATGAATGCGATCGGAGCAGAAGTAAGGGACGCGGAACGCTTGGTTGCAGCGGACTGAATGGAATCGCCGCGTAGGGGGCTTCACCCGCCCGCCCGGACGAGTGCATCCGGGCCTACGTGAGCAGTGGCAATGAACACGTAGGGGCGGGTGCCCTCACCCGCCAGCCCGGACGAGGCGTCCGTGGTTCATGCAAGAGGTGACAGACGAATGGCAGACGAATCCAAAGGCGTTCTCGGGCATCTTCCCCCACTGCCGCGGAAGGCGCTCAACAATTCGGTGATTGGTATGGAGCAGGCTTACCGTCAGAGGAAGGGTCTGCCCCTTCTCAGTGATGCCGATATCGAAGCACTGAAAGCCGGCGAGCCTATGCCATGGGAGCGCAGCGACGGCGGAAGTTCGACTGCTACGACTGTAGCTACGTCGGTTCCGGCTGCGCCTGCGGAGTCTGCTCCTCCCGCAGCCGCTTCTGCTTCTGCGCCGGCCTCCGGCGTGATTAGTGAAGAAGTGGCCAAGTGGGTTGCCGAAGGAAAGAAATGGAGCAAGTCGGCAATTGCCGCCGAACAAGCGCGCCGCGGACGAAAAGGGCTTCCCGCACTGACGGATGCTGAAGTCACTGCCCTGCTTGGCGAGCCTGCGCCGCAGGCCGCAGCTGCCCCAGCGCCGTCCACTGCTGCCAAGCCCGCCGCGCCAGCCGCTCGTCCTGCTGCTGCGGCCGCGTCGGCGGCTGCTTCGGTCGCGCGTGGAGGAGAGTCGACAAGATACGTTGGCACCCCTGCAGTTGGAACTTCCAAAGCCGCCGCTGCTGGGGGTGTGGCCTCTGTCGGTCCTGAAGATAGCGAAATCAATCGGGGCCGCCGCCGGTTTGCGTGGACGGCAGTGGCAGCATTTCTGACGGCTTGGTTCCTGGCCTTTTTCCGCTTCTTCCTGCCGCGAACGTTGTTCGAACCAGCCACCAGTTTCAAGATCGGCTATAAGGCCGATTACGGGCTAGGTGTCGACACCAAGTGGCAGCAGAAGTACCGCATATGGGTAGATCGCACCCCCGACCGCATCTTTGTGATCTACGCTCGCTGCACACACCTGGGCTGTACCCCCGACTGGAAACCGAGCGAGAACAAATGCGGCTACGACAGCGAGGGAGTCAATTTTGAGGGGCCCGCACCGCGTCCGATGGATCGCGCCCATGTGGAAGAGGCTCCTGACGGCCAGATCCTGGTGGATGTCTCCAAGCTGTACCAGTGGCCGAAGGGGCAGCCGAGTCAATTTAATGATGACGGAGCATTTCTGCCAGGATAGCGGAACTGCCGAGCTTCGCTCGACCCGGCGGGTGAGGACACCCGCCGCTACGTGAGCTGAGAAGAGGATGGCAATGGCTGAAGAAAACGGGAACGGAAAAAACGGAAATCGGGTAGGTCTGCTTGAGCGCGTGAAAGCCGGCGTCAAACAAGATGTCCAGTCGCTTAAGACGGACATGCCTGCCAAAGCGAAAGAGCAGATTGATTTGCTCAAAGACCCAACAAAGACCCAGGTCTACACTTCCATCTTCCGCCACAAACATGACGACACTCCGCGCAACCGGGCACTGGGAGTGCTATCGAACGTGTTCCTGCATCTGCATCCGGCGAAGATCAATCGCGACGCCGTGCGTTACAGCTACACCTGGGGTATGGGCGGTATCACGTTCTATCTATTTATTGTGCTCACCTTCACCGGCGTGCTGCTGATGTTTTATTACCATCCCAGCAAGGTTCAGGCATTCCGGGACGTGCTCTACCTCGAGCATGACGTTCCCTTCGGAAAGCTCCTGCGCAATATGCATCGCTGGGCCGCGCACCTGATGGTGATCGCCGTATGGCTACACATGTTCCGTGTGTTCCTGACTGGGTCGTACAAGAAGCCTCGCGAGTTCAACTGGAATATCGGAGTGCTGCTGCTGGTGTTCACGTTGCTGCTTTCGTTCACTGGATATCTGTTGCCGGACGATCAGCTCGGATTCTGGGCCGTGACTGTCGGTACGAACATGGCGCGCGCGACGCCGGGGCTGGGCCACGAAGGACCGTTCGGAAAGCAGCTAGGCATGACGCCGTATAACGACGTTCGTTTTGGATTGTTGGGCGGCTCGATCGTAGACGCGAACGCTCTGCTGCGGTCTTATATCTGGCACTGTATTGGGATTCCGATCGTCGCATCGGTTCTTATGATTGTGCACTTCTGGCGCGTGCGAAAGGATGGTGGCATTTCCGGACCGGCGCCAGTGATGCTGGCGTCAGAGGTGAAAGAGCCGAGAAGGTAAATGTAACACGTGGCGACAGCCGCCTTCGGCTGTCATGGCCGAGCGCAGCTCGGCGGAGGCCTGCTAAGAACTGTCGAGCTTCGCTCGACCGGACGGGCGAGGGCGCCCGTCCCCACGCGAGTCGCGGAGAACTCTTATGGATTGGCGACAACTTTGGGATATTGCTTCGGCGCCTGACAATGTGCCAATTGTCGGCATGATTCCGCTGCTGGCCTTCTACATTTACCTCGCGTGGAAGCAGGCGCACGCAAACGATCAACTGATTGGCGAACTTGAGACCAGTCCAGCGATGGCAAAGACTCACCACCGCAAAACCTGGCCGTTCCGCACCGGCTGGCAAAAAGAAGTCCACGTCTGGCCGTTTCTTCTGCGCATTGAGTTTCTCGCCGCCATCATTGTCACGATCGTTTTGATGATCTGGTCTATCACGCTCTATGCTCCGTTAGAAGAGCCTTCAAATCCAAACCTGACGATGAATCCTGCGAAAGCGCCGTGGTACTTTATTACACGTGGAAGCAGCGCAAGTTCTCGATCGGCACCTTTTTATTCGGATTCATCGTTTTATGGGTTTCGATGATTATCATCGGGACTTTTATCCGCGGTCCCGGATGGCAATGGTTCTGGCCCGGACAAACCTGGGATCACAATCGCTTGATTTACGAAGTGAACCGCGATTTGCCGGATATCTTCGGGATCGGTTCGAATCTGGTGAAAGCAATCTTCGGCGCAATTGTGGTCGGCGGATATTACGTGATCGGTGGCTTCATCATGCACGCGCTGTTCCGCCGCTACAACCCCAAAGATTATCAGCGGATGAGCCTGCTGCAGTATTCCATCATGCAGTTTTTTATGCTGACCATGGTGGCCTTACCCATCAAGATGTTGTTGCGACTCCTGTTTCATATTAAGTATGTGTGGATTACACCCTGGTTCAATGTGTGAGCTGGCAATGAACGCGTAGGGGCGGGTGCCCTCACGCGCCCGCCCGGACGAGGGCGTCCGGGCCTACGTGAGTAGTGGAAATCAGTTGGGAGGATCTGGTGCCCGAGCAGCCTGTCCCCGAGCAAGACCCGATTGTAACGAAGTCCTACGCGGCTCATTACGTAGTCGCCATGGTTATCCTCATGGCGACCCTGTTCTGGGCATTGTGGGACGAGGCGTTCGGGCAGCGCCCCTGGAAAGCGTTCCAAAGTGAGTGGAAGGATCGCTACATCGCGTTCCTGAAGACGGCGAAGTCAAAGTCTGCGCAATCGGAGAAGCAGGTCGAGCAGAATTCCGACTACCAGCAACTGGAGCAGGCATACGAACAGGCCTATAAAGCCGCGCAACCGCATCGCGATGAATTGCAGAAGCAGATCACAGATCTAAACGCAAAAATAATTGCAGTTCAAAATGTTTTTACTGATCGCCGCGCCTATGCAAACGCACTGACGTACGAAATTGAAACCGGGACCAGCGCATCGAACAAGAAAAGCGAACAGGAAGATCTTGCGAAATACAAAGCGAAGAAATCCACGGTCGAGTATCCGGACGGCCATAGAGAGCAGTACAACTTCCAGCAACTCGAAGCAAAATATAACGCACTCAAAGACGAGCGCACAAAGCTGAGCGCCGAACTGGGTGATGTGCTCAAGCCAGTCACAGAAGCCAGCACGAAGGCTTCGCAGTACATCTCCGATCACATGGTCGATCTCACGCCCACGCAGATTGACGGACTGCGCAAGAAAACGGCTGAATGGGATCCGAAGATTCAACAAATCAACGTCGCCGACGCCAACATCGTAGATCGCTGCGAATCCTGCCACATGGGAGCGCGCGAGCCGGTAAAAATCACCTCAGCCGTCATGACTCCGAAAGGTCAGAAGAAGCCGGATGAATACGCGCGGGCATTTGTCAGCCATCCGGAACCTGAGTTACTCAAAGTCCACGATCCAGATAAATTTGGTTGCTCGCCTTGCCACCAGGGCAATGGGCGCGCCACCACCAGCGTTGAGAAGGCGCACGGAAATTACGAGCACTGGCTGTGGCCGCTCTTTCCGAAGCAGAACGTCGAAGCAGGATGCCAGACCTGTCACGCGGCTGACATGGTGCTGGCCACCAATGAAACTCAGTTCGAGGTCATCAACGAAGGCAAAGATCTGTTCCGCCAAAAAGGCTGTAACGGTTGTCATCGCTACGACGGCTATGACAAAGAACCCGAGGACCTGAACTCTATCAGCCAGCAGCTCAAGCAACTCGAAACCGACAAGAAAGACAATACCAAGCAAGCTGCGGATTTGATGAAGCAGGCCGACGCCGCACAGAGCAACGAAGAAGCCAACCGGCTGAATGACAAAGCAGTCGCTTTGCGAGTGGCAAATAGCAAAATCGATGGGCGCCTGCAGCAGCTCGATTTTCAGTCGCACAGCCTGATGCAGGACATGAAGAAGATCGGCCCGAATTTGAAAGATGTCCGGCTGAAGCTGAACAAGAACTGGATTCCTGTCTGGCTGAAGAAGCCTACTGATTTTCGCCCGACTACAAAGATGCCGAACTTCCGGCTAAACGAGGATCAGATCAAGGCGATTTCCGCTTACATCTGGCAGTCGGGACTGAAGGATGCTCCGCCCAAGCAGAAATCTGGGAACGCCGAGCATGGCAAGGAGCTTTTTGAAACCCGCGGCTGCCTGGCCTGCCACTCGATGGGAGAAGGGTCACAGATGGAGGGTGGCACGTTCGCTGCGAATCTCACTCGTGTTGGCGAAAAGGCGAATTACGATTATCTTGTCCGCTGGATCCATAACGCGCGCGAGCGCACACGCCCGTATTGTCCATATGAGAAGAAAGATATTGGCCCGGAGGATTACGCGAAGAAGGGGCTTCCCTATCAATTCGATCTGCAGCACAGCCAGTGTCCGAATGACGGCCATGAACTGCAAGTTCAGAATATGACGGTAATGCCCAGCTTGCGTTTGAGCGTTGAAGACGCGCAAGACATCGCCAGTTACCTGATCACCCAGAAGAAACAGGAACCGTCCTCGTATTCCGAAGCAGCATTCATGGACGATCCCAAGTTGAAGGATGAAGGTAAAAAGTGGATTCGCCACCTCGGGTGCGCGGGATGTCACGAGATTTCTGGCTTTGAAGATGAAGGACGCATCGGAACCGATTTGACTGTCGAAGGCAGCAAGCCAATCGAGCGGCTGGATTTTGCGCTGTTCACCGAGACCGCACAACGCGGCGGCAAAGAGCCAATCAGTGATGTAGAAGATTTGCAGCGGCTGCCTGAAGGGCCGGCTAAAGGCCCTTGGTACGACCACAAAGGCTTCTTCGAGCACAAGCTTGCTGAGCCAAACATCTATGACAAAGGCAAGATGAAAGTGGAGGAAGAAAAGCTGCGCATGCCGAATGTGCATCTTGATAAGGATCAGATTCGCGCACTGACAACCTTTCTGCTCGGAAGCCAGGAGACTTCCCTTCCCGCCAGCTATCAATACAAGCCGGGTGACTCGCGCCGCGATGTTCAGGAAGGCTGGTGGATCGTCAAGAAGTACAACTGCATGGGGTGTCACCAGTTCATTCCTGGACAGAAGACAGTCTTGATGGGCCTTCCACGTTATCAGGAGGCGCAAGAGCAGTTGCCACCAAAGCTCCTGACTGAGGGTGCGCGCGTCGATCCCGAATGGCTACGGCGTTTCCTTTCAAATCCAGCTCTCAATACAACCGACACGAATCGCAATGGCGTGCGTCCGTATCTCGCGGTACGGATGCCGACGTTCTCATTCTCTGACAATGAACTGCGCAAGCTCGTGCGTTTCTTCCAAGCGCTGTCGCAGCAACCGATGCCGTATGTCCCAGAGCAGGTGCCGACTCTTACTGCAAGAGAGAGCGACATGGCGCGCAGCCTGTTTTCCTCCACTGCGGCCCCATGCCTGAAGTGCCACGCCACTGGCGATCCACAGCATGACAAAATTGCTACGGCACCAAACTTCCTGCTTGCAAAGGAGCGGCTGAAGCCCGACTGGGTGGAACGCTGGATCACCGATCCGCAAAACATCAGCCCAGGAACATCGATGCCATCTGGATTATTCAAGCAGCAGCAGAATGGCCAATGGGTTTTTGCGGGTCCTACGCCGCCATCGTTCCAGGGCTACGACAAAGATCATCGCAAGCTGCTGACCGATTACATCTTCCAGCTCACGCCTGAAGAACAACGGCGGGTTGCGGCAGCCATGGGACGCAGCACTGCATCTACTCCGTCGCGAACCAAACAGAAGCAAGCTGCCGCGCGCACTGGTTCAATCAGCGGCGGTTCGCGATAAAATAAAAGGTTGTCGCATGGGGCATAACACTTACAAGAAAGGTGAGATCATGAATACGAAAAAATGGGCAGCGATGCTCGGACTGCTCTGTCTTTTCGCGTTGGCACTGCTCGTAGGTTGTAGCAAGAAAGAGAACACCAGTGAGGAGCAGGCCACCTCGCCGGCCAAAGAGGCGAAAACTGCCTCCACTCCAATTGATCCCGCCACCGCGGCGACCGTGAGTGGCACTGCAACGTACGGTGGGGCGGTCCCCAAGCCCGCCAAGATAGACATGAGCCAGGATCCGGCCTGCAAGGGCAATAACATGTCTGAGACCATTGTGGCCGACAATGGCAAACTGGCGAACGTTTTTGTGT
>WNFY01022058.1_pt1 | contig 13081 bp, 9 predicted proteins | sample 5400091 | NCBI WGS metagenome assembly WNFY01 (sample SAMN13153364, study PRJNA577476) | soil metagenome | isolation source: 60 cm soil or saprolite under grassland replicate 1 | place: USA:California | collected 2016-06-15 | reverse complement strand
AACTTTCCAGCAGCAATATTGATCGGAATGAGTACTGGAGCTGTGCTTACTGGAAATACAATAGTACTGAAACCTCCCAGTGATGCTCCAGTCATTGGATATAAATTCGCACAAGTCATGGAGGATGCAGGGTTACCAAATGGTGTTCTGAACCTCATCACAGGACCAGGAGCTCAACTTGGCCAGGGACTAGTTGGAAACGAAGACGTCGCAGGTATTGTATTCACCGGTTCAATGAAAGTAGGATACGAGCTGATAAAGCGATTTAACAGAGCCAAATCTCGCCCTATGGTTGTAGAATTAGGTGGGAAGAATCCTGCAATAGTTACTGAAAGCGCAGATCTAGACGAAGCAGTTCACGGTATCTCTAATGCTGCATTTGGTTATTCGGGACAGAAGTGTAGTGCATGCTCGAAGGTGTATGTGCAAAAAATCATCAAAACAGAATTTGTTGAGAAGCTTGTAAAAAAAAGCAAGAGCCTGAAAGTGGGAAATCCTCTTGAACCTAGTACTTTTGTTGGTCCCGTGATAAACATCGATGCATATAAAAATTATCAGAGGTATACGAGGCTAGCATCCCGAGATGGAAAGTTGTTGGTAGGAGGTCGAATTAATAATAGTGGCGATTTAAAGTACGGGCTGTACGTAGAGCCGACGATAATAGACGGGTTGCCTGAAGGTCATAGATTGCTCACAGATGAGCTTTTCCTACCTATATTATGTTTAATAGAGTATGCGAGTCTTGAAGATGCCCTCCTGTCATGTAACAGCTCGGAATACGGCTTAACAGCAGGAATCTATACAAAGAAAAAAGAAGACGTTGAAAAATTTATCGCGAATATCGAGTCAGGTGTAGTATATGTTAATCGCGCTCTAAGCGCAACCACCGGAGCCATGGTTGGCTGTCAATCATTTGTTGGTTGGAAGAGATCAGGCACAACAGGTATCGGCGCAGGAGGGCCTTATTACCTAACACAGTTCATGCAAGAACAGAGCCAAACCTTCGCTAACACAAAATACGATGACGGATAATAAAATTTTTTATTTGTACGTAGGTACCATTAAACGGCAGAGTAACCAAGCCATCATAATTTTCTATTCAAATACATTTCCGCGTTCCTCTCCAATAACTCGATGGTCTCCTGATATGTCATTCCAAGTACATTAGCAGCACAATTAACCACACTGACCAAGAAAGAGCTAGACATGGACGGGAGGTTACTAAAGCACTTATGGTATCTCACGGGCCCGTCCGTCTCAACAAGGAATCTATTTTTGGGGGTATTTTTCAACAAGACTTTCTTTTCTTCAGAATAAACTAAGACCGGCCCGAACGACACGAACAAGCCCATGTCTGTAGATCTAGCGAGCTGCTTCTTGCTTCCGGCAAACCAATGTAATAGACCATTTCTAATATTATACGTTTTCAGCGTTTCTAATATGTGATCTAATGATCCTCGAGAATGTATTGAGACGGGCTTCCTTGTTCTTTCCGCTACGGCAAGCATGATGTTAAAGACCTCCTTTTGCTTCTCGTACGAGCTCAGGTTTGACCCAGCATAGACGGGGTCAAGGCCAATCTCACCAATACCGTCGATCGAGTCGAGATTATTATTGAAAATTTCAATGAACTTTGCAACATCCTCAGTGTGTACGAATTCAGGATGTATTCCGGCAAACGGTATCACTATGTCGCTGGTGGAATTGCTGAAGAGGTCCAAACTTTTTAAAAGTGTTTCCGTATTTACGGTTACAGAGCACGCACTAATTCTTAATGCCCTCAGATTATTAAAAATATGTTCGATATATCCAGAGTATTCGCTGTCCGTTAGATGAACGTGTGCGTCAATTATTGTCATCGAGTAGTACAACATGCCAAGTAGGCCTCTGTTAATATTGAGTTTACTATGATATGTACCGCCACTACAAAGTTAATTCTAGCCGTCATTTGACACGTTTAACAGCAAAATTTCCACCCCGAGATAGCATCTGAACAAAATAGTTACATGTTGGGGACATTACACTTCCGTTCGGTTTGTACTAGTGTTGTTTTTGACTCATAGCTTCAAGATGTTTTTTGAGGCGAGATGCACGTCTTCAGATTTGACAGTTTTTCTACCTGCATGAACGGATAACTCTACGGCTTGCCTTGCGATTTTTTCTGCGACGTCTTCTAGAACCTTTCGGAGCTCGTCTGCTGCATCGTCACTTACTCTGTCAGCGCCAGATTTCTTAATAACGCGATACATACTGGCAAGGCCGAGTTCAGGGTTAGACGGCATGATTCCCATATTGACAACTGTCCAGACATGTTAAAAGTCTTGTTGTTGTCCAGAAAAACCAAGGTCCCAACGGACGATGAAGTCTGTTTTTATACTTCATGCCGAGGCGGCTTTGAACAAAGAACCTCGTAGTGAAGAGTGATAAACCACCGAATGCCGACTATGATCCGGTTAAACATAGTTTGGCAAGACACTAATCGATAATCTAGTAGATATATTGTATTGATTATCTGATAACATCAACTTTCGAAAGGAGCTTGAAATGAAACGCTTACTATCGATGGCCCTCCTACTCCGTTCAAAATTAAACCTCGGCGATTGCCTTTACGAGGACCTGAAGAGGAGGCGCTCAAGTGCCGCGAGAATTTGACAGTTAATGGAACGATACTGTTACATTAGGAACAATTGCTTCATTGTTGTAGCCGTCAACTAAAATAAAAACAACAATCTCATAGGCCACTGAATTAACGAAAAAATGAATTCTTCTTTATTTGACTGTGACCGATTTGGCAAGGTTCCTGGGATAATCAGGATCGGCGTTCCTTCTGAGTGCTAAATGATATGCGAGAATCTGGAACGGAACTACCTCCAAAAGTGGATAAAAAGGAACTCTTACCGAAGGTATCCTCATAAAAATGTCATACACGTCATTCGGTTCATCTGAAACTCCGATTATCGTAGCTCCTCTCGCCTTAATCTCGTGCGCACTGGCTAAGTTATCATCAAAGGTAGTGTCCCTAGGGTTGATTATTACTACGATACTATTTTTATCTATCAATGCTAATGGACCATGCTTTAATTCACCCGCCGCTATACCCTCGGCATGAATGTATGCGAGTTCTTTAATTTTGAGTGCGCCTTCAAGGGCAACAGGATAATGTATAGACCTTCCCATGATATAGATGTCCTTTGCTTCTCTTATGCGGTCAGCGACCTGTCCTATTTCAGTTTCAGAAGCAAGCACCGTCTCTCCACTTTGCGAGATGGCAACCAAAACCGAGTTACTGTCGATAGGATCAAGTGCGTACTGAAATTCGCTTGACATAATGGATTCTGCTCGAATCTTTGCAAACCTTGCAAAAATATGCTTTGCAATCAAAGCTGAATGGTAACTTGTTCCACTTCCTGTGAGATAGACCGTCTTGGAATCTAGCAGGATCTGACAAAATCTATGTATTTTCTCTCTATCTTGAGTTGCCGCTGTCATGATCGTTTGTGGTTGTTCGTGAATTTCTTTCATTGTGTGATGTGCAAATTTTCCTTTATCTATAGCGGCCAATTCCCAAGCTACCTGCGTAATGGGACGACTCAAGGGATTTCCATCGGAATCATATAACCTCAAACTCTGTCCGTCAATAACAGCGATGTCTTTATTGTCAAGAAAAATGGCTTTATCCGTGTACGGTAAGAATCCGAGAATGTCGCTTGAGATGAAATACCCGTTTTCAACAGGGCCAATTATTAGTGGCTCGTCATATCTAGAGCCACATATTGTCCCGTCTTCGAAGGCCGCTACGAATGCATAAGTACCCGTCAGTCTTTTACATGTTTTAATTATAGTTTGAGTTACATCCTTTTGCTCGGCGTAATACCTTTCTAGAAGATGTGCAATAACCTCGCTGTCTGTGTCGCTTTTGAACTTATGACCAAGCTCAATAAGTTCTTCTTTTAAATCCTTATAATTTTCCACAATTCCGTTGTGGACCACGGCGATGTCATCTGTGCACCCGTAATGAGGATGTGCATTTTTATCTGATACACCCCCATGAGTTGCCCACCTGGTGTGTCCGATACCTATCTGTCCAGCCATCGTTATGAAGTTAAGAGATTTATCGACAGCCGCTACCCTGCCTACGCCTTTCCGCGTGGAGATCCTCCCGTTATTAATCGTAGCTATTCCTACGCTATCGTATCCCCTGTACTCCATTCGTTTAAGGCTCTCAACCAAGACAGGGGCTACATTCAAACTACCAGTATATCCTATAATTGAACACACAAAAGTTAATGGCTCTGAGGGCTTTTAACAATTATCAACGAACTGACATACCATTGTTAGATTTAGCATACTGGTGATCAGGTCCGGCTAAGGTCAGTCAGTTAATATTTTTTTATACCGCTAAATACCATTATATAGTGGTTCTGACGAACTCTGGTTGTTGTCAACGGAGAAGACGCTCGTACATCTTGCGAATGGTAAAGTATTTGGTAAAAAGATAGTCGTTTTCGATAATGTGGAACACATCAGGGTACTTTCGAATCCTCTAGCTTGGCAAATAATGCAATTGCTGTCGGATACTCCAATGTATCCGATAGAAATAGCAAAGAAACTCAGAATCTATGAACAAAGTGCCTATTATTATGTACGAAAGTTGGTAGAAATTGGTGCTTTGGAGGAGGCTGGTACAAACCACGTCAGAGGGGGCACTGCTAGACTTTACCATTCCTCTAGTCCGGCATTTGGAATCGAGATGGGCTGGGGGCAAAGTCAATTGGATTTCCAGAATCGTGCTAATTATGAACATCGACATGCACGCAGATTTTTTGACGACTATATTGTAAATAATTCCTTCAAGGGTTTAATCGTCGTAGGTGCTCCTGATCCTCACGGCCCCTACAGGTCATCCGCAAGGGATGGGCATTATGCGGTACAGTTAGCTTTTTTTTTAGGAACAATTAGTAACATTCCTCCTGAGTTTATAGTGAAGTTGGATGCCGATGCCAAGGCTGAAAAAGTAATAGAGGGAAACAATCTAATATCCATAGGCGGCCCAGGTACTAACATAATAACTGCAGAATTTAACAAATTCTTGCCAATAAAATTCAATGAGAAGAACTTCTGGTCCGGTTTAGTAGCGGGATCTTCTGCCAAGCCATATAACCTTGATAATCAAGGTTTAATCGCGAAAATAAAAAATCCTTACAACGACGGGAAATATATCATTATTGTTGCAGGCGTGAGGTCAATTGGAACCAAATCTGCGGTTATAGCTCTGACCAACTATAGTGAAGAAATTCTGAAGAGTTATCAAAACGAGGAGGTGTGGGCATTAGTGGTGCAAGGGTTCGATATGAATGCTGATGGGAAAATCGATCACGTTGATATCATTTCGGAAGTAACGACATGAACTACCACTTGCCTCGCTTGATGCGGTGATTTCGTACCGGCCTTCTTCATCACTACGGTTTGAAGTCTCCTCTCTAGCAGATCTTCAATCTTGAGATTGAGGACGTCATCGAGGGAGGCAGATTCACTAACTAGGCCTAGTCTGTTCAGGGACTTTAGTAATCGGCTTTCTTTTTCAGTTCTTGCCTCAGTAGCCAAAGAAAGTAATGCTCGAGCTTGATTTCTAAATCTAGCTACCCGAGTCTGTGCTTTCCAGAGCTCGCGCTTGTTCCGCAAGCCATATGACCCTAGTGTGTAAAGCTCGGCATTCAATTGATCTGTTGTCCATATTCTTCTAGGTCGATTATAGCTCTTTTTTGGTTTACTAGGATCGCCCATTTTTCAGCCGCCTATATCCCTACTTCTTTTCGCTCTCCTTTGAGGGCGCTTCTTTGACTTTAGTAGGTGCAGCAGCAGTAGTAGCAGCTGTAGCAGCAGGCTGAGTAATCCCACCAACAGCCGCCGGAGCGCCGGGTGGTCCTCCTGCCACAGGCCTGGCCAATTTCTTGACACCTACAGCACCACCTTTTCTTCCTGTGGTCCTTGTACATTGACCTCTAACTCTTAAACCGAACATATGCCTGTAGCCGCGCCAACTCATGACAGATTTTTCACGTTCTATATCATTTGAAATCATAAAATCCAAGTCTGACGTGATAAGATGCCGGTTAGTACCGGTCTCCATGTCTTTTCGTCTGTCTAATTCTTTATCTGTTAGAAATCCCAAGCGAATATTGGGATTTATTTTCAACGACTGTAGCAAGACCTGTGCGAGATTATGACCGATTCCTTTGACTGCGCTCAAGGCGACAATTATCTTCCTGCTTCCGTCTATGTCCTTTCCTGCAATTCTGAGGATATGCTTGTATTCAGAAGCTGACAATCAAAATGACCAGAGAACGTCTTAAATAAAAACCATACTAGATTAGTAGTCGGTACTCATTTTGACTCTAGCGAAGGCGAAGGCGGCCAACGGTATATATATATGACTAAGAGAAACTAAGTGTCGATAATATTGGCATATTGCGCCTTCGCCTTATTCTTACTCTGCTCAACATATGCCTTAAAACGAGATGGTGGCTGCGGACATCTGACCATGTTCTGATTTGTTATGCGCCTCGTAATGAAATTCGGAGGAACCGGAGTCAATTCAGCCAGCAAAGTAAAAGAAATTGCAAACCTGATAAAGGCGCAGCATCACGACGCAACAAATGATCTTGTGGTAGTCGTTTCCGCCATTCGTGGAATGACTGATGACATCCTCTCGATTACTGACAACATAAAAGATGGGCAGAAAGTTTCAGTCGAAAATTTCATGAAAAAGGCACGCGCCTTTCATCTAGATATTCTGCGAAATGCTATCAGGGATGAGGGGATCATGAAAAAAGCGTACCTGGTCGTTACACAACTTCTTGATGAGCTAGAGAACGTTTTGGGAGGCATAGTGCTTCTGGCTGAGGTAACCCCCAAGTCATTAGATTATTTGTTGTCCTTTGGAGAACGTCTCTCGACTCCTATAGTTTCCTACGCGTTACAAGACATTGGCATAAAATCTGAACATTTTACGGGTAGGGAAGTCGGAATTTTAACTGACTCCAATTTTGGCGAAGCAAGGCCGTTGATGGATACGACCAAGCTACGTGTTGCTCACAAGCTCACACCAATGTTACAAGATGGCGTAATCCCGGTAGTAACGGGCTTTATCGGAGCGGATCAGAATGGCATTACCACGACGATAGGAAGAGGCGGCTCAGATTATACTGATGCCAAGGTTCTCAAGGAAGTATCATTTGCCGAAGCAATGGAAATGGCTCTATTTGGTGCTAAGTATATCCATCCACGCTCGTTCTATCCTGTGATCGATTCCAAAATTCCGATCCGTGTGCGTAATGCCTTTAACGTCAACCATCAAGGCACAATTATTACACAAAACCCAGCAAAAGCCTCACAAAAAATTGTAAAGTCAATCAGCGCCATACGTCATACTGCATTAATAGATGTAAGTGGCGGGGAAATGGCTGGATCTCCTGGAACAGCCTCACGTATCTTTGATATCCTTGCAAAAAAAAGAGTAAACATCATGATGATCTCTCAGAGCCCTTCCGAATCTAGCATATCCATGGTCGTGAGAAAAAACGATCTAGAAAAGGCAACAACCGCACTTGAACTTAATTTACTTGGAAATATAATCAAAAAGGTAAACGTCAATGATGACGTCGCCGTCATTGCGGTAGTCGGCTCCGGCATGAGGGGGATAAAGGGAGTAGCTGCAAAAATATTCGGATCAGTTGCACGCCGAGACGTAAATGTTATAATGATTGCCCAGGGATCATCTGAGCTAAACCTAGCTTTTGTGGTCAATGATGACGACTGTGAAATGGCAGTCAGAGCGCTTCATACTGAATTTAAACTAGCATCATCTACTGGCAAACAGAAGGACATTCCGAGAAAAGGATAAATTATATTTTACTTTATATGGAAGAAATGACTGAACGTAAAGGTAAATTATACGTTGTTGGAGTCGGCCCAGGTAATCATGACCACATGACCCACAGGGCAAAGATCGTGATTGAAGAAAGTGAAATTATAGTTGGGTATGATACTTATGTTTCTCTTGTAGAAGATCTAATTGACGGTAAAGAAGTCTATCGGTATGCTATGACCCAGGAAGTGGAAAGAGCCAATCAAGCGATAGAATTTGCAGAAGCGGGGAAGATCGTAGCGTTAGTTTCTTCCGGAGATCCTGGTATCTATGGTATGATAGGTTTGATCTATGAAATTCTCTTTGAAAAAGGATGGAAGAGAGAAACTGGCATCTATGTTGAATGTGTGCCCGGGGTTTCTTCCTTAAATTCTTGCGCTGCTCTAGTTGGGTCCCCTTTAATGACTGACTTTGCTGTCGTCAGCATGAGCGATCTTCTTGTTCCTTGGGACATGATCGTCAAACGTGTCGAAGCAGCTGCCGCAGGAGACTATGTTACTGTGATTTACAATCCCGCGAGCAAGAAACGCATTCATCAATTGAAAGACACCCGAGATATCTTTTTGAAATATAGAAAACCAGAAACGCCGGTTGCGATAGTTAAGGGTGCGTATAGAGAAAGCCAGACTATCGCTATCACTACGCTTGAAAAAATGCTTCAACATTCAGAAATCCTTGGGATGATTACCACGGTTATCGTGGGCAACTCGTCTACTTTTGACTATAACGGCATGATGATAAATCCAAGAGGATATAGATCGAAGTACGAGTTGATCAAAAAAGACAGCCGACAAGAAAGTCCTACTTATGCAGGGATGCAGCAGTAGTACTAGTAGTAGTAGAACTATTAGTATTGAGAATTGACCGAATGCTGACCCTTTCTCCTCTAATTGGAGCTTGTTTCGTCAAAATTTGGTTCTCTTCCCTTGAAATGCTTGCGTACAGGTTCAATTATTTGGTTGAGATATCTGGCCGTAGCATTTTTTAAATCCATTGCATGGATTTTTTTCTCAACGTAGTCTCGCTCTAGCTCCTTAAAAGTCGCGTACGAAACATTTCCACCATACTTTTGGGGCCTTTCGATGATGATTTCATTATATTCATGAAATACAGCATATCTGATAAGCTCAAGTATTGGATTATTTTCGGCCGTACCAAGTGGGCAAAATCCTTTGGCAATTTTTTCTCTGATGGTTTCCTCATCATCGTGGATTAGGATCCCACTTGCGGGATTGCTTTTACTCATTTTACTGAACGTTTCTGCATCACCGGACCCGACCTCTGTCGACTGTGGCTTAAGAGGTTCTGCAAGCCCCGGAAGCAAATGATGATGTACTGATACTGGAACCTTCCACCCTAATTTAGGAAATATTTCCCTCACGAGCATATGGATTTTTCTTTGATCCATTCCGGCGTGAACAATGTCCAATTCTAATGCCTTAATGTCAACTGATTGCATAGGTGGATACAGTAGTTGTGCAATATCCATGTTCTCTCGTTCTATCCTGCCCATAATGGTCAGGGATCTTATCGTTCTAGGCAGACTAATGTGTTTACTAAAACGTACTAAATCTTTCCAGTAGTCATTCGTCCTTTGGTAAAGCTCGCTACCTAACTCTATTGAGATGCCTGGACAAAAATATCGGAACGCTTCAGAGTAGTATTCCGAAATCTCTTTGATTTTTGCCCAGTTCCCGCGGAGCTTATCATTCATATAGGTATGCCAGTCTGCCAAAAAGACAGTGCATTGAACTTGAGCATTGATGAAATCATTGATTTTGAAACCGGTTAGAATCAAGCTGCCAAGATGTAACATTCCAGAAATTTCCAGGCCGATGTAGTGCCTTGGACAAGCCACGGTTTCTAAAAGGGTCCTCAATTCAGGTCCCGTAACCACCTCCTCTGTTGGCTCCCTTGAGATCAAAAATAACCGATTTTCTAAATCCATTATAGAATTCGGGCGTTAAATAAAGCCTATTAGTTTTTGCATTGCAAATATCTGGTGCAATGTCCACCGTTTTTCTTGTACTGAACCCTGTGCTTATGTATTATAATTATTACGTAATGGGTTGAACTATGTTCCTTTCTTTGAGGTACCAGGGTACCGGCGCGCTCAAAACCTCTATAACCCGTGAGCGCGTGACATTAGGGTTTCTACAATAATGTCGCTTCATGATATTGAAAGGGTCTCCATCTCTCTGTTGATGGATAATATTATCTTCAAGGGAATAATAAAGGAAATTTAACGAGAGGTTAATATTGCGAATTTTGAACACTTTTATGTTGCGAGAGTCAACTTATTTGTCGCAAAAAGTTAAATCCACTGTTATAAAAAGTTAAATTGAGTTCTTGAAATATTTGATTGGTTGAAGACTAAGGCTACTGTCGAAATTGCCGCCACGATGCGTGCGAAGACTCCCACTACTGCTAGCGTTGCAACTATTCCTCATCCTAGTTACGGAAAAGCGAAAGTTCGGTACGACAAAAAGGCCGAATCAGAATTTTTTGTCGACAACTCTGCACTCGCTGGATTTACTGGAGAACGAATTCTGTATATGGCTGTCAGAGAACTCATTGAAAACGCGCTTGATTCTTGCGAAATACAACGCATTTTACCAAATATCTCCTTGTCCTTGAAATTATTGGATCAGGAAAATGATTTGTGGCTCATTTCATGCCAAGACAATGGTATCGGGATTCCTTCGGACAAAGTTCCGGTTGCTGTTTGTTCTTTTTTAACTTCAGCTAAATATGTCGAGAAGCAGCAACGAGGACTTTTTGGGGTTGGCCTAAAAATGATTGCTGCTTTTTCTACCAAGGATACAGACCATCCTCTCAAAACGTGGTCAAAGTCAATGGAAGAGGGCTCAGAATATTACTTTGAGCTCCGAACTGACATTGGCACAAACAAGCCAATAACCCTTACAAAGAAAATGCTGAGAGGCGAAGACGCCCACATTAAGGGCGAATCGGGTTTTAAAATTGAAGCGGTATTGCGTGCACGATTATCTCCGATTACTAAGAATAAGATTTACGATTACGTCAGTCACACTAGTATTGTAAATCCATACGCTTTTTTAGTTTTTCAGACAGATGAAGGTGAAGTCACCTTTGATAGAAGGACCAAGGTAATGCCTGAACCAGCAAAAGAGGTATTGCCTCATCCCGCGGATATGGATCTGAAAACGCTCAAGAAGGCAATTATGAATTTCATGCACCAAAAGACAACACTTCATGGGGTGTTGTGTAATTCGTTCCAAAAACTGTCTGGAGGCAAGGCAAAAGAAATAATTTCAAAATCAAATGTAGATATCAAGACTGCTGACAAATACGATGAACATGAACTAATCAAAGTTGTTAATGTATGCAAACAGACAAGATTCCACTCTCCAAATACAGACCACCTGAGTCCAATTGGGGAGGAAATTCTGACTGCCGGGATGACCTCGGAATATACGATCGTCACAAACAGAAATGAAAATGACACCCATACGCAGACCAGATTGTCAACTAAAATGTTAAAACCGACGCTTACGGCATACTCGTCTCGAACTTGTGTAATAAATAATCGTCCCACCGTGGTAGAATGCGGAATTGCGTACGGCGGAGACATAAGTTCTTTTAAAATCTTCAGATTTGCAAACAAGATCCCCCTGTTGTACGACGAGGGATCGGATGTGGCCAAAGAGGTAGTGTCGGAAGTGGAAATTAACAAAATGGGAATCTCTAAGAAGGAAGTGAAAGAGAAATTTGCTGGGGCAGACAATAAATCTGATAGGGCTGTCGAGTTTCTGCCATTACATATTTTCTTCCATATTTGCTCCACCAAAATTCCTTACAAAACCGCTGGCAAAGAGAGCATTGCATCTGAAGGTGAATTGAAGAGATATATGAAGGCCTGTTTATCCGATCTGTACAGAAAAGTAAGCGCCCAAATTCGCAAGGAATTGCGCATGAAAGAGGCAGAAAGCCGATTACGACTTTACAAACATTATATTCCTTTGATCATATCCGCCATCTCCGAATCTATTAGTGTCGATACGCAGAAGCTCTCTGAAGCTTTCGCTCAACTTGCGGAAAGACATGTGAGAGGCGAGATCACCGGCGTGGCTGTTTCTGAGAAACATGATAAAATCACAGGCCAAAGAATTGAAAAAGAAGCAGACAAGTCCAACGCGGAAGATCTGATGGTTGAAAGAATAATGCCAGTTTTAGATGTTCCCAAAGTAGGATACGACAACACGGTATGGTCTGAAGACAAGAGGATGCTTACAATCGGCGGCAAGACCGTTCAAGTAAGTCCTGACAGTACAAAGAAGATTCCGACATTCTCCCAATACCTGGTTATGGCCAACGCCATCAGAAAGTTGCTTGACGAAGAAATGGAAAGTACGATTAGGGGAATGTACTACGCTACACTCACGTCGGTAGGAGATGAGGAGAAAGGTAGACAAAAATTTTGGAACAGTCAGGAAAATTCCGACGATGCAATTAAAGCTATAGAATTATTAACAGCTGTGCCCCGCGAAGAATTTTCGGTTACCTCTAAGCCAAAAGGAATGATATCTGGTCCTATTACCCTGCGTGTGGGCGGCGATATTATCGATTGTAATCTAGGAAGTCGGGCGACGTCCCAACTAATCCCGACGAATATACGCGACGTCGAAATAGTCAATGTAAAAGCCGACTTTGTAATGGTTGTTGAAAAGGACACCGTTTTAAACAATATTCGAAAATCAGGTTTTATACAAAAGTATAACACAATTCTAATGACCGGATCTGGAGAGCCCGACCGTGCGACGAGGATGATGGTAAAAACTCTGAATGAAGAGTGGAAAAAGCCTGTCGTCATTTTTGCTGACGCTGACCCGTGGGGACTGGGCATTGCTTTGCGTTACAAAATCGGCAGCGAGTCTCTTAGCTATGATAGCGATAGACTAGTAACTCCAGATGCCAAAGTATTGGGCATGATGTTCTCTGACATTTACGAGTATAACATCCCGGAAGTTGCAAGGCTGGATGCTTCGGAAGAAGATGTCAACAGAGCGAATGATATGAAGAGGAAGCCTTGGCTGAAGGATAAACAATGGCAAAAGGAGCTAAACATTTTCTTACAGCGAAGGGAAAAATGCGAGCTCGATGCATTCTTCAAAC
>WNFY01012115.1_pt1 | contig 13085 bp, 8 predicted proteins | sample 5400091 | NCBI WGS metagenome assembly WNFY01 (sample SAMN13153364, study PRJNA577476) | soil metagenome | isolation source: 60 cm soil or saprolite under grassland replicate 1 | place: USA:California | collected 2016-06-15 | reverse complement strand
TAGCTGCTCGATGTCGCTGCGGTAATCGCGCGGGTAACGAACGAGGACCGTGAAGCGGCGGCGCCCCTCGACCGTCGTCGCCGCCATTTTTCCTCCGGTCGCCGCCTCGAGCGTGTTCTGAACCTGCATGACCGAGAGGCCGTATCGAGCCGCCGCGTCCCGGTCCACCACGAAATCGAGGTACGTACCTCCGGTCGTCCGCTCGGCGTAGACACTGCGGGCGCCCGGCAGGTCCTTCAGGGCATTCTCGATGTCGAGACTCACTTTTTCGATCGTGGGATAGTCCGAGCCGTAGACCTTGACGCCGACTTTCGTCCGAACCCCGGTCGCGAGCATGTCCAGACGGTTTCGGATCGGCTGCGTCCAGGCGACGGGCATGCCGGGAACCTGGAGCTTCTCGTTCATCGTCGCCATCAGCTCGTCCTGCGTGGAGACGCGCATCTCGGGCCAGATCGGCCGGAAAATCGGTTTGGTCCAGTCGGGCCACCCCGAGTACCAGCGTCGGTGAAAAGCCTTGGGCCAGCTTTCGCGCGGCTTGAGGACGATCGTCGTCTCGAACATCTCAACGGGCGCCGGATCGGTCGAGCTTTCGAACTTGCCCGACTTGCCGAGGACGGACTGCACCTCGGGAAACGTCATGATCGTTCCGTCGGTCTTGACTAGAACGTCCCGCGCCTGTTCGACCGACATCATCGGAAGGCCCGTCGGCATGTACATGAGCGAGCCTTCCCGAAGCTGCGGCATGAACTCGGAGCCGAGGGACATCGCGAGAGGAATGACCGCTGGGATCAGCAGGAAATTGAGGAGAAGTGTCGTCTTCGGAAAGCGCAGAGCGCGGTTCAAGACCGGCGCGTAGAGGCGGCGGAAGAACATCGCGACCGGGTTCTCCTCTTCGGGGCGGACCCTCCCGCGCATCCAGGCTCCCATAAGAATCGGCACGAGCGTGATCGAGAGAATCGACGCCGCCGCGATCGCGAACGTCTTAGTGAAGGCGAGCGGATGGAAGAGTCGCCCCTCCTCACCGGTCAGGAGAAAGACCGGCAGGAACGAGACGACGATGATCACCAGCGAGAAGAAGATCGCGCGTCCGACCTGCTGTGAGGCGGTCAGGATCGCCGACTCGCGCCCGGCGCGGCCCCGGGCGGGATCGACCGCGGCCAGGTGCCGGTGCGCGTTCTCGACCATGACGATCGAGGCGTCGACCAGAACGCCGATCGCCAGAGCGAACCCACCGAGCGACATGATGTTGGAGGAGACGCGCAGGAGAGCCATCGGCAGGAACGAGATGACGATCGCGACCGGCAGCACCGTAATCGGCACCAGGGCCGAGCGGAAGTGGTAGAGGAAGACCAGGATGACGAGAGCCACGACGATCATTTCCTCGATCAGCGTGCGCTTCAAGGTATCGATCGCCCGGTGGATCAGCTCGGAGCGGTCGTAAGCGATCTCGAGCTGCACGCCCGGAGGAAAAGAAGCGGAGAGCTCCGCGATCTTCTTCTTGGCAGCCTCGACGACGGAGAGGACGTTTTCGCCGGCGCGAACAACGACAACCCCTCCGACCGCTTCCCCTTTCCCGTTCCAGTCGACGACACCGCGGCGCATCTCGGGCCCGAAGTGGATCATCGCGACGTCGGAGAGATAGACAGGTGTTCCTGTCGAGGCACGAGAGCGGATCGGGACGCGTCGCAGGTCGTCCAGGTTCTGGATGTAGCCGCGTCCGCGCACCATGTATTCGCGGCCGGTCCACTCGACCACGCGCCCACCGACGTCGCCGTTCGACTCCTGCACCGCGGTCAGGACTTCGTGGAGTCCGATACCGTACGACGCGAGCCGGGTCGGATCGACCTCGACCTGATATTGCTTCTGGAATCCGCCGACCGAGGAGACCTCGGCGACGCCCGGCACCGCTCGGAGCCAGTAGGAGAGGTCCCAATCCTGGAAGGTGCGAAGGTCCGCCAGAGAGTTCTGCCCGGTCTTGTCCACGAGAACGTACTCGAAGCCCCAGCCCACGCCGGTCGCGTCGGGACCGAGGTTCGGATTGACTCCTTCGGGAAGCTGGCCCCGCAGCCCGTTCAGGTACTCAAGAACGCGGCTGCGCGCCCAGTAGAGGTCCGTTCCGTCCTGGAAGATGACGTAGACGTAAGAGAAGCCGAAGAAGGAGTAGCCGCGGACGGTCTTGACCTTCGGGGCGGAGATGAGAGCCGACACAATCGGATAGGTGACCTGATCCTCGATCAGGTTCGGGTTCTGCCCCTCCCAGTTCGTGTAGACGATCACCTGCACGTCCGAGAGATCCGGCAGAGCGTCGAGCGGGATCCGGCGAAGCGCCCAAAGGCCGGCTCCGAAGAGGCCGGCCACACAGACGACGGTCAGGAACTTGTTGCGAACGCAGAGGGCGATGAGCTTCTCGATCATCGCGGCGGTCCTCCCGGCGTGGGCTGGCCGAGCGACTGCGCCGGTTGCCCCGCCGCGCCCGCCGGCGCTGCGCCGATCGCGCCGATCCGCGACTCCGAGTCGATCAGGAAATTGGCCGACGTGACGACCGTCTCTCCTTCCGAAAGACCCGCGAGGACCTCCACGAAGTCTTTCCCCTGAGTCCCCGTTTTCACCTCGCGCGGCGCGTAGACGCCGGCCGATTGCTCGACGAAGGCGATCTGACGCTCGCCGGTCTGGATGAGGGCCGAGCGCGGGACGGCCAGTGCTTCGCTTTCTCTGCCGGAAAGCGACACCCGAACGAACATGCCGGGCTTCAGGAGACCCTTGGGGTTCGGAATGACGACCCGCACCTTGACCGTCCGAGTGTCCTCCGAGAGAGTCGGATAGACGAAGTCCACTCGTCCGCGGAACGCCTCGCCCGGAAGGAAGGAGGCGGCGATCTCCGCGCCGGCGCCCGGGGCCACCATGGCCATCTCGGACTGATACACGTCGGCCAGGACCCAGACGGTCGAGAGGTCCGCGATCGTGTACAGCGGCATCCCCGCCGTGATCGCCAGGCCGGGGAGGGCATCCTTCTTCAAGACCACGCCGGAGACCGGAGAGGAGAGCGTCAGAGTCCTTGAGACTTCGCCGCTCTTCTCGATTCGTTCGATCTCGGAACCGGGGATGTCCCAGAGGCGAAGGCGCTGCCGCGTCGCGGAGAGAAGCGCTGCCGCGTCCGAGGCGACCTGCGGACTTCCCGAAGCGAGGCGTCGGGCGTTCTCCAGGGCGAGCAACAACTCCCGCTCGGTCGCGACGAGATCGGGGCTATAGACCGTCAGGAGCGGCTGGCCCCGGCGCACCGATTGGCCTGTGCGGTCGACGTAGAGCCGCTCGATATAGCCGGAGAACTTCGCGTTGACGGCATGGACGCGCGCCTCGTCCTCGGCGACGACGCCGTTGGTCTCGACCGCACCGCCGACCGTCCGGCGCTCCACTTTCGCGGTGGTTACACCGATCTCTTGCCGGCGCTCGAGCGGGATGCGCACGACCGAGAACCCGGGCGGAGCCCCGCCGGCTCCCGCGACCGGTCCCGCCTCGGCGTACTTGGGCACCAGCTCCATGTCCATGAAGGGTGACTTGCCCGGGTGATCGAAGTGGACCTCCGGCTTCATCGGGTCGTACCAGTAGAGGACTTTCTTCTGTCCCGAAGCGGGGGGAGCCGAGGCTTCCTCGGCATACTTCGGCTCGAGCTGCATGTCCATGAACGGCGATTTGCCGGGATGGTCGAAGTGGACTTCCGGCTTCATCGGGTCGTACCAGTAGAGGACTTTCTTCCCCGCGGCCTGCTCTTCTCGCTCCGCCGCTTTCGTTGTGCTCTTTTTCCTGCACGCGAGCGGTGTTCCCGCCACGAGGAGCACCGCAGCGAAGAGGACCAGAGCCTTACTTCTCCACATGTGTTCCCTCCGGCTTCGGCGTCCCCTCGATCAAAGGCAGCCCGGACGCCTTTTGAAGAGCCGCGATCCCGCGACCGATGCCTGAAGTGCGGGCGGCGATCTCGCTCTCGTACATATCGAGGTCGAGCGCCGCTCTCTCGAATGTCAGAAAGTCGATCTGGCCGACCGCATATGCCTCCTGCGCGGCTCGGAAGTTGATTTCGGCCTGCGGCAGAATCGAGTCGCGGTAGAGCTTCTCCTGTTCGACGTTTCGCTCGAGATCGGCCACCGCCTCCTCGACGTCACGTCGGAGCTGGTTGCGGACGGACTCCAGGTCTGCCCGCGCCGATGAAACCTCCGCCTCCATCTCGGCCTTTCGCGCTTCCAGCCGCCGCGGATGCGTGAACGGGAGATTGAAAGAGACCGAGGCACCCGCCAGGTCCTCGAACTTCTCGCGGCGGCCGTAGTAGGTCATCGCCGTCCAGTCCGGTCGTCGCTCGAGCCTTGCGAGCCTGGCCTCCTCCTCGGCGTGCCTCAGGTTGGCACGGGCTGCGGCGACGGCGGGGCTCGCTTCTTCGGCTTCCCGGGCGATCTCCGCAGTGCTCCGCCCGAACGTTGCTGGCTCGACCGGACCGATCGGCGCGACTGGAGTGTGCGCGGGAAGATTCTGGAGCGCGTTGAAGCGCGCCGCCGTCGCCCGTCGTTCGGCTTTCAGCGAAAGCACTCGGTCCTCCAGGGCCGTGGTCTCCAGGTTCGCCCGCAGGACGTCCGCCTGCGATCCCTTTCCCACTCTGTAGCGTTCGACGGCGGAGGCCGCTGCTCGCTTCAGTCGCTCGCGCGACTGCTCCAGGATCTGCAGACGGCGGTCGAGCTCCGCCAGGCCGAAAAAGGCGTCGGCGACGTCGGCAGCGACGGCGACCACATGGACGGCGTGCATCGACACGGCGCCTTCGGCGACGGCCTGCGCCGAAGCTTTCCGCGTCGCGCGCTTGCCGAGGCCGGGAAAATTCTGCCGCGCCGTCACCATCTCCGTCGTGAAATCGTCCCGAGAGAGCGAAGGATTCGTGACGGGAAGATCTTTGATTCCGACCTCGATCTCCGGATCCGGCAGCGCGTCCGCTGCCAGGGCGCGCTGCCTCGCGGCCTCGATGCGCGCCTCCATAGACGCCACGTCCGGGTTCTGGCGGACAGCTCGCTCGATGGCGGCCTTGAGTCGAATCTGCCAGTCGGGCGGCTCATCGCCCCGCGCAAGCGCGGCAGAGATCGAGAAGGCGATCGCGGCGAGCGCGAGCGCGGTGACTTTGAGAGAGCGAACTCGTTTCATAGGCACACTCCATCGCTTCCAGCGGCTGCAAGAAGGCAGCCGGATCGGTAAGCAGAACGGAGCGCGTTAGAGCCGGAGGACCGAAGAAAGAGGGATGGATGGGGCCGGCGGAGAAGGGGATACGAAGACGTCGGCGAAGCCGTCGCAGCGGAAGTCACGGGGGTCGCCGGGAAGATTCGCGGGCATCGAGGTCGGCGGATCGAGAGTCGCGCGCGCTACAACGACGGCGGGCTTCGTCGGCCGCGCGCTGACGAGCGCCGGCGCACAGCCGTCGTCGCAGCAAGGCATGGAGGCGCCCACGGCCTGGCCCGCTTCCGGCTGCGGACAGCAGGAAGCGCAGAGAGCTCCCGCCGGCGCCCCGGTGAAGGCCATCGCCATTGCGACGACGATTGCTGCTCTGTAAATCGGTCGCATTCTCGATTCGAAACGGCGGCCGGGCACAGGGCATTCCGGCGCTCGCCCGCCGACGTCTCATTGTGCCAGACCTGGCTGCAGGAAAATGGTGTGAATTCATCAGGCGGCGTGGGATCGGCTTCGCGGAGAAGTCGGAGGGGAGGCACCTATAATCGCCCCGGGGGATCGAAATCCTGGAAGGACGACGCTCCTGCGCCAACGAAAGCTCGCCGTTGCAGCGATGATGTGTCTCGCGACGGCAGGCTGCCGGGAGAGCGGTGGTTCAGGAAGCCCGGCCGCCGCGACCATGCCCACGGCCACGGCCGTCATCCCCGGTTCGGGGGCCCACGACGACCATTCCTATTCGAACCCGGACGAGATCCGGGTCCGGCACGCCGAACTCGACTGGGACGTCCTCTTCGATCGCCGGATCCTCCGCGGCGGGGCGATCCTGACTGTGGAACGCCCGCCGGGCGGTCGCGCGACGCGTCTCGTTCTCGACACCCGCGACCTCGACGTCCAGAAGGCCGAGTCGTCGCGGGACGGCTTGAGCTGGGCGAACGCGCCTTTTTCTCTGGCGCCCGCCGACAAGATCCTCGGCTCCGCTCTCTCGATCACGCTGCCCGCCGACGCGACCCGCGTCCGCATCTCCTACGCGACCCGGCCGCAGGCCTCGGGGCTCCAGTGGCTCGATCCACCGCAGACGGCGGGGAAGACACATCCGTTTCTCTTCACCCAATCCGAGGCGATTCACGCGCGAAGCTGGATTCCGCTGCAGGATTCTCCGCAGGTCCGCATCACCTATCGCGCGCGGGTCCGGACGCCGAAAAACCTGATGGCCGTCATGAGCGCGAACAACGACCCGAAGGCGGCGCGCGACGGGGACTACGAGTTCGAGATGCCGCAGCCGATCTCTTCCTATTTGATCGCGCTCGCGGTCGGCGACCTTTCTTTCGCCCCGATTTCTGGGCGAACCGGAGTTTGGGCGGAGCCGCCGGTCGTCGGGAAAGCCGCCCGCGAGTTCGCAGATCTCGAGTCGATGATCCGCGCCGCCGAGGAGCTCTTCGGGCCCTATCGCTGGGACCGGTACGACGTGCTCGTTCTGCCGCCCAGCTTTCCGTTCGGAGGCATGGAAAACCCGAGGCTGACGTTCGCGACCCCCACCGTGCTGGCGGGAGACAGGAGTCTCGTCGCGCTCGTGGCGCACGAGCTCGCGCACTCCTGGGCGGGCAACCTGGTGACCAACGCGACGTGGCGCGACTTCTGGCTGAACGAGGGCTTCACGGTCTATATCGAGCGCCGAATCGTCGAGCGGGTCTTCGGACGACGTCGGGCGGAGATGGAGGCGGTCCTCGGCCTGCAAGACCTGGCGAAGGAGATCGCGACGCTCCCGGAGAAGGACCAGATCCTCCACGTCGACCTTCGCGGACGGGACCCGGACGACGGATTCACGGACGTCCCGTACGAGGGACGGGACCCGGACGACGGATTCACGGACGTCCCGTACGAGAAGGGAGCGCTCTTTCTTCGCCACCTGGAGCAGATGTCCGGGCGGGAGACGTTCGACCGGTTCCTTCGCGGATACTTCGACCACTTCGCTTTCCAGAGCATCACCACGGAAGATTTCCTGCGCTATCTCCACGCGAATCTCCTCGATGCCAATCGAGAGCTCGCGGCGCGCGTGCCGGTCGAGGAGTGGGTCGAGAAGCCGGGCATCCCGGCGAGCGCTCCGCGGCCGAAGTCCGAAGCCTTCGAACGCGTCGAAGCCGAGGCCGTCCGCTGGCTGGCCGGGAAGGCGCCCGCCTCCGGCCTCCCCGCGGGCGGCTGGAGCACCCAGGAATGGCTGCACTTCCTTCGGGCGCTTCCGGCAACGCTTCCCCGCGAGAAGATGGCGGAGCTGGACCAGGCATTTCATTTGACGGACTCGGGAAACTCCGAGATCACCAACCAGTGGCTCCTGATTTCGATCGGCAACGGCTACGAGCCGGCGTATCCGCGGCTCGAGCGGTTTCTGGTTTCGATGGGTCGCCGCAAGTTCCTGAAGCCTCTCTACGAAGCGCTGGTGAAGACGCCGGAGGGACAGACGCGCGCCCTCGCCATCTACCGCAAGGCGCGCGCCACCTATCACCCGATCGCCGTCGCGACCGTGGACAAGATCGTCGGGTGGCCCGGATAGCGGACGCCGCCGGGCTGCCGGCCGCGACGATTCGTTCTTCCGGATCGCGCAAGGCGCGGCTTCGCGCCGCGCTCGCGGTCACCGTCGTGGTCCTCGTCCTGGAGGTCGTGGGAGGGCTCGTGTCGCGCAGTCTCGCCCTCGTCGCCGATGCGAACCACATGCTCGCCGACGTCGCCGCCCTGACCCTCGCCTACGCGGCAACGATGCTCGCGGGGCGGGCGCCCACCGTCCGGCACACGTTCGGCCTCGCCCGCGCCGAGGTCCTGGCGGCGTTCATCAACGCGCAGCTTCTCCTCCTCGTCTGCGGCTGGCTGATCTACGAAACGTTCCGGCGTTTCCGGAACCCGGGGCAGATCCGGCTCTCCGTGATGATTCCGGTCGCCGTCGTCGGTCTCCTCGCCAACCTGGTCTCTCTGAAGATCCTGGCGCCCGAGCGGCGGGGGAGCCTGAACGCGCGCGCGGCCTATCTCGAGGTGCTGATGGATGCGGCCGCGTCCGTCGCGGTCGTCGCCGCCGGAATCGCCATTGCGGAGACGGGCTGGACCTGGCTCGACCTCGTCGTGTCGGGCGTGATCGCCGTCCTGGTCGTTCCGCGGGCGGTCGCGCTCCTCCGGCAGTCCGCGCACATCCTGCTCGAAGGGGCGCCGGGGGAGATCGACGTCGATTCCCTGCGCTGCCAGATCCTGGCCCTTCCCGGGGTGGAAGAAGCGCACGATCTCCACTTCTGGACGCTCTCGTCCGGGTCGCATTCGGCGAGCATTCACATCCGGGCGTCCGCGGAATCCGCGCGCGGACAGGTACTGCGCGACGTGCAGGACCTTCTGAGAGAGAAGGCCGGGGTCAGCCACGCGACGATCCAGGTGGAGAGCGGCCCCGAGCCCGAGTGCCGGGTCACCCCGGATCACGCGTAGAGTTCACGGACAAGGAGGAGACGAGATGAGATTTCTTTTCGGAGTGATCTTCGGAATCCTTCTCGTGGCGGTCGGGGCAGGCGTCTACGTTTGGACGGGCTCGTTCAACACCGCTGCCACGCTCGCACCCGGCAAGACGGAAAAGGAGCTCGCGACCTTCGCGCTCAACAAGTCCGTCGCGAAGCACGCGCCGAACCGGAGGAATCCGCTCCCGGCGACCCCGGACACCTTCCGGGGCGGGCTGGCGCACTTCCGGGAGAACTGCGTCGTCTGCCACGGTGCGCCCGGAGTGGATCCGGGCGAGATCGGACAGGGCCTGAATCCCGCGGCTCCCGACTTGACGCTCTCGCGCAGTCAGGCTCGCAGTGACGGCGAGCTCTTCTGGATCGTGAGCGAAGGCATCCGCATGAGCGGCATGCCGGCCTTCGGTCCGACGCACAAAGAAAACGAGATCTGGCAGATCGTCGCCTTTCTACGGCACCTCCCGGGGATCACGGACGAAGAAAAAACCCAGTTGAAAGGCGCGACCGAAGAGCGCGAAGAACATCACGAAGAGGCGCCCCCGGCGGCGGAAACGGAAAAGCCGCCGCACACCCATCCTCCAGGGACGCCTCTGCACAAGGATTGAGACTTCCGAGCGACGTATTCGAGCGGAAATTTTCCCGGTGCCTCCGGCCATTACCGATCGCGTGGACCGATTCCTGCAGGGCTGAGCGGGGAAATGTCTGTGAAGTTCTTCCTAGTTTTGTCACTGGCTCTCCTGATGGCGGCCCTGCCGACCCTGCTCGCTTCGTGTGAGCTCCGTTGCCTCTCGACCTCGGTCCCGGCGGCCGGACAGCCGCCGGCTGCGAATCATTGCGCCGGCCACAGCGCAGACCGGGGAGCGGAACCCGCTTCCCCGAAGCCCGGCGGTGATCGTCACGACTGCAGCGGCCACGCCGTTCTCGCAAAGGCGACAGCGCTTCCAGGGGTTCTGCCGGGTCCGGCGCCGGCGATCACTCCCGCTACGTTGATTCTTCCTTCTCCAGCGTCCGGTGATGGGGCGCGGGCTCCGGAGCCGGCCTCTTCGCCTCCGCGCTCTCGAAGTTCCCCGATTCTCCGACTCTAGTTTCCTCGAACCCTTCCGCTCTCGACGGATGCGGATTCTCCGCACCCGATGGTAGGTCTTCGGTTCGAGGTGACGAATGGCACTTCTCGGCCGCATTGCTCTGATTGCTATGACGACCCTCATCGTCATCGCAGTGGCGCCCGTGATCGATGTGATCGATCGCGGGATCGATACCCGCCGGCCACCCGGCCGTGTGGAGGCATTCGTGGCGCGACGCCTGCGTCACGTGGCGATTCCTTGGAAAGCGCGGCGCTCGACGAACCCGGAACCGTCGAATCCTGAGGTTCTTCGAGACGCGATGGAGCACTTCGCGGACCACTGCGCCTCGTGTCACGGAAACGATGGAAGGGGACAGACGGAAATCGGCGGGAACCTCTATCCGAAGCCGCCGGACATGACCGGCTCGGATACCCAGCGCCTGTCGGATGGAGAGCTCTTCTTCATCATAAAGAACGGCGTCCGGTTCACCGGGATGCCGGCCTGGGGAAGCGACACTCGGGAAGACGACCGCGCCTCGTGGCAGCTCGTGCACTTCATCCGCCATCTCCGAGAGCTCACTCCGCAAGGCCTGGAAGCGATGTCTCGCATGAACCCGGTCAGCCCGGGCGAGATGAAGGAGCGGGAAGAAGCGGAGCAATTTCTGGAAGGGAACGAGGAGAAGGCTCCTGCCCCGAAACAACACACGCACAAACAATGACGGAGAAAGACATGCGCAAAGCAATCACGTATTCCTGCATGGCGATCCTGCTCGCCGCGTCCGCCGCTGCAATCGCCCACGGGCACGGGCACGTCATGGGAACCATCCTCACGGTTCATCCCGACCATCTCGACGTCCAGACGAAGGACGGAAAGTCTGTGTCGGTCCCGTTGACGAAATCGACGAGATACTTTCGAGGAAACGCGAAGACGACGGCGGCGGATCTGATGGCCGGGTCGCGCGTCGTCGTGCACCTCGCGGCGGACGGAAGCGCCACCGAGATCCGTCTTCCTTCGGCAGCCACTACTCGGCGGCACAAGTGACCGCGATGAAGGTTCTTTTCGCCGCGCTTCTCTTGGGCGGCATGGTTTCCACCGCGGCGTTCGCGCAGCACGAGCATCATGCCCCGCCGGCGCCGGCAGTGACTCCGACACCGGCGCCCCAACCCTCTTCGCACCAGCACGGCGCGACCGTGTCACCGACCGCGGTGCCCGCACCCGCGCAGACGCCGCACGCTGGCCACGGAAGCACGCCTTCTCCGCAGCATGAGCACGGCCAGATGGAAATGAATATGGAAATGGAACAGAAGCCAGTCGACCGAAACCTTTTCCAGTCCGACATGACGCTCATGACCGGGATGACGCCGCGCGACCCGATGGCCGGCATGGCGATGCCCGGCTGGCACTTCATGGTGCTCGGCGTCGCGAGACTCTCCTACAACCACCAGGGCGGCCGATCCGGGGACGACGCCCTGGAGTCCAGTAACTGGAACATGCTCCACCTCGCCCACGACCTGGGACCGGGCCGTCTGTCCCTCATGATGATGAACTCCCTCGAGCCGGCAACTTTCGAAAAGCGCGGCTCGCCCGAGCTCTTCCAGACCGGCGAAAGCTACCGCGGGGGTCCCCTCGTCGACCGCCAGCACCCGCACGACTTCTTCATGAACCTCTCGGCGACGTACCGCGCGCCGTTGGGCGCCGACTCGGCGTGGTGGGTTCAGCTTGCGCCGGTCGGGGAACCGGCGATCGGCCCGACCGCGTTCATGCACCGGGCCTCCTCCGGAGAGAACCCCACGGCCCCCCTCGGGCATCACTGGCAGGATTCGACACACATCGCCTTCAACGTGGCCACGCTCGGCGCGGGCTGGAAAGCCGTCTCCGTCGAAGGATCGGTATTCCACGGCGCGGAGCCGGACGAGCATCGCTGGGACATCGAAGGCGGAAGGATCGATTCGGCCGCTGGACGGGTGAAGCTTTCTTTCCCCGCGGGCTGGTCCGCGCAGGTTTCGCACGCGTTCCTTCACGAACCGGAAGCCGCCGCGCCGGGAGACCTGCACCGGACGACTGCTTCGCTCCACTACGGGGCGGAGGGAGACCGCCCCTTCGCCGCGACGCTGCTCTGGGGCCGGGACAACGAGGTTCACGGCGTCTCCGACTCGGTTCTCCTCGAGGCGGCGTACCAGCTCACAGGCTCGGATCAGATCTACGGGCGCGCGGAGTGGGTCGAGAAGGACCGGAGGCTTCTGGAGTTCAAGGGCGCCGAGGTGGCGCCGGCGATCGATGTACCGGACGTCGCGCGGATCGGGGCTCTGACGGTCGGCTACCTCCGCGACTTCCTGCTGGCGCCGGCTCTTCATGTGGGCGCCGGCGCCGACCTGACCGCCTATAGTTTCCCTTCGGGTCTCGAGCGTGTTTATGGAAGCTCGCCCGTTTCGTATCACGTATTCCTCCGCGTTCGTTGGGGCAAGCCCCATGGAGGAATGGAACACTCGGGAATGACGATGGGCCTGCCTTCGCGGAAGTGAGGACAATCATTTGACGCCGGAAGAATCGACTGCCTCCGCGGCGCCGGCGCATGCCCGGGTCGGATATACCTGTCCAATGCATCCGGAAGTGCGCCAAGCCGATCCGGGAAGCTGTCCGAAATGCGGAATGGCCCTGGAACCCGCTGGCATTCCGACTCCCGCGACGAAAACGGAGTGGACCTGCCCCATGCATCCGCAGATCGTTCGCGACGGCCCGGGGAACTGCCCGATCTGCGGAATGGCGCTCGAGCCGCGGACCGTGACTCTCGAAGAGAAAGAGAATCCGGAGCTCACGGACATGACCCGACGTTTCCGGGTCAGCGCCTTCCTCGCCGTCCCGCTGGTCGTCATCGGGATGGGCCACTTGCTCCCGGGAGATCCGATCGGACACTTGATTCCGCACGGCGCCCGGAACTTCGTCGAGCTCGTTCTGGCGACGCCGGTCGTGCTCTGGGGAGGCCTGCCGTTCTTCGTCCGCGCCTGGCAGTCGCTCAGGAATCGATCGCCCAACATGTTCACCTTGATCGGACTCGGCGTGGGAGTGGCGTACGTCTACAGCGTCGCGGCCTCGATCGCTCCCGGGCTCTTTCCCCCTTCGTTCCGCGATCGCACGGGATCGGTCGGCGTTTACTTCGAAGCCGCCGCGGTGATCGTGACGCTCGTGCTTCTCGGACAGGTCCTTGAGCTCCGCGCGAGGAGCCGGACCGGGGCGGCGATTCGAGCGTTGCTCGGCCTCGCACCGAAGACGGCTCGCCGGATCCGGCCCGATGGAAACGAAGAGGACGCGTCGCTCGCGGAGGTCCGCGCCGGCGAGACTCTCC
>WNFY01010057.1_pt1 | contig 13087 bp, 16 predicted proteins | sample 5400091 | NCBI WGS metagenome assembly WNFY01 (sample SAMN13153364, study PRJNA577476) | soil metagenome | isolation source: 60 cm soil or saprolite under grassland replicate 1 | place: USA:California | collected 2016-06-15 | reverse complement strand
CCGGCCTGCAGCGATGCCAGCACGGTCCGCCGGATCATCTCCTTGATGAAGGAGGCGGTGACCCCTTCGGTGGCTGCCACCACCTGCTCGAGGCCGGCGTCCACGGTCAGGTCCCTGGCGTACAGGCGGAGCAGCCGCTGCCGGCAGCGCGCATCCGGGCGGGGGATCTCGACGGCCAGGTCGACCCGGCCCGGGCGGTCCGCCAGCGCGGTTTCCAGGATGTCGGCCCGGTTGGTGGTCAGCACGAACGTGACGTCGGCGTCGGCGCCGACCCCGTCCATCGCGTCGAGCAGCGAGAAGAGCAGCGGGTTCCCGTCCGGGGCGTAGTCCCGGTCGGTGGCGACCAGATCGACGTCCTCGAGCACGACCATCGATGGCTGCAAGCGCCGGGCCAGGGCCGCGGCCTGGTCGATGAACCTGATGGACGGGCCGGTGAGCAGGATGACGGTGAGGCCGGCCAGCCGGCCGGTCAGGTACCGGACGGTATGGGTCTTGCCCGTCCCCGGCGGGCCGTGCAGCAGCAGGCCGCGCTTGAGGTGCTGGCCGGCGCCGAGCAGTTCGGCGGACCAGTCGGCGATCCCGATGATGTGCCGCTCGATGTGCTCGAGCATCCCGTCGGGCAGCACGACATCCCCGGCGGTGACCGCGGGCCGGGGCAGGAACGTGACCAGCTCGTTTCCGTGGTGCTCGCTCTGGGCGAAGCTGAGCACCTGGCCGCGGAACACGTCATGCGCCCGCATCAGCCGCTCGATCTCGTCGCGCGTCGTGGTGGCCGCCTCGCGGTCCGCCGCGAGCACCTCCAGGGTGCACAACGGCGGGCCGAACCGGCTTTCGTCGCGGATGCCGATCACGACCGGGGCACCGGCTGGCGCCGCCGCGGCAACCAGGCCGAGCGTCACCACCTCGGTGTTCTCCTCCGGCCCGGCCGCGGCCGTGCCGTAGCTGGCGGCGCCGACCGCTGCATCGCCCCCGGCCGCGCCGCCGCGGACTATGGCCCGGGCCAGGCTAGGCGGCCCGGCCCGGACCATGTAGACGTGCGCAGGCATGCTGAGCAGCGACAGCATGTCCTCGTGCGGGCGGTGACCGCCCCCAGGCGGGCCGAACCATTGCGCGCCGGCGGCGTGCATCGCGAGGTACGCATCGACGCCACGCTGGACGTTCACGTGCTCCCAGCTCGGGAACCTCTCGGAAACCAGTACCACCTCGGTCAGCTGGCAGCCGAGGTGCCCGGTGACCCGCCGCGCCAGCCCGGAGGGGCCCGCCTCCTCGCTCAGCGTCTGAGCCGCCAGCTCGAGCAGTTGGCGCATGCCACGCGCCAGCCCCCTGAGGTCTTCACTGCCAGGAGCGGGCGGCACGTGTGGCGGTGGGGTGCTCACATGGTCAACAACGCCCGAGGGGCGCTCGCGGTGCCAAGGGGGCCAACCACCACCGCTCGTTCGGGACAACGACACACCGGCTTACCGTGTTGGCCGCTGATCCAGGACCACCACCTGCCCGCACGGCAAGGACCGGCCACTCAGCCAGTTCCCCGAACTCGCCGCCCAGCACCGCACCGCGGCTGTTCAGAAATCGCGAACCCTCGGCGTTCCAGAAGTTGTGTGCGGCAAGCCAGACGATGTCGGGGCAGATCGCGATCTCGATGGCTCAACTTAGACGGCAAAACCCACAGACGGCTCAGACACGCTGGCAATAGCTCAGATTCGTTGGCAGAGGACACCAGGACGCCGGTAGGAGGCGCGTACCTCAACTTGTTGGCACGGATCGGCCAGATGCCTTGGTTTCCAAGGCGCTACCTCACCTTCCCTGACACAGGACAGTGGTTCAACGGCCGCAAATGCCTGCTGCTCACCCACTCGGCCACGCTTTTCTCGATCTTCGAGGCCGACGTCCGCGCAGCGGACCTGCGCGCGACCGGCCCGCTCGTCACCCGTCTCATCAGGCGGGAACTGCGCAGCGAGAGCCTGCCCCCCAGCACGTTCGCCGACCCGGACCCGGAACGGGTCATCCTCGCCAAGACCGGCGACTGCAGCGTCCTTGGATGCATGAACGACATGGCGTTCCTGTGCGAGCACGCGATCAGCGGATCCGGCGGCCTGCAGAGCACCGATATCGCCGCGCTTAACCGGTCGCTCCGGCGCAACATCAACAACCCCCGCGGCTACCGGCCCCCGATCGAGCTCACCATTGCGCGCCTCGCCGCTCAACGGTGAGAAAGCACACTCAACGCTACCCCGACTCCGTCGGCGTGGTCGCGCTCGTGAACGCCGTCGCCGGAGCGTGTACCGGAACCGCCGCCATGCACGCGAGTCCCGATTTTCTGGCTGGTCACGACGATGCAACGCAACTGGCTGATCGGCGTGTGCCCGTCAGCGTAGGGCTGCTGATGTCCGGTCTTCGCCGCGGCCGCCGGGTAGCCGCCGACATCTGCCCGCCGGTGACGTGGTAGTCCAATGGCAGGCCGTTGTTGTTCGCGGTGTCGGCGGCTTGCCATCGGCCGGGTCACGGCGCAGAATGCCATGGCTGCACGGCCATCGCGGGAAGAAGGTCCGAGATGAGCGGTCAATCCGGCGCACCAGAGCCTGAGGATGTGACACGGCTGGTCGCCGAGCGGCTTAACGCCGGCGACGCGGCCGGGGTGGCGGCCCTGTACGAACCGCAGGCGGTGCTGGCCTACCCCGCCGACCGGCCGGTGACCGGGCGGGAGGCCATCCAGGCCATCTACCAGCAGATGGTCGACGCCGGGGTGAAGTTCGCCATCGAGACGCCGCTGCCCACCGTCCGGTTCGAAGACCTGGCGCTGACCTCGACTCGCTCGGCCGACAACACCGGCGTGCGAGTCCAGGTGCTGCGCCGCCAGCCTGATGGCTCGTGGTTGCGGATCATCGACCGGCCCGAGGTCCCGCCGCCATAGCCTCCGGCGGACCGCCGCATCGAAGCAGGATGCCCGGATAATGATCTGTGGCTGCCAGGGCCGCAAGCGTCGTTTCCACATCGTGTAATCGGTCCTTGCCTGGACTCGGCGCGCATCGCCGCCGCTATGCGCGGCTGCTTCTGTCTGCTGGAGGGTGTCAGCGCCGCGCGGAACAGGCCGGTCTGCGCGCTGATCCAGGTCAGCGCACAGCTGGCGGTTTTGGTGTCGGGCCGGTGCCCCGGCGCCGCTCGCCAGCGCTTCCCGGCGCTGCGGCGCATTTGAGACTGCGGAAGCTTGGCGAGACGAGGCGCGTCGAAGGGAGGCGCCGGCCGCCGGTGTGCTGATCGCGGCGCGGATCGTCCAGGGCGCGGCGGCTGCGATGCTGATCCCGCAGGTGCTCGCGACGTTCCACCACACCCTGGAAGGCGAGCGGAAGGCGCGCGCCCTGGCTTTGTACGGCGCGACGTCCGGCATCGCGGCGGTCGTCGGCCAGCTGGCCGGTGGGCTGCTGGTCAGCGCGGACATTGCGGGCACTTCGTGGCGCCCGATCTTCCTGGTCAACGTCCCGATCGGCGTGATCGTCCTGCTGGTCGCCTCGCGGATCGTGCCCGCCACCCGGTCCCCGCACCCGGTTGGCGTCGACCTGCCCGGCACCGTCCTGTTCGCCGCCACGCTGACCGCCCTGCTGGTCCCGCTGACCGAGGGGCACTCACTCGGCTGGCCGTGGTGGACCTGGCTGCTGCTCGCCCTGGCAATCATGCTTGGCGCCGTCACCTACACCGTGGAAAAGCGGGCCGAGCGCGGGTGAGGTGCCGCTGCTGCCGCCGTCACTGCTGCTGCTGCCGTCGATGTCCCGCGGCCTGGTCATGGTGCTGTTCTTCAGCCTCGGGTTCGGCGCGTTCATGTTTGTCTTCGCCCTGACCGTCCAGGATGGGCTGCACAACGACGCGCTGCAGGGCGGCCTGGCGATCGTCCCGATGGCGCTGCTGTTCCTCGTCGGCTCGCTGGCCGCCCCGCGCCTGATCACCCGGTTCGGCTGGGCCGCGCTGTCTGCGGGCGCCGTCGTGCAGCTGGCGGGACTGGCCTCGCTGGTCACCGTGCTCGTGGCAGGGACATCCGGGGTTGTAGCTGGCGATGCGGGTGCTGTCGGTGCCGGCCTCGATCGGGATACCTGCGGCGAGCATCTGCCTGATCGGGGCGGACGCCTGAGCCGATGCCCGGCTATCTCGGTCCGCTCCTGGTTACAGATGGCCTCACAGGTGGGCTTGGCGGGCGGCTGCGGCGGCTTCTCCCCTCGACCGCACGCCGAGCTTGGCCAGGATGTTGGCCACATGGAACTTCACGGTGTGCTCGGTGACGTGTAGCCGCGCGGCGATCTCCTGGTTACGCCGGCCCCTGGCCAGCTCTGTCAGTACGCCGAGCTCGCGGGGGCTAAGAGTCCGCAACGCCTCCGGGCCGGGCGTCGGCGGCAGGGCCAGCGGGAAGCGGGCGGTGACGGCGGTTCCCCAGCCGGGCACCGCGTCCATGGCGAAGTCGCCACCGAGCGCGGCCAGCCGCTCCCGCAGCCGGTACTCGGCCAGCGCCTGCGGGAACAGGGCTCCGTCGCCGTCGTCGCGGACCGTCACCCGCAGGTCCGTCTCTTCCACCTCCCAGCCGACCCTGATCCGGCGGGGACCGGTGTGTTCCAGCATGGCCAGCACGCAGCCGCGGACGACCGCTCCGGCCGCGGCGGCCACTTCGGGCGCGAGCAGGCGCTCCGGCTGGCTGGGTGGAGCCAGCTCCAGGTCGAAGCCGCTATGGCGGGCGAGAGAGCGCAGCCGCCTGCCCAGCGAGGCGAACGCTGCGCCGGCCGTGGTCGCACGGCCACCCGGGGCGGTGCGCAGATCGGATAGTGCCGAGGAGGCGAGCGCGGTGGCAGCCTCCCGGGCGGCGGCGTCGTCCAGGTGGCGTGAGCGAAGGGCCGCCAGCATCGTCGTGAGCGTTGCCGCGTGCGCGTCCTTCAAAGCCGTCATGGCCTTGGCGTGCTCCCCTGCCGCGGCCCGGCCAGCGGCCAGATACAGCGGCGGATCCACAGGGCCGAGGGAGACGAGGGTCTTCAGCCGCACCACCGCGACCTCCCACAGGCGCTGCACCACACCATGCACCGCGGCATCGTCCGGCGGGTCGGCCAGCGCAAGGACGGACCCGGCCGCTGCCGGGTCGGTGGACACTGCCGCCAGCACCTGCCGCACAGTGCCGTCCAGGACGGCGAGCCCGCACCACGCAGTGCCGGCGGAAACCTTACCGGCCAGCCCATCCAGCTCGGCAGCGGTCGGCGCCGCGCCGCCGCCCGTGTTGCGCACGTTACCGCCCACCAGGGCAGCAGCCCAGGAGTGCGGTGCCGGTCCGGTGAGCGCGGCTGACAGCTCTTGAAGGACCTCAGCGTCGGGCGTCCGCATCAAGGCGAGCACCACGTCCAATGTCTCGGTGTCGATGACCTGCTCCTTCGGCTAGGTAAGACCGCTCTAACGGCTGACCAGGTCGGGACCCCACAGGAGGAAGTATGAATCCGGGTGATCGCCCGACCCCGATCCGCCCCCGGTGAGCGCCACCGGATCCGCTGCCGGCCACACGTACCGGCAGGGCCATCCGCCTCAGAAGGAGGACCATGAGTACCACACGCCTGCCCAAAATCGCCCTGGAAGAGGCGTACGAGCATCCGGACACCGTCGCGCGGATCCTGGCCAGCGGCGAGGAGCTGGCCAGGGTGTCCGACGGTGGCGGGGTCACGCCTGAGTACTACCGGCCGGTTCAGGAAAAGCTCGGCGAGTTCGAGGACATACGCCTGGGCAGCATGGACGCGGCCGGCATCGAGCACACAATCCTCTCGCTGACCGCGCCCGGGATCCAGGCCATCACCGATCCGTCCGAGGCCACTGCCGGCGCCCGCCAGCAGAACGACTTCCTGGCCGGGCAGGTCGCCAGGCACCCCGACCGCTACTCCGGCTTCGCGGCGGTGGCCTTGCAAGAACCCGAGCACGCTGTCCGGGAACTGCGTCGCGCCGTCACCGAGCTGGGCTTCAAGGGCCTGCTGGTCAACGGCTACACCAACGTCGCAGACCTGGACCACGGCCGCTACCTCGACGACCCGGCGTACTATCCACTCTGGGAAGCGCTGAGCGAACTCGACGTCCCCCTCTACCTGCACCCCCGCCCCGCCCTGCCCGGCGGATGGGCACTCCACCAGGGTCACCCGGAGATGAAGGGCGCCACCTGGGGCTTCGGCACCGAGACGGCCGCGCACACCGTACGCCTGCTGCTCGGCGGGCACTTCGACCGGTTCCCCGCCGCCAGGCTGATCCTGGGCCACATGGGCGAGGCGTTGCCGGCCCTGCTGTGGCGCACCCAGAACATGTTCCGGCTCAACCCCTTCGACAAGAAGATCAGCAAGACCCTCCCGGAGTACTTCGCCGACAACATCTGGATCACCACCAGCGGCAACTTCTCCGACAACGCACTGATCAACGCCATCCTCACTGTGGGGGCCGACCACATCCTGTTCTCCGTCGACTACCCCTACTCCGAAAACGCCGAAGCCGCTGCCTGGATCGAGAACGCGCCTATCAGCGAACTTGACCGGCGGAAGATCGCTTACGGCAACGCCCGCACCCTGTTCAGCCTGGGCTGATACACCCGTTCAGCCCTCTAGCGCTGACCAATAACAGAGGAGAAAACCCATGGAATGGAAGCTAGACCCCGCCCACTCATCCGTGGACCTCGCGGTGCGCTACCTGGTGTCCACCATCCACGGACGGTTCACTGGCCTGCGCGGCCAGGTTCAGCTCAGCGACGTCCCTGACGGTGACACGCCCGCCCTGCTGGGCTTCGACGCATCCTTCGACGTCGCCAGCTTCGACACAGGCGTGCCACCACGCGATCACCACGTCCAGAGCGAGGACTTCCTGAACGCTGCCGTCTACCCGCAGGCGAAAGTCCACCTAGACTCGCTAACCAAGGACGTGCCGCCCACTTACCTGATGACCGTGGAGCTGACCCTCCACGGGGTCACTCGCACCGTCGACCTGGTGACCGATACCGCGGGCCCCGTCAAGGACGCCTTCGGCATCATGCGCATCGGCGCCACCGCAGCCGGCCGCCTCAAGCGCAGCGCATTCGGGGTCGATGCCTACCAGGGGCTCATCTCCGACGATGTCGAGTTCACCGTCAACCTGCAGGCAGTCCCCGCCTCGGTGCCGGACGACCAGCTGCCGCCCGCCAAGTAGCGCGCTCCGTGATCGAGTGATGCGGGCGTTACAACGGCTTTCAGGGCCGATCAGGTGCGGGTCTTGCCAGCCCGGATCGTCTCAAGCGCCTGTTGCACGCGCCGCTGCCGGGTCTGCTCTTGTTTGGCTTCAGCGACCCAGCGGGCGTATTCCTTGCGGTGGGTGAAGGCCATGCGCTCGAAGGATTCACTGGCTTGCGGGTCGGCCGCCAAGGCCGCCGCCAGCGCTTCAGGCACCTCGACCTCGCGGGGGGCCACATCGAGCTCGATGGTCACATCGACTTCGTCGCTGGCCTGTACGCCCGCACCCTGGCGTACCTCCCGGTTCAGGCCCAGCAGGAATTCGCCTCCCATGCGGGCCACGCTTGTTCGCCACGTATAGCCGTTGACGGTCGCTACTACCGGGAATCGCTTGGCGCCTTCGCCAACGATCGCAGCTTGGGCATCGTCGAGCACAATTGCGGCGGCCGGGCCACGCGGCTGCAGCTGCGCCCTGAACTGGATCACTCCCATACCCCTTATCTTCGCCCAGTGGCACCTGCTGCTCCCACCTGTGGGCGCGGCAGATCACCATGGCGGCCAGCACGACCGACCTCCGGTACGCAAAGCACCGAGTCGGCGGCAGCGAACGCATAGGACGGCAACCCTCTTCACACTGTGTGATCGTCAGTGGACTTGGGCGAGGCGCGCAGTTCCGCCCGATCTGGGCGGTTATCCGTCGGTTGGTGCGACCTGTGTGCCGCGCGGCCGGTGCCGGCGGTGTGCCCGTGGCCCTGCAGCTCCACCGCGATCACCTGCCTGCCCGCCGCCAGGGGCTCGAGCAGCGGCCCGAAATTGAGGTCGATGGTCATCAGGCCACCATGCAGCAGCACCAGTGGCTCCCACTGCCGCGGATCTCGTAGTAGAGCTGCAAGCCGTTCACCGGTGCGTACGCCATGCCGGGTATCACGGTACCCGCCGCAGTTTCTGCCCGGTCGGCCGCGACCCGATAGCCACGGTGCTGCCGCAACCGACCAGCAGTACCAGGGCCAGCGCCCCGGCCACCACAGGCGCCGCTGCACGACGGCTCGCCCGCCGCGAGCTGCTCCGGCTCAGCACTGGCTGCCATTCCACATGCCCTCACTGTAACGACCAGGCCGCCCGCAGGCGGGCTCGCCAAGTTTCACGGTCTGGGCAACAACTTCTGGTCACAGCGCGTTGGCCAGACGCCGCGCTGGCTAACGACCCGGAGCCGCCTTACCTGTATCTGCGCGGCCACTGGGGCGTCACGGCGTCGCACGTGATGGGCGCAGATCTGGGTGATCTGCGCGCCCGCAGGCATGGCCGCCCAGCGCGCGGATCTGCATGCCGATGAGCGGGCGGTTGAGCTGTTGCTTCACACGAGGTCCAGCTGACGCCACCAGGGGTGGCACGACGGCGCTGGCTGATTGTGCGGCCGGTTATGGAAGGAAGAGGCGTTGGAGCAGGTCAGCGAGCCAGGCCTGGAACTTTTCGGCTGGCCACCCTGCCTCGTGCACGAGCCGCAAGTATGCGTCCGGCGCCAGGGCCCACAGGGTGTCGGTGATGGTGGTCTCGTCGAAGCGCAACGTGGTCTTGGTGGCAAGCGTGCCGCGAAGCCGGCCATGCCGGTCCGGCGCTGCCGTTGATGCTGGTCCCACAGTTCCGCGGCATCGGGGTCACCCACGGCGCTGGACCCGCAAGGGACGGCGCTGGACCGCAAGGGACCCGGCAGGCGCAAACGGGCGGACCACAGTGGGGGTGAGTCGTGACCGAGACCGAGGACGTCCTCGCAGCGACGATGACACGGCTGACCGAAGCCGAGATCGCGCTTCATAACGGTGATCCGGGCCCGCGGATCGCCATGTGGTCGCGCACCGATCCGCTGACGCTGTTCGGCGCAGCCGTGTCCGCGCGTGGCTGGGCTGAGATCGGCCCGGTGTTCAACTGGCTCGGAACAACGTTCTCGGACTGCACGTCGTACCACAACGAGATCATCTCGGCCGAGGCCAGTGGGGATCTTGCCTACATCGTCGCGTTGGAGCACACCATCGCGTCGATCAGCGGGGCAGCGCCGCAGCCGTACGTGCTCCGCGTCACGACCATCTTCCGGCGCGAGGACGGTGAGTGGAAGATCGTCCACCGGCACGGCGACGCGCTGGCGTCAGCGCCGGGCGGTGACGTTGTGGAACAGCTGCTGAGCGCGCCTCGCTGAGCGCCGGTCAGCGCTGGCGCGAGCGCCGGCAACGACCAAGCTCGCCGTTGACACGACGCCCGCAAACCGTGGCAAAAGGGAACTGGCCCCTGGCCCTGGCCATGGATGAGCGCGTACGATACCGGGGAGCAGACGAGGGGGGCGCCATGCGGCGATTGGCAGTACTGGTGGCTATCGGGTTCGGTCTGGCACTTGCGTTTCCAGCGGCCGCCTGGGCTGGCCCCGAATACGAACAGGCATATGTGAACGGCACGACCGTCACGATCAATGCGATCGAGCTGCATCAAAGTGAGGGAGCCCTCACCCATGCGGCGGCGGACTTCTATCAGGTCGTCTACCCGACTGATCATTCGCTTTGGCCCGCCGCGCCGCAGTGCAAGTTCAACCCGCTCTGGCACGTCTTCCTGATCGTGCCGTCGAGCTTGGATCCAGCGACCCAGGCGGCGTATGCGGCGCACCTTCCGCTCCGGTCAGAAGCCGACGTCGATGCGCTGGTGGACTCAGGTCTCGCCGTCCAGATCGACCTGCACTTCTACTTCCTCTGCGCCGTCGTGAACGGTCACGCGGCGGCCTGAGGGCCCGCCGGCTGGCCCTCGATGGCGAACCGGTCATCCAGACGTCGGCGGCACCTGCCGCGCCGCCCGAGCGCCCCGGGTAGCTCGGCAGGCGGGTGGTCAGCTCACTGGCAGAGCTTGTGTAGTGGGTGGGTCCGGTTGACCAGTTACGCACATCGGGGTAGGACAGTGGGCGTGATCTGGCCTGGCCGGAGCGCCGCGGCCCGCGGCGGTATAACGGTTGCCGGCATTGCCAGGCTCTGTCCGGTATCGCTGGCCGGGCTGCTGGTCCTGGGTGCATGCACCGGCGGCGGGACGCCGGCCGAAACGGCTAGCGCGCTGGTCTCTTCGGCGGCCACACCGGCCAGCCCGGCGGCGCCCACGCAGGCGACGGGGGGCATCGACCTGTCGTTGCTGAAGGGCCGCATCGCCTTCTCCGCAGGGCCGCCTCACGGCGAAGACGTGTACGTCATCAACGCGGACGGCACCGGGCGCGCCCGGGTGACCACCGATCCCGCCGCCGACTTCGACCCCACGTGGTCCCCCGATGGGACGCGGATCGCCTACCGCCACCAGCCGGAGGACGAGCTGAGCACCGACATCTACGTGATCAACGCCGACGGTTCGGCGGCGCGGAACCTGACCAGGAGCGACGGGGTCGCCGACTGGGGTCCCGCCTGGTCGCCGGGCGGACGGCAGATCGTGTGGAACTCCGACCGGGCGGCCCCTGGCGGGCTCCGCGGCTATCTGATGGCGCCGGACGGGTCCGGCGTGAGGCCGCTCGGCGCGGACGTGTGGGTCGAGTACCCCGCCTGGTCCCCCGACGGGACCAAGCTCGCCTTTATGGGCCAGACCCCTGAGGGGAGCGAGAACTACGAGATTTACGTGGTGAATGCGGACGGCACCGGCCTTCGGCGTCTTACCCGCTCCCCGGGCCCGGACGGGTGGCCCGCGTGGTCACCGGACAGAAGACAGATCCTGTTCGCCTCCGTGCGCGACGACTGCGCCTACTCCCACGCCGCCGGCTGCAAGACGACCGGGGACATCGGTCCCTATCACACCCTGTATGTGATGCACGCCGACGGGTCTCACCAGGCCCGGGTCAGCGACGTCTTCGGCCAGATCGCGGACTGGGCCCCCGACGGCCGCTATATCGTGTTCGAGGGGCGCGACGGGCTCAGCATCATCCGGGCGGACGGATCTGATCTCACCATGCTGGTGACCGGTGTCCCGGCGTCCGGGTTCCCCGACTGGACCACATGATCGCCGGCCCGTTCTGCATCCTTGACGGCCCAAGGTCCCTCAGGGAGCTCGGCGATCCGCGCCATCATCCCCGGAGACCGACCTGCTCACCAGCGCCCACCCACCAGCTTTGGCGTCGAGGTACGCAGAGCACCGCGGGTGCACGGCCAGGCTCCTCGGCGCTGATCCGGCGGCAGAGACCCTGTCATGCCGCTGGGTGCGCGCAGCTCGTGGGTCTGATCCAGGTCAGTCATCCCGGTGAACTGAGCCAGGGCGAAAGCGGCCACGCAGACGGAGATGTACTCCGCACCGCCAACTCCCGGAGTGCTGTAGCGCACCCATTCGCCCGGTCTGGTATGCACTCCCTGACCGGCCTGCACCGTCATCTGGCCGCCGCCGGATTCGACAACCAAGGTTCCCTGCAGCACAATCGTGAATTCGTCCAACTCCGGGCGCTGCCCGAGCTCAGCCCAGCCGGACGGGCTGCGCATATGAGCGATGCTCAGCCCGGTCTGGCCGTGCTGGCGCGTCCCACATACTCATCGATCAGCTTCAGCGGCTCACCAGCCGCAGCCACCCGGCTCGGTCCGCGGATCAGTTCAGGCATGATCGCCAGTATCCCGCGGGGCGCCGTCATACCGTGACCTCTGCTGCAGCCCCATCCGCTTCTAGCCGCGATGAGGTACGTCGGGGCAGCAGACGCGACCACCTATGCGGCCGGGTCGGCAACCACAGACCCAGGGCAGCAGGACCTGTGCACCAGCCATCGCGGGCAGCCCACGGCTCCGGCCGCCGAGCATGGCGAGGGCGCCGCCACCGGCCCCGAGATCATCGGCTACCTTTTGCCACCGGCTCCCGTCCGCACCGGACGGCGGCACCCAGGACCGGTAGGGCGTGAACGCGGCCTGGGTGAGCCGATGCACCTCCTCGGCACGCCCCCGGCCGCTCGAGACGTCACGCACGGCGGGCCGACTATCGATCACGGGCCTCAGGCTGTGCCCCGGATCGGGCGGCGCGGTCCCCATCCGGGCCGCAGCGACTGAGTTCCGGCCGCGCCCGGGTTCGTGCTGGCGATGTGCCGAACCGGTGTTCGCGGGCGGCGAGAAGCCGCCGCAGGACTGATGGCACCGCCCCGGCCTCCCGCCGTATGGTGCGCGTCAGGTGAGCGTGATCGGCGAAACCGAGGTCGCTGGCGAGGCCGGTCAGGGACCGCTCTCCGTCAGCGAGCCGCTCGAGTGCTTCCCGCACGCGAAGCTGGTTGCGGTAGGCGGACACGGTCGTGCCGGTGCAGGCGTGGAAGACGTGGCTCAGGTGATAAGGCGAGACCGACTGCCGGCGCGCGAGCTCGTGAAGGCTGGCTCCCGGATCGTAGCTGAGGTTCTGCTTCGTGCCGTCGGCGAGGCGGCGCCAAGCCATCTCGGTCGTGGCGCGCGGCGGGGACGGCCGGCGGCCGGGCCCGGTAATCGCGGCGCTGACCAGGCGGATGACTGTCTCGCTGACCTCGAACCAGTCAGCGCGGCTGGCCTGCCGGGTAAGGAACTGCACCGCCAGGGCCGCGTGCACCGGCGTAAGCCGCGGCTCGCTGCTGGGCGCGGGGCCGTCATCGGCAAGGACGCCGGCCAGGTCCTCGCCCAGCTCGATCGCCGTGCATGCGTCGCCGACGGTGCCGGGATGCGCGATCTGCTGTTCGCCGCCGGGCGTTTCGAAGTACGCCGAGACCGCGTCCATGAACCGCTCGCGGCCGTTGACCCGGCGGCGGAAGCTGCCAGCGCGGACGAAAACGAGCACGTACCCCTGCGCCACCTCAGGCGGTGACCACGCCGGCCGGGGCGCGTGGCAGCGAACGTCGCAGACCACGAACCCCTCGCCCGCCGCGACCACCCGCTTGCTGCGCGCCACTCGCTTCT
>WNFY01004353.1_pt1 | contig 13091 bp, 12 predicted proteins | sample 5400091 | NCBI WGS metagenome assembly WNFY01 (sample SAMN13153364, study PRJNA577476) | soil metagenome | isolation source: 60 cm soil or saprolite under grassland replicate 1 | place: USA:California | collected 2016-06-15 | reverse complement strand
ATTCGCATGCTGTAAGCTGATCCATTGATTTCATGAATTCACGCACATTCCGTCGGTCCGATAAGCGCACGCCGATTCCTCCATCCGAAATAACTGATGAAGCATGGAGAGCGAAAAGATCATTTTCCTTCGAAACCTTTTCTTTCGCGCCTTTGCGGTTGGCATCCTCTTCGCTGTGTTCTATTGGATTGCCACTTTGGCTTTGTGGCACGCCTACGCGCCATGGCTCATGGAACAGTTTAAAATGGATGAAAAGGAACTGGGAGCACTCACCCTGAACTTTTTCGCGAACGTCCGGATAGTGATTGTCTTTTTCTTCCTTGTCCCAGCACTGGCGTTGCATTGGAGCGCGAAGAAAATTTGACTTGGATCATTGCGGTCCACGGTTTCTTTTGAAGTCTCGGCTAGAATCGTCGTCGTCCTGGCGCTGGCCGCTGTGTGGCCGGAAACGCTAATCCGACTCACTGAAACAGAGTAGCACGTGAACTGCGGATGGATCGGGATATCAGACTATTCATAAGTGGGACGCTTTTCCCTGTGCGGGTTTCGGGGTTCCAGATTGAAAATGCGCACTCACCGAAAAGTTACGCGGTGAAAAGAGAGCGGAGGAAATGGCTGCGTGTACCAATTGCCAAGCCGCAGACCACTCCACGCGCGCGCAGGCACGCGGGGCCATCCACGCGCAGGCGAGAAGGCCGATTGTTTTCACGGTCCTTTCTACGGTCGGCTAACATTTCGATGCAAAATAGCGCGATTCTACGAAAAGCGACGCAAACACCTAACGACCAAAACACCTAGCGTCAGCGACGCTGTGCAACCCAGCGAAAACGTATGCAAAATCTCTTTCTTGAATTACGAATCAGTTTCCGAGGGCAGAAAAAATCGCCAAACCATTGCAGCGCATATAATCCCCAAGACTGCGGCGCAAACAACGTCCGAAAGGTAATGCGCACCAAGGTACATTCGCGAGAGCCCGATCAGAATCGGGATGGGAAGACAGGCAAGCCCGATGCGGCGGCGTGCAAAAATCAAGACACCAAAAAACGCGGTAGAGGCCGCAACGTGACCGGACGGAAACGCGTGATATTTCGTACTAAAACGCGGGCCGCCCCAGCGGAGCTCCGATTTCACAGACGGGCGGGCCCTTGGAATCGAGCGTTTAATAACGGTGCCGGCAACGCCTGCGATCGCCATCGCCACCAGCATCGACAAAAAAATTCGCATCCATTTTTTGCTCTGGCGGCGCCAGGCGATTCCTAAAAGGATCAATCCAAGGGCAAGATGTGAAGGCCAATCACCATAAAAACTGACATTGCGCATGAAATTGCGCATCATGGGGTTTTGATGTTGCGCCATGAAATCGCGTACCGCGTCGTCGAAATAGAAGGCTGTTGCGATCGCTATCGCCGCAATGACGATGCCGATCAGCCAATAAAAAACGGCGGCGCGCTTCACAAATAAGTTCCCGTCTGTTTTAGCGGGCGCTATTTTGAGCGCGCTCTTGAAATCCGCAATACGCAATTCCGTCTTTCTGTTTTCCGGCTCGGTCCTTTTTCATCTGGCCGGCACGTGGAGCCTGCCGCTGATCGATCGTGACGAACCGCGATTCGCAGAGGCATCGCGAGAAATGATCCAGCGCGCTGATTACGTCGTTCCTTACTTCAATAATCAGCTACGACTGGACAAACCTCCCCTCGCCTATTGGGCGCAGGTAGCAAGCTATCGCATCTTTGGTGAGAGCGATTTCAGCGCGCGCTTTCCATCCGCGATCGCGGCCGCACTGATCGCTCTCGTGATTTTTGCCTGGAGCCGCCGCAATGGCGCGACCTCAGTTGGTTGGTGGGCCGCGATTATTTTCACACTTTCGCTACAGACTTTTGTTCATGCAAAAGCCGCAGTCGCTGACATGTGGCTCGTGCTGTTTATGACATTGGCGCACTGGAGTGGCTATGAGCTCATTTGCAGGAAGCAAACATCCAACGCCCAACGCCCAACGCCCAACATCCAACGGAGATGGTCGTGGATATTCTATCTCTCGCTAGCGTTTGGTTTTTTGGCGAAGGGACCGATTGCATGGTTACCGCTGCTCACTGTTGGAGCAACAATTATCGTTGCGCGAGATTGGGAGTTGGCTCGGCATCTCAAATTGCTGCCTGGAATTTTGTTGATGCTCGCCGTTATCGCGCTCTGGGGAATTCCCGCGCTGGTTCAAACTCACGGCCAATTCTTGGCGATTGGAATCGGGCGACATGTCATTAGTCGGTCCCTTGCGACCATGGAAGGTCACGGGGCGAGTTCGTTTGGGATGTATCTGCTGCTCCTACCGTTCTATTTTGTAACAATCTTCGTAAGTTTCTTTCCCTGGTCGGTCAAGTTGCCGTGGTTGGTCCGGCAATTGTGGAGACAAAAAAAGGCCGGGCACGCCGATCCCGGCTACAGCCGGAACCAGCTCGATAATTATCTCCTCACGGGCATTGCAATCATTTTTGTGATCTTCACACTGGTTGCAACGAAGTTGCCACATTACACGTTGCCGGCCTTTCCACTGCTCGCTCTCCTGCTTGCGCGGCATTGGCAAGGAGCAACTGCGAATACAAATCACGGGTCCTTGTTTCGAACAGTCGCTATCACTACTGCCTGTGTGTGGATTGCAATTGCGTTAATCATTCCGCCGTTGGTCGCACGGTTTTTTCCCGCGTATGAGCTTTTTAGGGAATCGCGCCAACATTTGCACCCGAACATGCAATTTGCGTCTGTCGAATTCGAGGAACCGAGCGTAGTCTGGTATTTTCGCAGTCGCGTTCAAAGCTTTCTCACACGGCTTAACAAAAAGAACGCAATCGACTTCATGTCCGGGCCCGGCCCGCGTTTCGTGATTGTACCAACTTCACTTGTCCAGACGCTTTTTCCGAATCATCCCCAAGCTTGGACATCTTTTCCCACGCGTGGCTTCAACATCGCGAAAGGGAAACGGGTTGATCTCACGCTTATGCTGAAGCCGGAGTGATTCGTTGAAGTGATCATGCGTTGAAGCGGTTTCCTTCGTCTGTCATGTTGAGCAACGCGAAACATCTCTGGCTATTGGCTTGCGGCATATGAGGCTCCAGAAATAATCAGAGATTCTTCGCTTCGCTCAGAATGACAAACAACACATTCTCCCGCTTTAACGCTTCAACGCTCCGATCTCTTTAACGAATCCATGATCACTTTTCTCAACGGTAAACTGGTGAGCGCTTTGCCTACGCACGCAATCGTCGATGTCGGCGGCGTTGGTTACGAAGTTTTCATCCCGCTCTCCAGCTACGATCGGCTTCCGGAACCAGGCCAGCCCATTCGCATTCTCACGCACCTGGCTGTCCGCGAAGATGCGCATGTGCTTTATGGATTCATGACGCCCGCTGAGCGTGACCTTTTCCGGTTACTCGTAAACAACGTAAGCGGCATCGGACCGAAGCTGGCGCTCGCAGTGCTTAGTGGAATGAGCGTGACTAATTTCAAGGCCGCCGTCGTGAACTCCGATGTCGCTGCAATTTCAAAAATCAGCGGGCTCGGAAAAAAAACCGCTGAGCGAATCGTTTTGGAATTAAAGGACAAGCTGGGAGTGGCGGCAGCCTGGGAAGCAGCCAGTGCCGCACACGCGCCTACTCCGGAAGAGGAGCAGGTAAACGAGGCCGTGCTTGCGTTGATCGCGCTTGGTTATAAACAGATCGATGCTCACAAAGCAGTGCGCGACCTCCAGGAGAAAGGCGAAGCGAAATCAGCGGAAGAACTGGTCAAGCTCGCCTTGAAGAAAATGGCGGCCGGAAGATGATCGACGGTTGAGAGTTGAGTGGTGAGAGTTGAGAGTTGCGCAACTCGATGCTCGCACAATCCGACAGATTGCAGACCATTCGCGCTGCCTTCCCGAGGGAAGGCCTTTTCGCGGAAAAGGCCTGGTTGCTCTCGCCTGATGCGTTTCCGGTCGAGAAAAAATTTGTCGCTGAATTGGAACAACTCGGACATCGGCTGTTCGTTTTTCAGCGGGCCTGTAATCAGCTCTATCAGCTGAGCATCAAGGGCAAGCAGCCTGCGTGGGTAGCGCGTTATCTCGATGCCGGTAAACCCAAAGAGCTGATTGAGTTTTCTAAGCGCAAAGAAATTCGCGACGATTTACCGCGGGTGATTCGTCCCGATCTCATTCTGACGGAAAAGGGTTACATCATTGCCGAAATCGATTCTGTGCCAGGCGGAATCGGCCTGACTGGTTGGCTCAATCAGACCTATTCAACTTTCGACAGCCAGGTCATCGGCGGCGCAGACGGTATGCTGGAGGGTTTTCGCACTGTGCTGCCAAACGGAGGTGACATCGTTATCTCGCAAGAGGCCGCGACTTACCGGCCGGAAATGGAATGGATTGCCGCGCGATTGAATCAAAAGATACTCGATACTGGAAGCTCGATCCTAGATGAAGAGCGGGTATCCTCGGAAAATCCAGCATCCAGCATCAAACATCCAGAATCAGCACCGTCATGGCGCGTTGTAGCCGCGGAGAATTATGAGCCGCAGGACGGACGCGCTGTTTACCGGTTCTTTGAGTTATTTGATCTGCCAAACATTCCCGGAATCGAGAATACGCTTTGCGCGAATGCCAAGGGTCGCATCAGGATCACGCCGCCGATCAAGCCGTATCTGGAAGAGAAAATGTGGTTCGCGCTTTTTTGGATGCAACCGCTGCGCGAATTCTGGCGACGCGAATTAGGAGAGAAATATTTCGTCAAGCTACAGGAAGTGATTCCCTACTCATGGCTGCTTGATCCAACGCCCTTGCCACAACATGCGGTCATTCCGCGCTTGGAGATACATGATTGGCGTGAGGCAGCTAAGTTCAGCCAGAAAGATCGCGATCTTCTTTTGAAAGTAAGCGGCTTTTCGCCGCTTGGCTGGGGCAGCCGCGGTATCGCGCTCGGTGTCGATCTGCCGCATTCGGAATGGGAAAAGCGAATCGACCACGCGCTTGCGACATTCGAATCATCGCCAACGATCATGCAACGCTTTCATAAGGGCAGCCTGTTCGACCATCCGTATTGGGACCCGGATTCTGGAGAGTTAAAGACCATGAAAGGCCGGGTGCGCCTTTGTCCTTACTACTTCGTCGAAATGGATCGTGTGAGACTACGTGGTGCGCTCGCGACGATCGCACCAGCAGACAAAAAATTTGTGCACGGAATGAGTGACGCGATTCTAGTGCCGTCGAAGGCCAGCGGTCTTCAACAACACGCAATTTAAAGCGTGCAAACACGTCGGTCCTGCCTCAGAAAGAAGCCATGAACATCACCAAGAACCTCGGAATGCTCCTGCTAGCTATCTATCTGATTCTCGCCGGAATCACTTTGCTGTTCCACATCACCATCCCGACAATCATAATGGGAATTCTGGCGCTGGCAGCTGGCATTCTGATTCTCATTGGCAAATAGCCACGCCTCTCACGTTCACACCGTAGTTTTCGTCTTCGGAACGACACCGATTCGGCCAAGCAATGCTGCGCCGGCACATCACGGGAACTCCCGATCCGAACGGGATTCTGCCTCTATAATCGGACCGGCTGATGCCGCTGAAATAATGTCAGATGCTGCTGAATGCGTTTCGAGTCGACTGGCGCAATTCCCTTTATTGCCAGAGCTTGCGCTGCGTAACGCGCCGCAGAATCAAAATCACCGGTCTCGGCATAAGCTGCGGCAAGCGTATCGAGCATGTCCTCGTCTTTCCAAACCATGATGCTACAAGCGGCCTTGGCGTCTTTGATCGCTTGTCGGCCATTGCGAAATGATGCATTTGAGCAAGTCGCCTGAAACCACGCACGATCGCTCAGCGCTCTGGCAAGGGTAACACTCCGAGGATGGATCGAGACGAGATAATTAAACTCCTTTGATGCTTCCGCATATTTTCCAAGGTGCGAGTTGATCCTGGCTCGCAGCAGCGCGGCCTCAATAAAGCCCGGATATTGCCGGAGCGCTTCGTTGCAATCCTGAACAGCAAGGTCGTATTTACCCTGGCCTGCAAAAATCTGCGCGCGAACGTAGAGAGCCGGCCAAAATGTGGGATCAGCGTGAAGCGCCGCGTCCAAATCGCGCTTTGCGCCTGCAACATCGCCATGTTTCAGCCGATCTTCTGCATTCGTGCATAGGTTCATGACTGCCCGTCGGCCAGGGCCGTACCCCACGATGATTGGTACGCTTGCGTTAACGGCGGTCGCACAGGTAATAATTGCAATGAGAAGTGATATTGCTTTGGTCGGTGTCATTTAGTGGTTCGCAACCGATGTGTAATGGAAAACGTAGACGCATGGCAAGCAAAAGATCATTACATTCGTTGCAGCGTCACCTGCCCATAAGTCGCCTCACAAATAGTTTGATTCCACTCTTACGGGCCGAGGGTGTCCCGGCTGCATCGCTATGCACCGACGATCAACGGTGGAGACGGCCTGCCCTCAGGGCGTTCTTTCAATTTATTAGACGGCGTCCAATCTGTTTTGAGGAATGAAAAGCTCTGACGCCGGCTCGAACCCAATGGTATCAGCAGCGCTTAGTGCAGACGAGCTACCCGTAGTCACCCTGCGCAAAGTGACATGGCGGCTGATCCCATTTCTATTCGTGCTTTACGTCATCGCCTGGCTGGACCGAGTGAACGTCGGTTTCGCGGGGTTGCAAATGAATGCCGATCTCGGGTTTAGCTCGACAGTGTTTGGTTTCGGCTCGGGTATTTTCTTTCTGGGTTATTGCCTGTTTGAGATACCAAGCAATATCATCCTTGAACGAGTTGGAGCCCGGCTTTGGATCTCGCGAATCATGGTAACGTGGGGCCTGATCTCCGCCAGCCTGATGTTTGTGCGGACTCCCGCAGCTTTCTACCTGCTACGATTTCTCCTTGGAGTAGCTGAAGCCGGATTCTTTCCCGGAGTGATTTACTACTTGAGCCTGTGGTATCCTACGGCCCATCGTGCGCGGGCGATTGCGGCTTTCATGACTGCCGTGCCCGTGACGGGACTAATAGGAGGTCCTTTATCGGGAGCCTTGCTGGAGTTAGATGGTCTTCATGGGTTAGCTGGCTGGCAATGGTTGTTCCTACTGGAAGGGTTGCCCGCGGTGATCCTGGGTACCAGCGTCCTTTTCTATCTGAAGGATCGTCCCGAAACAACGAGCTGGCTGGCTCCACCAGAACGCGACTGGCTGGTAGAAACACTTGCAGCCGAGCGAAGAGCTTGCCTGCTAAGGCCAGACATCCGTGTAGCTCTGACCGATGCCACCGTTTGGAAGTTAGGGGTCATCTTCCTTCTGGTCGCAGCCGGATTCTATGGTTACTCCTTCTGGGCGCCACTTGTTATCAAGTCACTTACTGGTCTTAGTAACTTCAAGGTAGGTCTGGTAATTGGTGCAATTAGCGCGGTAACGATTGTAGCAATGCTTCTGAATAGTTATCACTCGGACCGCACGGGCGAACGAGCGCTGCACATAGCTGTGCCGCTTTCACTAATGGCTGTCGGTTTCGCTGGATGTGCTCTGGTGCGCCAGCCAATGCTGGCCATCATTGCGCTGGCGCTTGTTCCTTTGGGACACTGCGCCAGCTATGGGCCGTTTTGGTCCATGCCTACCCAGTTTTTCACTGGACCGGCAGCTGCCGCCGGAATAGCTCTCGTGACCATGATCGCAAACATCGGCAGCTTCGCAGGGCCAGCAGCTATTGGAGCATTAAAGGCGCGGACTGGGACGCACGTTGAATCGTTCCTGCTTCTCGGCGGAATGGCAGTCATCGCGGCGCTGCTTGCGTTAAGAATAGGTCCGTCGCCGACGCGGAGTAGCGAGCAACCAGCACCAATCGTTTGACAGCACACACGCAACCGGATCTGCGCATTGAACTCATCCGGGTACGGAGGCAGTTGCGAATTCTTTTTATGCGGGTTCAATTCGCTCTCGCGGTTTTTCTTATTAGCACCGCAAATGCAACCGCCGTAGAGCTTCAAGAGGTGGGGAGTTTTCCCGACAAACAAATTACGGGCGTTGGTGTCTCGACAAAGTCCGGCCGCATCTTCGTGAATTTTCCTTATTGGTCGGATGATCACTCCATTTCGGTGGCAGAAATTGTGAACGGCCAGCCCAAGGCATTTCCGAACGACGAATGGAACACGCCTGGCCCTGCGGGTTCACATTTTGTCTGTGTTCAAAGCGTGATAGTCGATGATCAGGACAATTTGTGGGTCCTCGATCCGGCAGCGCCAAAAATGCAGGAGATCGTCAAAGGCGGACCAAAGCTAGTGAAAATTGATCTCGCTACAAACCAGGTCGTCCAAACAATCCCATTCGGTGAAGATGTGGCGCCGAAGAAAAGTTATCTCAATGATGTTCGTATCGACACGCGCACAAACAGTGCGTTCATTACCGAGTCGGGACGAGGTGCAATCGTCGTTGTCGATCTCAAGAGTGGCAAAGCGCGACGACTTCTCGATGGCCATCCATCCACTCAGCCCGAAAAAGACGTCAAGCTCGTAGTGGATGGTAAAGCGTTGATCGACCAGCAAAAGAAAATGCCGCCGCAGATCGCGTCCGATGGCATCGCACTCGATGCGAAGAACGGCTATCTCTATTATCACGCGCTCACCGGTCACACACTTTACCGGATCAAGACAAGTTCCCTCACAGATGAAACGCTCGGGAAACGCGAGCTGGAATCGAAAGTGGAAAACGTCGGGCAGACGCCAGCACCCGATGGGATGCTCGAAGGCGCGGGTGGCAGCGTTTATCTTACCGATCTCGAAAGCAGCGGGGTGGTACGATGGGACCCTGCCAGCAAGCGCGTGATTCGAATCATCGCGGACAAGCGTTTGCTTTGGCCGGACACGTTGAGCTGGGGACCGAACGGCGAAATTTACGTGACTGCGTCGCAGATCGAAAACATGCCGCGCTTCAATAACGGCAAATCCACACGCACCGAGCCGTATAAGCTCTGGAAGATCATTGGCATTAACCGCAAATAATCAGAAGGGAATTAGCTTAAACTGTCCTCCCTCCATGAGGAATGGCGGCAGATCACAATTTCCGGAGCCCGATCACCCGACGGCAAATTTTTGTAGCTTTTCACTTATCGATTTCCTCGGCATCCACTGCCTGCGTCATGTTTTTCGGAAAGGTCGAAGCGCGGCTACCTTGCGCGGTTGCCTGAGAACGCTTCGCGCGCGGCGCGCATACGCTCGAGTTCGACTCGTGCAATTTGTTCGTCAGCGCGTTTCTCCATTTTCACAAAATCGATATTGGCCTTCCTCGGTAAATCGGATGCAGCCAGGGCGCGCCAAAGAAGTTTTTTGCCCGTGATTCCTACCACAACGGTTTCCAGTGCTAGCACGAGACCCAGCCCGCCGATTTCCTCACCAGCAATGGCGAGGCGCGCCCGGCTAAATTTCTCCGCCACCCACGCGCCTGCCGGCCGAATACTACTTTCCTTCGTTCCAAGCGTGCGCATCAATTCCCGTAGCGTCTTTTGATCTGCCTCGATCTCCTTCCTCAGCCCGGCCAGAAATTCCGCCAGCGGCTTGCGATCGCAAAGCTTGATCCAGTGATCAACCAACTCGAGTGCGCCTACTGATCCCGCCAGATGATCATTCAGATAAGAATCCAATTCTCTCATCCGTGACTACCTCTCTAACCCATCGCGCGACATGTTTGGCGTGGTTCTGTTTTTCAAGACAGCTAATCCATCCCTTTTTCTCACTTGGACTTGAGCTAACTGCCTGCGCCGTCACTTTTCTGCTCGGGATGGATGCCTGGAGCTTTGGGACCACGCTCGTGTTCTTTTCCCTGCGCGGTTGAAGCGGATTTTGCTTTTTGCCGGTGCTGCATTTCTTCGTCCGGAGGCTCGCTGACGCTGCGCTGTCGCGGAAGACTTTCCGGATAATTGCGACACAGAAATTCGATGAGCCCCTCGCGGACCTCGCAACGAAGATCGGAAAGTTTGCCGGGGTCAGTGCTGCTGACGAGAGCGCGTACTTCGATTGTTGTTTGCTTGGTGTCCGTGACCTGCAACCCGCACACCTTCCTGTCCCATTTCGTATTATTCTCAACGAGCCGCTTCAGTTCCTTGCGCAATTCGCCAATGGGCGCCTGATAATCAAGGTACAGAACAACCGCGCCGAGCAGATCGGTAGAAACGCGGCTCCAGTTCTGAAACGGCTTTTCGACAAAATAAGTGATCGGCAAAATTATCCGACGCAGGTCCCACGTTCTTATCGTTACATACGTGAGAGTGATTTCTTCTATCTGGCCAAATTCGCCTTCGACAACTACGATGTCATCAATGAGTAACGGTTGTGTTAGCGCGATCTGAATTCCAGCAAGCACATTGCCGAGGGTCCGTTGCGCGGCGAAACCGATCACGATCCCTGCGATTCCAGCGGAAGCCAGGATGCTCGTGCCAAACTGCCGCACCGGATCGAAAAGCATCAGGACAGACCCGGTGGCAATGACTACGACAGCAGTGATGATAATTTTGCGAATCACGGACACCTGGGTGTAAATTCGGCGCGCAGAAAGATTGTCCGGCAGGTCCAATCGCTGATGGCTCAACAGTGCAGCCTGCATCGCGTTGATGCCGTGAACGATCAGAAACGAAAGCGCGACGATGAACAGAATGCCGACACCTTTCTGTGTCACCCATGTCCAGTTTTCAGGAAGCTTGAGCAGCGGTAACAAGAGAATGATTCCAAGCAATGGCACCGAGAGACGCAATGAGTGTCCAACGATTGGAACAATGATTTTGCCGGATAGGCTGCGCGTTCTCTCCGCCCACAGACGCATCCGTTTTTCCACCGCGCGAATAGCGCGAAAGACCAGCCACAGCAGCGCGATAATCCATCCGGCGTAGAGGATCGCGGTGAGGGCGCGCGCCCAAAAAATGCGCGTGGGCCGGGAAATGATGCCCGCAGCGATCGGCAGCAGCGCGAACGCGCCGCCGCACATCCAAAGGAAAAGCGCCACCGGTTTTCGAATCGCGGCAGCACTTAGTGCCAGCCAGGACTGATATCGCGTCGATTCAATCTCGCCGGCGCGCCGCCTGACGATCCAGACAAACCAACCGCTAAGCAGTGACAACAGCGCGAGCGCAACAACAGAACTAAGCAAACGCATCCAGGTAACCCGATCGAAAACCGGCCGTTGAAGAAAAGCGTTGCCTGAATCTTTTGCGACTTGGTCGAGCCAGCGGCCGTAAGCCGCACCGGTCCAGTATATCTTCGACCGTTCAGTGGCGGCGCGTTGCGCGGATAGTTCAGTAACCGACTGCGTGATCCTCGCAGCTGGAGACGCGGACGCCGTGAGCGACGGGGATGGCGAAGGCGTCGGGATCGCTGCGACAGCAGATTGGCAAAGGAATACAATTAGCAAACAGGAAATTTTCATAACTCATAAATTTCAAAATTTACCGGTTCGATTTTCCAGTACTTCGCTTGCGAGACGAAGCTGGTGGATATCGGCGGTGGTCAGCGTGACCGTTTGTTCTAGTCGCTTCCCTTCCTTAACCAAGACTCAAGATTTGGCAAGTTCGCTTGCCGCATGATTGCGACCTGCGATTTCCTTTATCCCCTTTTGTCAGAATCTCCGCAAAATCCCCCTCCCGCTTGACGTCTACGGCTGTGCACCGACTTGATAATAGTGCATTCCATCAGCGCTGCTAGTGGATCACCTGGTTCGAGACTGAATACTGTTCGTCGGCTAAAATTCCTGGTCTGGTTTCAGGAGCGGATCCGGCCAACTGATCTTCAAGCCACCCTGATTTGGGCCGGGATTATCGGGTTCTGCGGTGGCGTTTGCTCGGTCGTGTTTCGCTTCGCAACAAGCTTCGTTCACAAAATCCTCACCGGCAGCTCCGCACCCGGCTTGGTTGAAAGTTTTTCCCAACTCCCTCCGTTACTCCGCCTCGGCATCCCAGCGCTCGGCGGTCTGCTAGCCGGCGCAATCATTCAGTTCAGCACACGATTGCGCGGAAGGGTGACAACCACCGACTACATGGAAGCGGTGGTGCTTGGTGACGGGAAAATTGCGGCGCGACGCACGTTGCTGAAATGTCTCTCCGCACTTTTCACCATTGCTTCCGGTGGATCGATCGGACGCGAGGGCCCGCTGGTGCAGCTATCATCGCTCGTCGCATCTCTCACCGGTCGTCTGCGAAAATGGTCCACGCCGCGGCTTCGATTGCTTGTCGGCAGTGGCGCTGCCGCTGGGATTGCATCGGCTTACAACGCACCAATCGCCGGCGCGGTATTTGTCGCGGAGATCGTGCTCGGTTCCGTGGCCATGGAAATTTTTGGCCCTTTGGTTTTTTCGTCGGTCATCGCGACGCTGACAGTGCAGGCTTTTCTCGGACGCGATCCGCTTTACAAAATCCCGCCGTTCCAGCTCAACGGCAATTGGGAGATTGGGCCTTATCTTTCGCTTGGCCTTGGCGCCGGCCTGCTCGCGCCATGGTTTATTCGATCTTAGTAGACTCCCGTCCGGGCAGTCCTCACATCGTCGAGCGTCTTGACCTGAATGACTTTTCCCTGCTAAGCCGATGCGATGAAGCGGCTTCTTTGGATCGACATTTCAAAGGGGCTGGCAATTCTTTTCGTCGCATACTTTCATTTTTGCCGGACATATTTTCAGTACGGCATCCTCCCGCCGGCCGATTGGAGCAACGTCGCAGTAGGCGCGGTGACGATTCTAAGATTGGCGTGGTTCAAGGTTTCAGGCCTCGGGTTTCATGCCGTCGGTGTTTTCATAATCCTAAGCGGTTGGACGCTGATGCAATCAACCATGCGGCGTGCCGAGTCCGGCGCGATCGGGTGGGGCGTCTGGTATCGAGCGCGGTTTCTGCGGCTCTATCCGATGTACTGGGTAGCGCATTTGGTTTATCTTCTCTCGCCATTCGTTGCGCGGCTGGAACCAGTGGACGACCGCATCATTCTGAGCCTGCTCGGCCTGCGCTTCATCGATATTCAGATGAATTTCATGTACCTCAACGCAGCGTGGTGGTACTTCTCCATGCTGATCCAGTTCTACCTGATTTTTCCGCTGCTTTTCCTGATGGCGCGC
>WNFY01008530.1_pt1 | contig 13097 bp, 16 predicted proteins | sample 5400091 | NCBI WGS metagenome assembly WNFY01 (sample SAMN13153364, study PRJNA577476) | soil metagenome | isolation source: 60 cm soil or saprolite under grassland replicate 1 | place: USA:California | collected 2016-06-15 | reverse complement strand
ATCTTCCGATCCGGACGTGCTTGCCCAGGGAATCCTCGAAGACCTCGAAGCCGCCCTCGAACCATTCTGCGAAATCGCCGCTAATCTACGTGCTAACAGTGTGAGTGAGCAAGACCCGTAGATCACAGAGTAAATTTTAATTCATCCTGAGTCATCAGTTCACCATTGTGCTTTGCTCCTACTACTCAGCGTCAATTGATCTGGAACGCCAAAGACTAGGGCTCGAATCTCGATCTCTGCATGTACGCGAAGTGACATAAGCTCACGCTAACTGGACTGCCAAAAAGAGGCGGACTAGGTGCAACGCGATATTTCCGTATAAAGTAGCGCCCGTTTAGTCTATACGAACCACAATCTGTATAGTTCCGCAATTTTTATTTTCCCCTTGCTCATGTTTTAGGCAATGTGAGGCAGCGGGCGCAACAATAGCCCCATAGCAGCTTCACGGGCGTTATAAACAACTTATCCACATAAATTTGTGGATAACTTAGAACTGACAGAGGATTTTTACAGCACCGCACGCAATTGACGGAATTTTTTTCTTGCCTTTTGCTATTGCTGCTGTACTGTGCGTTTAACTTTTAACGTTCGTCGCTGAATTTTTTTTAATCGGCCCGTTCTAAAGCGTGTCGCGCTTCAAATCGCAAGGAGGTGGCCATGGAGTTTGTTTGTCGACGCTGCGACCAGATTACAAAACAAAAACCGTATCGCGTCACCACGGAAGACTGTGGCGTTGTTTTGCTTAATATGCTTGTATGCCCCTCATGTGCGCGGCTAGCGAGGCGTTTGGGGCTTCCCGCGGTGAAAATGGAATCGGCGAAAAGGGCCGCTAAGACAAAAGGTGTCCAGGCGACGACAGACAGCAAGCAACAACCTGTTCGCCCTCCACCTTCGATTCGTTGAGCTGCTTAACTTTGCTACGTAACGGCTTCAACGTTTCACGCAATCATTTATGTAGAAGGCTTTGTACCGTCTTCGCAAGCACGTGTAGCTGTAAAGTTTGAAGAGACATACTCATTTAGTATTGGCCTTTAATTGCCGTTGCTCTGAAATGTGCGAGCTAACGAGCGGTGAGGTAATTCGGATCGGAGAATTTTTCTGCTTTTGATCAACTTCATTATCGCCACATAGCCAGCCTCGACATCTTCTGGCGCAGCGACGAAAGCCTCGAAGAATCCGACAACCTCCCTGATCCAGACATCCCCGCCCAGAGAATCGTCGAAGACCTGGAAGCCGCCCGTGACAAATCCGCGAAATCGCCGCGGACTTCGTTACATAGAAAGGTCTGGTTCAGAAAAAATTCATTGGCCTTAACGACACGGCCACAACGGTGACACAAGATACAACCTAGGCGCTCCTAGCTTTATCAATTTTAGGGTGATATGAGTCCGATCTCCAAAGATCAGTATTACTTCATCGCGCCGTGCACCTTCGAGCTATTGGGAGGTCAAATGAAGCTCGGCGACCGTCTGTTAACAGTACGCCCCCCGTGGGCCTGCAAAGTGTGCGGTTCTCCAGACAAGGGTGATTTCGAGATACCGAAGGACGTCTGGAAAACCGTGGTTCCGACCGAATACCAAAACAAAGTTGTGTGCGTTGAATGCTTTGGGAAGTTTGTTTGTGAAAAGCAAGTAGAGCTATTCCGAGTCGGTTTGGGTCTATTGAATCTTAAGGGGTAATCTATCGTCGGCGTTGGTATATTAGGCGTCGCTTGTTTTACGTGAGTATTGGGTTCAGCAAACTAAGGAGATTGGGGTATGTCACATACAATTCAGACCGAGGTGGGTTCGGTGGTTTCTTTGTGGCAGTATCCCGTGAAATCCATGATGGGAGAGGAGCTGAACGCCAGTGAGGTTACGGAACGTGGGCTGCTCGGGGATCGTGCGTATGCGCTCGTTGATAGCTCCGACGGAAAGGTGGCGACCGCCAAGAACCCGCGAAAGTGGCCGCGTCTCTTCGATTTCCGCGCCACCTTCATCGAGCCGGCGCAGGCAGCTGCGAAAATCCCTCCGGTTCGAATTGCCTTCCCCGATGGCACCACTGTCACCAGTGACCAAAGTGATCTCAACCAAATCCTCTCGAAGGCACTCAACCGCGAGGTGGCACTTCGTGCGGCTCGGGGTGGGGCGGTCAATGCCGAGGAGTACTGGCCGGACATGGAAGGCCTCGACCACCGGGACACGGTCACCGATTTCACGTTATCCGAGGGGACATTCTTCGACTGTGCCATGGTCCATCTATTGACCACGGCCACGCTCGATCGCCTGCGGGAGCTGTATCCCCAAGGCCGCTTCGAGGTCCGGCGGTTTCGTCCAAACATCGTGGTGCAGTTGGCCTCGGACGAGAAGGGCTTTACGGAGAATGCTTGGGTCGGTCACACACTCGCCATCGGGACGGCGGTGCGCCTGCACATCACCGGTCCGTGCGGACGTTGCGTGATGACCACTCTCGCGCAGGGGGATCTCTCGAGGGATCCGGGAATCCTGCGCACGGCGGCGCAGCATAACCAAGTCAACGTCGGTGTGTATGCTGCCGTAGCGCGAGGCGGCTCGATCCGTCGTGGTGATCCGGCCAGGATTGAGTAGAGCTTCTCTTTCAATTCCCAAGGGTTCGCTACGCAACGGAAAACGAGTTAGGCACTATGTTGTCATTTCGCACGGCCGGAATGCGGTTCGGATTCGACCGATAGGTCCGCATTATATCCTGTCGCCGATGACCCGCCGTCCCAAGTTTGGTCGTATCTGGCCACTTATGTAACACAGCTAGCTTACCCTCGACCCAATTCATGTAGAACAGCACGGTTTCTACCCCTTCCCATTTTGGCATTCTGATTGCTCGTTTGGTCAGGAATACCGTTTAAAACGAGGAGGGAGTGATGATCTTCGACCTGAAACGATCCTGCAGGCTGCTGTTCCTTGGACTCTTTCTGCTGTCAATCACGGGGTGCAGCACTACGGGTGTGTTGGAAAGTCGCGCCGTCCCCGCAGCGAGCGAGCCTAAGATTCTCGAGGAGCAAGTTGCCTTGGGTCCATCCCTTAACGCACGTGTTACGACAATCCGGTTTTTTGAAGGTGAACGTTCTAAACTAGCATTTACGACGGAGAGGAAATATGAAACCCGGTTTGCAAGGACGATGACTAGAACGGTTTACACAGAAATTAACCTCGACTATCCTCGACCCGAAACCAATGTCTATTTTCCTATTACTCTCAATTTTCGCCAGAACGGAAGAACGCTGCGCATTGAGGAAGTCGAAACCCGGATTGGACCGGAATGGACTTCATCCGGCCACTTGGTCGGCGCTGGAAATTTCGACCCGGGAAAATGGCGTGTTGGCAATTATGAGGTAGATGTCTACATCAATACCAAGAAAGCGGCCACGGGTTATTTTGAAATTTATTAGAAGAGTCTGTGGGCCTGGTTTAACTATTCCCCTGCCTCAATCAGCAAAGTTTGATTTATCGATTGCGCGCCATCTTAGCTGAAAGAGCTATTGAATCTGACCTCACGGGATTGGATGGCGCATCGGCTAGTTCATCGCATTGTTGCGGGAACGGTCCGTTGCCTTTCTTGAGGCCTCGCCAGTTAATGGACTTGCCGGCAGCGGTGAGTCTATTACGACGTCGGAACCGCGGGGGCAACGACGAAGCGGTCCCGGCGATTCTTCTCCCAGCACGATTCCGCGTGTTCCGTGCATACCGGAATTTCTTCGCCGTAACTTACCGTGGACAATCGATTCAGGGGAATTCCCAGCGACACTAGATAATCCCTGGCCGCCCGGGCCCGCTTCGCGCCCAATGCCAAATTGTACTCGTTAGTGCCGCGCTCGTCGCAGTGCCCCTCGATCTCCACTCGGATCAACGGATTTTCCTTAAGCCAATTCGCATTCGTGTCGAGAGTTTCCCGAGCATCCGCTCGTAGCTCGTATCGATCAAATTCAAAATGAATGTCTTTAAGCGGACTCGATGCCGGTGTCGCTGTGCTCTCTCCTGTTCGAAGCGCGTCGAGGCTAGAAGAAGAAGTGAGAGCTTGCGATACCATTCGGGATGACCCTTTTGATGCGCCGGAAGTCGTCAGCGGATTTTCTACCGTCCAATTTGGCTCTGTGTATTTTGGAGTCCTGATCTCAGGTGCACAACCCATTAGTGCCATAAGAGCCAGAAGGCTCCGATAAGGTAGCAAGTTACGGGATTGCTGAAACATCGCTTTTTCCTTTCTTAGGCAACGGGGTGACTGGGAAGATTGTGAGCAACACCCATGCCATTGGCATTAAATGGGAACCCGAGCCACGGATCGCCTCCATTTTCTCAATTGGGTAACAGTTTGGAAGTCGTAGGGCCTGTTCTATGTGCCAAATTTGTTATCTTTGCGAGAATAGTAGTCGTTTTGGTTGGGGATGGAATTCAAACCAGTACTACAAAAATGTCTGTTTTTGGCCCCTTTTTTCTTGGCCGAAGGACGTGAAGGTCGAATAAGGAGGCCGGGGGTCTTTCCCTTCATCGGCATTTTCTGGCTCCGGGAGAGTCCCACAACCTCTCCGCTCCCGATGTCCTTCCCCAACAAATCGTCGAAGAGCTCGAAGCCGCCGCCCGGACGATTCCGCGAAATCGCGGGGGGTGGACGCCGCTGCGGGTGAGAGTTGAGATAATCAAAGAGCGCTATAGCTTTGGGCTCACGCCTATCCCGTCGCCCGGATGGAGGAGTCCGCCAGGTGGAAAAAGAGGCGTAGGAGCACCAGCGGGGACTTTGGCAGGCGCAGTAGCTTGTATAGCTTTTTAAAGTCAGCCAGAGTATGTTGTGGGTCAGATCCGCAAAAAGTTGGAAGGAGAAATTTATGCCGCCTACCGCATGGGATTTTCAAAACCGACTCCTGGCTATTCTAAACGGCGCCCGGCAAAGCGGGCAATCTTACGTAGATATAGAATCAGAAAATCTCCACAAGGAAGTGGGAGGGTATCCAAACCCTAACCACAGGATGCCGGTTTGCTTTGAAGTGATGAGAAGGTTGATGCGTGCTGGTGATTCGGTCGTAAAGGAACCTACGATCGGGCAGGGCGCAACACTAATAATCCGATACACGTGTGGGCAACCGGCACGCCTCAGCACAAAAACCGACGTCCAGTAAAGGGTCGGGGTCTTTGAGCACAGCGGCCCCACCTGTATGTCTTGAGGAACTCATCAAGCGCGAAAAAGCCAGCCTCGATATCTTGTGGCTCGGCGTCGGGATTTCGACGTGATAGTCTTTTCCCATTTGTTATGACCTCAGCGTCAGTTCTCGGCCCTTCTCGATAAGGTTTGCCAGAGGATCTGTCAGCGCATGGGTCAAGACCACTACGTTCCGCCTTCTTATCCTGCCCCTGGACGGCGGTCTTGACCTCCGGCTAAATGAAATCTACCTTGCATCAGAAGAGATTTGACACGATGCGGCCGCTATACACGGCCCGGGCCAGACTTGGGCCAGACAGTTCACGGACCTCCGCCATGTGAGCGACACTATCGCCGGTTAGGCCGCAACACGCTCCTGCAGCTCGTCGCTTTGCTCAGTACGTTCTCATCGTGGATTTGAGCGGTACCTGGAGAGGGGAATTATATGTCTCGGAAAATATTCCGTTACTTGATAAACGACAAGCTTCGTCGCGCAGCGCACTGGATCATGCGACTGGCTATAACGGGTTCACGGGAAGAGCGGGTCGATCTGCGTCACAAAGAGTTTAAAAAAATTCTGATTGTACGGGCGACTTTTCGCTTGGGAGATTCGGTTCTCGCGATACCGGCGATATTGTCGTTTCGGAAATGTTTCCCTCAAGCCAGGATTGATTTTGTCGGCGCGCCTATCTCCGCCAAGCTGTTCCAGAACCTGCCGATCGACAATCATTTTATTATTACACGCCGTTATCCCGGTTCCGCGTTGGACTACCCGCTTCTTCTTCGGCGATTGAGATCGGTTGGGTATGACCTTGCGGTGGACGTCAGCTGTTCACAATCAGCCATGGGCTCGTTTATCGTGGGACTTTCACGCGCGCGCTTCCGAATAGGTTTTAGAGGCAAATGGGATCAGTGGTTCAACGTTAGAATTCCCAGACCATGCGAGAAAAACAAGTATAGGGTCCTGCCGGCGTTCCTGCGGAGTCTAGGTCTTGAACCCGACGACAGTCTTCTCTCATTGGTTCTTACCAGTGCTGAAATAGAAGAAGGAAGAAGACGAATGCAGGCTCTGCCCGGTTGCGTTACCGGGAGGCCTACGGTTGGAGTTTTTGTCGGAGGACGAAAGGTGTGGGGGAAAAGATGGCCACTCAAAAGCTTCTGTGAACTCATTGCGGCCCTGCGTTCTCAGAGCCTAAACGTTGTTACGTTCATCGGCCCTGAAGAAAGGGACTCCATAGGGTACTTTCGCGACGCTTTAGTCTGCGACATCCCGATCGTGTTCGAGCCCTCGATTAGAAATTTTGCTGCCATGGTTTCGAATTGTGATCTTTTTGTAACCTGCGATAGCGGTCCGATGCATATGGCCTGCAGCTTAGGGATACGGACAGTCGCTATATTTCAACATCCGAATTTCGACCACTGGGGTCCGCCTTCCAGCGTCGCGCGCATTGTTTACGAACCCGGCCGTACGTCGAGCGAGGGAGTCTTCAGAGCTTGTCTCGAAGAACTGTCGCTTGGGCTTCCTCGCGGCGGCGATGTCGGCAACACAGACCGTCGTCAACCTTTACCACTGGTCTCGCTCCCCGAGGTAATCAACACCGTTCGCAGGCTCGAAAAGTCTATCGCGTTGCGAAGAGCGTTGTTCCTTAGCCATTGTGCTCAAGCAGTATTTCTTCCGTCATTGCTCATCTATGCGTGGTTCTTTCCTCCTTTCGATATTTTTCCCGAGGGAACATGGGCCGAGGAATTTGCCGCCGTAGTGGAGGTTGGGATTCCGCTGCTCGGCGGGTTACTGCGCGTGTGGGCGGTAAGCCATCGCGGGAAACGGCCCCGACTGAACCGCGATAACGTCTCAACGATGATTAGGACCGGGCCTTACGCTTATGTTCGCCATCCTCTGTACGTGGCCAATTTGCTGATCGGCTTTGGCATGGTCTTTCTCTCGGGTGCGTTTCCTTTTGGTATATTTTTGCTGGTGTTCTTTGCTCTGTATCACACCATTCTGATTCCTGCAGAAGAGGACTTCCTCAGAGAAAAGTTTGGCGAGGAATTTGTCACCTATAGTGAGTCGGTTCCAAAGTACATTCCGTCGGCCCTGCCCAAGGGATTTTCGTTCGGAACCCATTTCCCGGCCGCCGAGGTTGGCAAGATTTGGGGAATCTTTTTAGCTGCTGTTTTTTTTGAATGGATAGAACAGCCCGTGCGTCGCGGTTGGATTTTCAGTTTGTTTCAGTTGATATTCCGAGGTTGAGTCGCATGTCAAAAGGAGACGCCTAATCAACGCGGGGGATGAACTCGGAGGAAAAAGGGGATAAGTCCAATTTTTATTCTAGCATCGCGCTACCGCCAGCCTCGACATCTTCTGGCTCACGGACGAAAAGCGTCGAACAAGTCCGACAGTTCTCCGCGATCCTGACGTGACCCGCTTAAGAACACCGTCCAGACCTCGAAGCCGTCCTCGAGAAATTTCGCTAAATCGCCGCTGACTTGGGAGCAATAATGCGTCAGATGAAAAACGTGATTCCATCGAGCGATTTACTGTGACTTGAGGGATATGCATTTTGAATATCATCCATCAATTTGTGGGTAGTGACGCAGGGAATCTTTTTCAATTCATAAGGTATGGAATCAGTGGATGCATAGCCGCCTCGACCCACATATTGGTTTTTCACCTTGTAGCGTGGAAAATGTTTTTTGCATTACAGGCAGATGATTGGTTCGTAAGACTGTTGGACCTACCGATTCAGGAAGTGGACGATACCACGCGGGCGCGAAATTCCATGAAGGGAAACGGTGTTGCTTTTGTAATCTCAAACTTGGTCGCTTACTTTATCAATATTCACTGGGTTTTTGTTCCCGGCCGTTATCATTGGATCCTAGAAATTGGTCTGTTTTATCTTGTCTCAGGCGTCGCAATAGTGATTGGTACTGGGCTCATGGGGTTTCTGATCCGGCGCTTCGGCATGCTAACAACGTATGCTTTTGGGTCCAACGTTTTTGCTGCTGTAATGATTAATTATGCCATGCGCAAATTCTTCATTTTCAATGGATGAAAAAGGATTCGGCGGCAATGTAGGGAAAAAATGTTAACCAGCAGTTAGAGAATTATCTCAAGAGATTCGGAGTTGCAGGGCGCTAAGGGAACCCGATAGAACGCGGCTTACGCCGATGATTATAACTCCTTGGCTATGCGCTTGCGAAAACCGATTTTCAGTTTTTCGTCCGTTATTTCTTTGCTAAGGACCTTAACGAGTTCTGTCACTCGCGTCTTGGGAAATTTCTCTATGGATTCGCCGAGGGCCGTCACGTGATCACTAATAATCATGGACGCCAGGGGTCCATTGATCTCGGTAAGTTCCTTGGTCACGGTGTCAAAAAAGCCCGGCGACACCGCCTCTTGAGCAGCACCCGCTGGGTTGGACGTAACTTCAGCGCTTTTAAATTGAGAGTTAGCCGGTTTCTCTATTTCTCCCTTTAATGGTTGGCCTGGGACAACTGTGCCGTCACCTTGGGCCTCAACGGCAGTCAAAGCCTCAGCCTGCTTGAAAAAGGAAGACATCCCCTTTATCCCATTGGTTAGAGTCTCCAGCTGGTCTTTATTTTTCACCTGACTTTCCAAGTCTTGGATTTTTGCAGTAAGGTTTTGTTCCAGCCCTTTGAGGGTCGACTCCTTTGCCCGAACGATCTCTTCTCTGTCTCTAAGCTCGGCTTCCAGCGTAGCGATCTTTGCGCTGGAATTCTCAGCGAGTTGCTGCACGCGCTTAGCTTCACTACCCGTTTCTGCTTTGGCCTGCTGAATCGCCGTCTCCAATTGGGTTATTTGCTTCGCTAGAACATCTATTTTGGACTTGAGATCGTTTATCTCTTTAGCTCGGCTTTCCAGAGCTTCCTCTTTCTTCTTCACGTCACTTTGCAAATCGCGGATCTTGACAGTAAGAGTTTGTTCCATCCTTTGGCTGGCAAGCTCTTTCTCACGGGCGGCGTTAAGTTGGGCTTCCTGCGCGGCGATCTCCGTCCTGAGACTCTCAATGACCTGCTCAGCATGCTGGTTCTCGCTCGCCACCACGGTTTCACCCTCTTTAACCGACCCCCGTAATCTGCCGAGTTTATCCACAACAATCCTCTCAAGCTCCTCTATTTCTTTGTTTAGACTCGAAGCAGCACTATCTTTTACCCGAGCAATGGCCATCGGATTGGATTTGCTATGCTGTAAAGTCTTTTGCATTATCCCCTTAAGAGATTCATACCCTGTGCTCATATGTCCTCCTAGGCTGTTAGCGCCTTCTCTTCCTTTGAGATACCTGGGAGTTGCAGCATTTCTCATGCCGAGATCGGAGCCAATTAATAAGTTACTGGAAACGAAAGATATTTTGGCCGCGTGAATGGAGACAGGATGACAAAACCGAACAAATTTGAACACCTCTGCCAACTGACAGAGGCTTGGCTGTGCAGACAAACGACTAAGTGCTCTCTCTGCCACTGCGGCCTGATCTATTGATCTGGGATGCCGACCATCCAAGTTGGCCCTGCGCCAGGCTCGCTTCTAGAGCGCTTCATCTAACGCTGATCAACTGCTGTGCAATCAATTCCCCGGCATTTTTATGCCAGCTGTTCACATCTCGTATGCCAGAAACTAGCCGTTCATTCGACGCAAAATCCTATACGTCTGCAAGCCCGGGGCTATTTGGAATCAGTCTTCCGTTTGCTGGGAGACATTAAATTTTTACCGCCTTCCTCAAGGCCGCGCGTTAGTTGACCGTCTTTATCCTTCTTTTTTTGCAATCCTGATGGAAGCTCGCCTTTTTTCTCCCTGTACTGTTCCAAGCCATAGGGAAGTTCGCCCGCCTCACGTCCACGTTTCCCCTGTGTCTCAACTTTTTGCTTGCCCTTTGCTTTGCCGTTTCCTTTCCCTTGTGAGTGTGCGGAAGAAGCTGGGAGAGTTACTGCACAGGTACCTAAAAGCAGTGCTAATCTGCTCAAGGACGTAAATATGTTCTTCATAATGTGTCCTCTATCTTTTGTTCTCGAAGGGCCTGCAAGCGCATTGTTTATTCTCAGTTTTTGTTTTTGTCACAGCCTTGCTGCTGAGCGAGCGGGTACCGAAGCAGCCTGCATGCCAAGGTGTGATTGTGACAACACGAACCCTTAAGAGGAGCGGCGTGACAGTTGGCAGAGCGCCAATTTATGAGCAAGGAAATTTTTACTGAGTAAATTTTTCTAGCTGCTACATCCCGATGTTTTGGGAGCCGAGCCAGTGATGACTAATCTTGGCTCTTTTTATAGCGAACTGTCCAAGGTCAGCCTGTTAATTGTTAATTTCGCCGCCGTAACTGGGTGGGTAAAGGAAATCTAGCTATGACGTTCTTAGTTCTCGGGGACAACTTCCGAGGATGTTTATCTTCTCTTAACCCGACGAATGTCTGACCTTCTGGTAAATCTCGCGCCGAAGATGCGGGACAAATCCATTCCTCACTTTTGCCGCGAGTTTCCCAATATCGCTAATGCTTCTGAACGGCCCGGCGTCATATCGGTCGGACAATGTAGCGATTGGCAGCCTTGGTATACCGTGACTTGCGCCGCGCCTGCACTTAGCGAGTAACTTAAGTCGATCGAATCGTTTGAGGATAAGGCTGGTACATCCGGCTTCTCGACGACTCTTGAGCCGGAGATTCATTGGGAGGTGGCAGCAGTTTATGTCGATACCCCACTGTCATAGAGAGGAAATTGTAATCGCACGTACCGCAAACAAGTGCTGCGAGCGGCAATTGCTCGGCACAGTTCGGACACGTCTTTAGTGTCATAAGAGATTCGTGTGCCGGACGACCATCGTGTTTTCTTTTGAATATGGCGATCGGCAGTGCAATGATTCCAAAGATTGCGCCTGCTACAAACCATTTGAAAAAACTTCCGTCTTTCTTGCTCGCAATTCTTGCGGTGAGAAGACCGAGGGTCAATGCTATAGTAGAAAAATGAAGAATATTTAAATCTTCAACTGTCATAGTTATTCCACTCGCCGCCACGACCGTCACAATGGATGAAAACCCCATTAAAACGGCCTCATACATTGTCTTTACCAGCGATAATGTGTACTCCATAAGTCCCTCGCCCTGCTCTCTTCTAATCTTGTCCTCATGCAAAGCAACACGAGTGCCGAAGAACAAGGGTTATTGATTGCTTAAAATTGGCACGAATGTCTGAAAGTGCTCCATCCACACAATGTCGAGGCTGCCCCAATTATAACCAGCGATAAAGCAACGGGTCTTTTGGCCCGTTCGACTGATGATGGCTGAAGCGAAGGAGGGCATATGGGTGACCCCTAATTCTCTTGAGCTCTTGTTCGACATCTTTCATACCTCGCTCCTCAGGGGTCATCTCATCGCAGCTAGCCCATCTCGAATTCCGGGCTCTGGATATCAACCTTCCCAGATATCGACGGGGGCCCGGGAGATAGACGACCGGCCGATGTGTCAAAAAATTTTCGGGGAGCCAGTAAGAGAGGCCTACTCAAGCGTCTCCCAGTCCGAAAGCTAGCGGTTCATAGGCTCGGGTGCCGGATGGCGGAAGATTTTGATCCCTGCCTTTTTCTCGATGTAGCGCCCGAAGCGAAATTTCGATTCAACATCATCGATAGGCACGCCACCTGGTTTCTCGCGCAGGGGCTCGACTTCGAGAACCGTGAAGGTATGGCCGGGCGCCAATACGATTTTGTCGAACTGGCTATGCAGCCCCTCGAGAGAATCGATCTCAAAGACGCGTTCGATGCCCACCGCCCTGGCGATCGCCGCGTAGTCGTTGCGCTTCGCATTGGCGAGGGGAACGGCGCCGGTGACGTTGTAGACGCGGTTGGAAACCAGAAAATGCTTCAAGTTGAGCAGATTGAGATCGCGTTCGACCATCAGCATGCCCGGATTCATCACGAAAGCTCCGTCGCCCATAAACACCCACACTGGCAGCTTCGGCGCGCCCATGGCGATGCCGGCGCCGAACATCGAAATCATGCTCATAGAGGCGCCCAGGTAAAAAACCTGGTCCATATCGTGGGTGGTTCTCCACCAGGTGCCCGAGGTTACGCCCGCGGAGGTGATCACCACCCCGTCTCCTTGGCGGCCGGCGAAATACTTGAAGCAATCTCTTAGGTCCAACGTGGTCTCCTAGGCCTCGCCGAGTAAAACGGCTTCGCTAAATATCACCACCTCGGGACGGTTCATCGCGTGACAGTGCTTGAAGGCGGCCGGGATGCGCGCGATGGTCTTTCTCTCCTCCACGAGCAGAAACGGCAGACTGATGGAATCCAAGAGCTTGGTGAGGTAGAGACCGTTCGAAATGTGATGCGGTCGCGGATCGCCGACCACGCCGCGCAGGGTGGCGAAGATAAAAAGCGGAATGTGGTAGCTGTAGTTGATTTTGGTGATCGCATAGACGCAGGTCATCAATCCGGAGGCTCCCATGAGAGCCAGAGAGGGAATGCCGCCGAAGTAGGCGCCGGAACAGAGACCGATCGCGGATTCCTCGCGGTTGACCGGCACGTGCTTAAATCGATCGTCCTTGTCGACGGCATGGATCAGCGGAGCGATCCAGTCGTCGGGGAGGCTCGCCACGAGCTTGATCCCGCTCTCGACGAGCTGTTCGACGATCAATGAAGTCGCTTCGTTTTGCTTATCGCTCATAATCGTTACCCGCGGGCTGCGCGTCCAAGCGTTATCATCGCGTCGACTAAACTGTCAAGCACGGTAGGACATAGGCGCGGGGAAATGAAATCCTTTGAAAAAGAGGGTAGGGGAGATTTTCCAGGTAAACTTGATTTTCTTTCGCATTCTCTAGCGGGCCAATTCTCGACGCGCCTCTTCCAGCAAAGAAAAATCGGTCATGTCCGCCGGCGAAAAAGTTTTGCGCGGCGGACCTGCGCTGCGGCTTTGGATCAAATCGATGGATGCCTTGAGCCCTTCCATGGG
>WNFY01012593.1_pt1 | contig 13101 bp, 12 predicted proteins | sample 5400091 | NCBI WGS metagenome assembly WNFY01 (sample SAMN13153364, study PRJNA577476) | soil metagenome | isolation source: 60 cm soil or saprolite under grassland replicate 1 | place: USA:California | collected 2016-06-15 | reverse complement strand
ACGACAAGAAGCTGGTGGACGAGAGGATTGAGGTCGTCTAGAACGGCAGTAAGGGTGCTGTTTTGGGCAAAAAAATTCGGGGTCAGCAATAGCGGCTAAAGCCGCCACTTCCAACCCCGTCTCCCAGGTTCTGTGGTAGGTGAAGCGAGTATGCGACTGTCCCAGGAAACCGGCAAGATTACCGAGGACAATGACCTTTAGTAACCATGGTCCGGCACTGATGGATCGCTGAGCAACTTCCAGGGTTGCCATGACTTACAAGAGTTTGTTTGTTCGACTGGGCGGATTCAGATCTCTGTGGATACGGTCAACGAGTGAAATGGCGATTTTTCGCCAGTCATCACTTTGTTTCGCGTATGGTGTCGCCCTGGCAGTGAATGCCGCCAACCTTCATCTTGACCAAGCGCCATCTTGCAAGATTTAATCGGCCTTGAAGGCGTCAGTTGATGCCGAGCGTGCTTGAATCCGGAAGCCATTGTTTGCATTCATCGGCACCTTGAAAAAGTGAGCAATTGTGAAGAGTCGGGGGTTCTTTGGTTGCGCAGCTTTTGAAGCTACCCCTCCGCGAGCGGTCTGGCGGTGGTCTCGGACGGCATCAACTCGGGCTTCATGCAGACAACCCTCGCCAGCAGTGTTCATCCAACAATCCACCTGGGGGCTCCGAATGGCCATCCGATGTGCGGTACGCAAGCTGCCCCTTGTACTCACAATTTTCAGCCTCACACTTTCGTCCGTTGCCGCGGTCACGGTGACTATCCTCCCCCGGCGCGCACCACTCACGCTGAAACAAAAGCAGCAATTCAAAGCTACCGTTTCCGGCACCACGAATACTGGTATCACGTGGCTGGTCGATGGCGTTGTCGGCGGAAGCTCGACGGTGGGTACCATCTCCACTTCGGGCTTATACACGCCACCCTCGACGCCTGGGACCCATACCGTCATCGCCCGGAGCAAAGCTAACACCAGCGTAAGCGCGGCAGCGAGCGTCTGGGTGACCAACTATCCCGGCATGCTGACCTACCATGGAGACGGGTTCCGCAGCGGCCTCAACGGACAGGAGCGGGCACTCGCGCGTTCGCGCGTGAACTCCACGACATTCAAAAGGCTCTTCACCCGCTCGGTGGACGGACAGATCTACGCGCAACCGCTGTACGTGGCTAATCTCCTCATCGGTACCTCATACCAGAATGTCGTTTATGCCGCGACCCAGCACGACAGTGTTTATGCATTCAACGCGGACGGCAAGACGACGTCGCCGATCTGGAAACGGAATTTTCTGGGGACCACCATCACCACCGTGCCGAGGGCGAGCAATAACCTGATCTCGCAGGAGATCGGGATCACCGGCACACCTGTTATCGACCCATCGAGCAAGACTCTATATGTGGTCGCGACGACGGTTGAGAGTGGAGTGCAGAAGCACAAGCTGCACGCGTTGAGCCTGACGACGGGAGCGGAGAAGTACGGCGGGCCAGTGACGATCTCCGGCAGCTATGGAGGCGTTGCTTTCGCAGCTTCACGGCAACTGCAACGGCCGGCGCTGCTGCTGGTGAATGCAGACGTAATCATCTGCTTTGGTTCGCATGGCGACTCGCTGCCGTACCAAGGCTGGGTGTTCGCTTACAGCGCTAGTGGAGGCACGTTGCACACCACGGGCGTGTTCAGCACCGCGCCCAGCAGCAATGGGGCTGCAGCCATCTGGAATAGCGGAGGCGGTCCCACGGCAGACACTAACGGCAACATCTTCGTCGTGACCGGAAATGGCGTTTTCGATCTCGATACGGCCGGACAGAGTGCCGGCGATTCATTCCTGAAGCTGACGCTATCGAACGGCGTCTTCCACATCCTGGATTTCTACACACCGAGCAACCAAGATGCCCTGAATACCCAGGACCAGGACCTCGGTTCCGGCGGGCCGATGATCGCGCCAACGCAGAGCGGCGCGGCTATTCCAAGCCTGATTCTATGCGGGGGCAAAGACGGCATCATCTACGTCGTGAATCGCTCCAATATGGGTCACTACAACGCAACAGCCGACCCCGCCGTGCAGAAGCTTACGATCGGCCGGCCAGAGCCGATCAACGGCAACTGGTTCACTCCTGCAAACTGGAACGGCTACGTCTATTTCGGCGGGACGGACGAATCGGTGATGGCGTTCAAGTTCACGAATGGGCTGCTACCGACTTCGCCATCCTCGCAAACCACGAAGGTGTTCGGATATCCCGGCGCGAGCGCAACGGTTTCGGCCAGCGGCACGTCGAATGGGATCGTGTGGGTGCTGGATAACTCGATGTTCGTTGGCGGCGCTCGAGGGGGAGCCGTAAACACAGCCGGCCCGGCCGTCCTGCATGCCTATCGCGCGGACGACCTCAGCGTCGAACTCTACAACAGCAGTCAGGCTGGTACGCGCGACACTGCGGGCACAGCAATCAAGTTCACGATTCCGACGGTCGCCAATGGACATGTGTATGTCGGCGGCGCGAAACAATTGACGGTGTATGGGATCACCCCGTGAATGGCACTGTAGTTTCAGGCCAACCGTATCACTCGCCAGAACTGCATGGACGGTCTTTAGTTGCACACAGCGGAAGAACGCAAACGAGCAGGCTGAGAATCACTGCGCTTGTACTTCCCGGGCGCATTTCCACCCTCTCGATTAGACACCAACCGTGCTCCCTTCGCACTCACTTGATGTAATCAGGCGTTAGCATTCATTGAGAAACTGAACAACCCGGTAGGAAAGAAAAGGCGCTCGCCGAAGCGAGCGCCTTACCCAACGCGGGGCTGGTTGACCCCTAACTTATTTGGCGGTAACCAAAGAGTGTGTGATTGCGTGGACGGACAGGGCAATGCGGTTCTGGACGCCGACTTTGCGCATCAGCTTGGCGACGTGGGCCTTCACTGTGCGTTCTTCAATTCCCAGAGCTGAGCCGATTTCTTTGTTGGAGCGACCGGCGACCAGCATCTCCAAAACTTCTTTTTCGCGATCGGTGAAGGAAACTCGCCCGTTGGGGAAGATGCGTCCAGGAGAAGAGCTTACGCGCTCAATGAACATGGACAGCACGCGGCGGGGCGCCCAGACTGATCCCTGATGCACGATTCGCAGCGCCTGCACAAACTCGCTTGCCGAGGCGGCTTCGTCAACATAACCTTTCGATCCTGAGGCAATTGCTTTTAATATCGTTTCTTCGTCCATGCCGGCGCCAGTTACGATAATGCGGAGGTCTGGTCGCGAGGCTTTCAAGCTGGCCATGACGTCGAACAGGTTCTGACCGTTGCGGTTGCCGAGCAGCACCAAATCTATGTCCTGCATAACGGAGATATCGGACAGGCTGGCCGACACCAGCTCGAAATCGGGCTCGGAATCAAACAGGGCGCGGAAACCGACGAAACGTAGCGGATCGCTTTCGACCACTGCAATGCGAATCTGAGGCTTTTTTGCGGTTGCCGCTTTCACAGCTGCTGCAGCTTTCATAGATATGCCTGTCCTTGGACGTAAGGATGTAGTTAGGATATCTGCATTGGGAGGGGATGCAAGGTTCCGTAACGTATTGCGAATTACGGGAGTAACATGGGCTTTCACCCCTGAACCATAGAGCACGCGGAGTTTCACAGAGGAAGACACAGAGGCGATGACCACTAGAAGGATCTTTTTGAGAGCAGTTTCGCTGGTACTACTGGCCGCCTTGGCTTCTGCGCAGGCCGCTTACCAACCGAAGTTTAAGGGCGATCCGGCACGGTCGGATTCGGAAGCAGCAGCTTTGGGATATCTGCGGACGTTCTTGCGGGCGCAGAAAATTTACAAGAAGAAGAATGGGCACTATGCAACAACGCTGATGGAGTTGTCGAAGACAGGATCGTTCACGCGGCGTATGGCGTCATCCACGGACCGCGGCGATTACACGGTGAAATTCCGCGCCCATAAAGAGAAAGACACGTTTGAGATCACGTTGGTTCCGAAGCAGCCGGACTCGACGCATCGGTCGTTCTTCTCGGATGACCAAGGGAAAATTCGAGTGGATGAGACTAAAGAGGCGGACGCGAGCTCGGAAGCGCTGAAAGCAGATTGAAGAAGACTTGGAAATTTTGTAATTGGGTAATTTGGTAATTTGAAACCTGACTGATTGCTAATTTCATTCCTCTCAGCTTGCCGAGCCTGACTTAACTTCTACGGCTTTCCCATTACGAAAGCTGATCTTCATTGGCTTGCCGCCGTTCGGATAGTCGAGGGTTCTGTCAGTTGCGTCGCTGCCGGTTTCGAGCAGGCCAATGCCAAGGGCGAAGTCGGCTTGCAGTTCATTCATTCCGGCCTTCACTTGATGTTGATCCACGGCTTGCCAGACATCAGCGGACCAGTGCTTGTAGAGCTGGTGCGGATCTTCGATGAACAACATGTCGTTCGCCCAGAATTTGAAGTCTCCATCTTTTTCAGTTCCGATCGGGGTCGCATAGGACCTGCCCTCTTGATCGAATACCGCCAACACTTGCCGCTCACCGGGATCCTTGGGAGAGGTGCCTGTCGCAACATCTTTAATTTCGAGTTTCTGGAGCGGGACCAGCTTGCCGGCTTCGTGCGCGAGATCGGCGTGGCGAGTTGTGCGGTCGTAAGGAAAGTAGCCGTAGGCATACCCCACCTTCACCCAAACCGGCTGCTTGGCGATTTCGGACTTCGCGGTTTTTAGATCGTAGGGATACATCCTTTTGGGAGTGACGTAGAAGTCTGGGTCGAGAGCGGGGGCCTGCTGCTTCGCGGGCGTTGCTGATTCCTCGTGCCGCTCGTAAAAAATCCAGGCAACGCGGGCGGCGGCGGCGATCATACCGATGATGAGGATGAGTTGGATTTTTTGTTTCATCAGTAGCCGTCAGGAAAATCAACTCTTAGCCTTTAGCTCCTTAGCTCGACCTTTTCGGTTCAAGCTAAAGGCTAACAGGTAAGAGCTAAAAGCTGAAAGTTCTACTTGATGGCTGAGGCTTGCGGTAAAATTTGAATCGAGGCCCCATGCCAGCTACCCAAGAGGAAGTTCTAATTGCGCTGAAAGATTGTTATGATCCGGAAATTCCGGTCAACATTGTTGATCTCGGGTTGATTTACGGGGTCAAGATTGATCCTGCGGAAAATGATCAGCAGGACGTGACCGTGGATATGACGCTTACTTCGCCGGGTTGTCCGGCGCATGTGACGATCGGAGAGCAGGTGAAGGGGAGGGTGCAGCAAATTGCCGGGGTGCGCACGGTGAACGTGAATGTGGTGTGGGATCCACCCTGGACGCCGGAACGGTTGAGTCCCGAGGCGCGCAAGCAGCTGGGAATTGAGTAAAACTCAGCTGCCCAGCAGGGCGTCGTACCAGTCGCGATTGCGGCGTTGGTTTGCCTCTGCGAGATGCTCACCTATCCGCGACGCAACTTCCAGCACCGTCAAGCTGCGATCCATGTAATATGGCATTTCCGCCCGGATGGCACGGAATTTTTCGGGATACTGTGACGCCAACGTGGTCAGGCTCACGCCCGCGAAAAGCAGTCCGCCTCCGCGCCTGCCCTTGACGAAGCAGATCGCGCTCAAAGCTGCCGATCCGGCGATCAGCGCCGCCTTCCAATTTTCCATCTCTTGCCGCTCGTATCTTCTTGCCATGATGTCTCGACTATACTGCCGAGTGCCTTCGGAGGGCTAGGATGCGAACTTTGAAAGATGCGGCCTGTTTTTTGACGATTTTTATTTGTTGCGGCGTCGGGTGGAGCGAATCGAAACCGCGAGCGCGCGATTTAGGGGTGCCATTCGATGGAACTCCGGGGGCGCTGAATGCCATCACGGATGTGAAAGGCGTGGAAGTTGGCCATACAACACTGATTTCTGGCGACGGTCCTTTGAAAGTTGGCCTTGGGCCGGTGCGCACCGGAGTTACGGCCATTCTGCCCCGCGGAAAAGATTCCAGAGATGCAGTGTTTGCAGGCTATTTCAGCTTAAACGGCAACGGTGAGATGACAGGCACGCACTGGGTGGACGATTCCGGCTAGGAGGGATATTTCTGGTCGCTGCCGGTGGTGGCCGAAACCTGGGATGGTGAGCTAAACGACATTAATGGGTTGCATGTGAAGGAAGAGGACGCAATTCACGCGCTCGACTCAGCATCAAGCGGTCCGGTTGCGGAAGGGAATGTTGGTGGCGGCACGGGGATGGTCTGCAATGAATTCAAAGGCGGCATTGGGACTTCGTCCCGCAAGCTGGACGCGAAATTCGGCGGCTACACGGTGGGCGTGCTCGTGCAGTGCAATTATGGCTGGCGCAATCAGCTGCGGATTGCCGGCGTTCCTGTAGGCCGAGAAATCACCGAGAACACGACGCGCAATGATGATATCGGATCAATCATCGTGGTTGTCGCGACAGATGCTCCGTTGCTTCCGATGCAGCTGAGGCGTGTGGCGAAACGTGTGCCGCTCGGGTTGGGAATGCTCGGCAGCTTCTCCGGCGATGGATCGGGAGACCTGTTCATAGCGTTCTCCACCGCGAATGCCGGCGCGGCAGATGCCAAAGGAGTGCGCCAGTTACAGATGCTTCCGAACGAGAGCATGAATCCTCTCTTTTTGGCTACGGTGCAAGCAACTGAAGAAGCCGTAGTAAATGCCATGGTGGCGGCGGAGACCATGACTGGCATCAACAATAACAAAGTGATTGGTTTGCCGCATGACAAGTTGCGGGAGGTGCTGAAGAAGTACAACCGGCTAGCCAAATAGTTGATGGTGAGACGAAGTTACCGATGTTACCCGCGTGGTGACATCAAACCTCCTGCAAGTGCGCTAGACTTACGCACTGGTTGATCGTCAGACTTCCCCCTGATGTCACCTGCGCCCGCAAGCAGAGGACAAAGTATTGAATATGCGGCCTAAACCAGCCCCGGCTCTCTCGGAAGCCGAGCAGCGCTTACGCGCCATCATTTCAAAAGCCCCCGTAGTGCTGTTTGCGGCGGACGCGAATGGCGTTGTCACGCTCTGCGAGGGCAAGGCGCTACAGAAATTGGGGAAGGTCCCAGGCCAACCCGTAGGACAATCTCTGTTCGACATGTACCGCAGCTATCCTGCTGTGATTGCGAATGTGCAACGAGCGTTGGCAGGAGAAGCGTTTTCGAGCCTAGATGAGCTCACAGGACTTGGGCTGTGCTTCGAAACTCATTGGGCGCCAATCCACGATGAATATGGGAAGCCCGCCGGCACAATCGCCGTCGCCGTAGATGTAAGCGAACCGAGCCGCGACGAACGCGCACGCGAAGAGGCCGAAACCCTTTATCGCAGCCTAGTCGAGCAGTTGTCAGCGGTGACTTACATCGCGGAACTTGGGGTAGAGGGCGAATGGCTGTTTGTCAGCCCGCAGATCGAGTCGCTACTGGGATACTCGGCCCAGGAATGGCGAGCGAATGCGGGCAATTGGATTGAGAACGTGCATCCGGATGACCGGCACATCGTACTCGCGGCTGAAGCTGCGACCGAGGCCGGGGACCCGTTTCGCGCGGAGTACCGCATGTTCCGGCGCGATGGGCAATTGATATGGATCAACGACAGTGGCTCGCTTGTGCCTGGACCCGATGGCCGCTCACTGCTTCATGGCGTTCTTCTCGACGTTACCGAGCAGAAGCAACTTCAAGTGCACCTCTCACATAGCCAAAGGATGGAAGCGGTGGGGCAGCTCGCTTCGGGTGTGGCTCACGATTTCAACAACCTGCTGACCATTATTAAGGGTTATAGCAGCCTGCTGATGGACCGCAACCTTAGCGATGAGGACGCACACGCCGCCAGGGAGATCCAACAGGCTGCTGAGCGGGCGGCCTCGCTCACGCACCAACTACTGGCGTTCAGCCGCAAGCAGACACTGCAGCCGCGCGTGCTTGATTTGAACAGAATTGTGCACGGACTGGAGATGATGTTGAGGCGGGTACTGACCGAGAACGTTGAACTCTGCATCCAAACGGCACCCGACTTGGGCGTGGTAAAGGCCGACCCAGTTCAGATGGAACAAGTTTTGATCAATCTGGTGGTCAATGCCCGAGACGCCATGCCAAAAGGGGGGAAGCTGACGATAGCAACCGCGCCGCGCGAAGTGCTGAGCGATTGCGGAGAAGGCGAATTGCTGATGCGCGCGGGAATGTATGCGACGCTGTCAGTCTCAGATACGGGCGTGGGAATGGACGCGGAGACGCGGTCGCGAATTTTCGAACCGTTTTTTACGACGAAAGAGGTGGGCAAGGGAACCGGACTCGGCCTTGCCACCGTATATGGCATCATCAAACAGAGTAATGGCCAGATCGAGGTCGAAAGCGAACCCGGGAAAGGCGCGAGTTTCCGTGTATCTCTGCCCAGGGTCGAACAGGAAGCAGTGGCACCACGGAAGGCAACGATGATGGAAACCCATAAGCGCGGAACCGGCACGATTCTGTTGGCGGAGGACGAGCCGCTGTTGCGGGAACTCGGGGAGACCATACTGACGCAGGCGGGATACAAAATTCTGACCGCACCGAATGCTGAAGAGCTCAAAAAGTTTGTCGCAGAGCACGATGGAAAAATTGATCTCCTGCTGACGGACGTGGTCATGCCGGGAATGAGCGGTCCGGAATTGGTGCGCCTGGTGCGCGCGCGCTGGCCGGAAGTGCGTGTGCTCTACATGTCCGGGTACGCGGATGATGAGATCGAAGACCTCGACCGAGATGCTGGTTTCCTGCAAAAGCCATTCACCCCCATGGAACTGACCGCGAAGATCGCCGAGATGATAGGAAGCTAGCTAGTACAGGTCTTAGGTTCTCGCTTCGAGCTTGCAAAGCAGGAGCCATGGCCAACCTGTCATATCGAGCGAAGCGGCGCGTCGGATTGTTGCACGCGCTGCGCGGTTAGGGTGTCGCACAACACTCATCCGAACTTATCCGAACGCCCGTAGCTCTGCTGTGCTAAATTCCATCCTGATGTCTGCCGAAACCCTCCCAAGGCCAGAGCCCCTTTACTGTCCAAAATGCGCCGTTGAAGTCTCCGACCCGCTGATCTGCGGCGACTGTGGCGCAGTGATATGCCGGAAATGCGGCACTCCGCTCGAAGCGGCGAATGAATTGGGCATGGGATAAGTTATCGCTTTAGACCGGAATCGCCGTCTTCCTCGGAGGATTTAAAAATGGCAATTTTCCAACCGTAGCCAACGCCTTCTGCCGCACGGCTTCGATCGTGACTTCCATCTGCAGCTTCGTTCCGGGTTTCGAGTGATCGGTTTTCACGCTGGCTAATGCAATCATCTTCTTCAGCACCGGAGACCAGGTGGTCGAAGTCGCCTTCCCAACTTGACGACTGCCAGAGTAAACCGGGACATGCACGCGCGACGCCTGGCTGGGGGCGGCAGGAGTCAGTCCTAAGTTTTCGTATAACGCCTCAATTTCATTCCAATCGAGTTCCAGACCGACAAGCTGGCGTTCGACGCCTTGTCGCTCATCTTTTGCGAGAGCCGACCGGCCGATGAAGTTTTCCTTTTGCAGGTGCACCATTTTTCCGAAACCGAGTTCATACGGAGAAAATTTCTGCGATGGAATCAGCGCCTTGCGCGAACTGGTGTAGTCCACGTCCAGCAGCAGTAGTCCGGCTTCAATGCGAGCAACATCCAAAGCAAGCATTCCCGTCGGATGCAGATCAAACTGCCGTCCAGCCGCGCTAACGGCGTCCCAGACTTTGACGGCATCTTTCCAATCCACCCAGATTTCGTAGCCCAAGTCACCGGTGTAGCCAGTGCGCGAGATGTCCACTGGAATACCGGCGATTTTGCCGCTGGTCATGCGGAAATATTTCAGATTCGTAATTTCCGCCTCGGCCACGGTCTTCAGCAGCTTTGCTGAAGTTGGGCCTTGCAACGCCAGGGCCGCGGTTTTCTCGGAGATGTCTTCGATCTGCACCTGCATATTCAGGCCGTTCTGATGGAACCAGCGCAGGTTGGGCTCGGCGGCGGTCCAGCGGTAGCGGTTCTCGTCGAGGCGAGTGATGGTGCCGTCGTCAATGACTTTGCCCTGTTCGTCGCACCAGCAGCAGTAGATGACCTGGCCTTTGGCCACTTTGTTGATATCGCGAGTGATGATGCGGTTCACGAGCTTCGTCGCGTCGCGCCCGGTGAGCAGGTATTTGTATAGCGGGGAGATGTCAATCAGCGCGGCCGCGTTGCGGATGGCGTTGTACTCGTGCTCGTGATGAACTTCGTAAACGCTGACGGTGTAGTATCCCGACCACTCGCGATAGTTGAGGCTTTGGCAGAGTGGAAAGGTGCGTTCGTGAAAAGCGGTGCCTACGGGCATGGGGTTCTCGCCTCAGTAATTTTCCGAACCTCGGATTATATCTAGTCTCAGCACATGCGGCAGCGAGCGTTGTCTCATTCCTGTGGCTAAACCCGAAGAATCGGCTTATGATCCACTGAACGGATTGCCACTTTGTTGCATGCACGGTGTGGCCCGGTGCCCCTTTTAACCAAGTTCCCTGGAATGGAGGCCCGATGTCATCGCCTACCGTAAGTCGCAGTTCTTTTGTGCCTTCACGCTTTCTCAAACGGCAACTTCTCACCATCGGAGCTGGGGCGGCGCTCGTCATTGGCGCGTTCGTTATTTGGCCCAGGCTAGCAACTTGGCTGCTAACGACGGATTTCCTGCCACATGCATTTTGCTATTTGAGGAATCCGGGGTTGGTGTGGACCCATGTAGTCGCGGATTCGCTCATTGGGATTGCGTATCTGGCGATCTCCGTCACGCTGGGGTACCTCGGATACAAGGGGCGACGGGATATTCCTTATCACTGGATGTTCCTGGCGTTTGGACTTTTCATTCTTGGTTGTGGCGGAACCCACTTCATGGAAGTGGTCACAGTCTGGATACCCGTTTATATCTTGTCGGCCGCCGTCAAACTCTTCACCGCGGCCGTTTCGCTCACCACTGCGGCCGTGCTTCCGTTCACTGTGCCGCATGTCTTCGACCTCATTCGCCAGGCGAAAACAACTGAACAAAGGACTACCGAACTGCGCGCTAGCGAGGAACGAAAGGATGCCCTGCTGCAGGAGGTCCATCACCGGGTCAAGAACAATCTGGCGGTGATCTGCAGTCTCTTCTATCTTCAGTCCACGCATACCCAGGACGAGGAAACCGTCCAGATTTTTCGTGATATGGAAAATCGTGTACATTCGATGGCGCTGGTGCACGAGAGCTTGTACGGCTCAGAGAATCTGGCGCGCATTGATTTCGCCGAATACGCGCAAAGCCTTGCGGAAGACATCCTCGCGTCACATGGGAGCCCAACTGTTCCGGTGAGTTTGAAGACTGAGCTGGAACCCGTAACTATGGGCGTTGATTTGGCAGTTCCGTGTGGCCTGATACTCAACGAACTGGTTTCGAATGCATTCAAGCATGGGTTCCCGCGGGGCATGGGGGGCGAGATTGAACTGAGTCGGCACGGCGGGCCGGAGGACAGATATACACTTTGCGTGCAGGACAACGGAGTCGGAATTCCGGCCGGTCTGGACGTACACACGAGTCAGTCGCTGGGACTGAAATTGGTGCGATTGTTGAGCCGCCAGATTAGCGGTTCTTTCGAACTAGTCAGATCGGACCCGGGAACCTCGGCACGTTTGCACTTCACGGTAAATCATCATGCACACTGATCCTAAGTCTGCTGAACCACGCGCGCTGATAGTAGAAGACGAGGCTTTGGTTGCCGAAGAACTCAGAGAGCGTCTGTCGCGCCTTGGCTTTTCTGTAATCGCCGCTGTGGATTCAGGCGAGGAAGGCGTCGCAATCGCCACCCGTGAACGCCCAGACCTGGTTTTGATGGACATACGGTTGAAAGGCGAGAAGGATGGCCTGCAAGCCGCCAAAGAAATCCGCGAGCAGATCGACGTGCCTATCGTGTATCTGACCGCCCATTCCGATCGGCTGACTGTGGATCGAGCTAAAAAGACTGACCATGACGGATTCATTCTGAAACCGTTTTTAAGACGCGAACTGCAAACCACGATTGAAGTAGCGATGCAGCGGCACGCGATTCGGGTGAAGCACGGTAAGCAATGAAGTCAGCGCGGCTTGTTGTGGCATTCATCGCGGAGGAGCGCCGCCCATTTCAGATTCGCTAAAGAGAAGTCCCTTCAGTACAATGGCATTCATGTCACGCCTTCTTCGATGGAGCGTTCTTCCTAGCGGTCTCTGATCCGCGTCTGCGCATAACTCCGTTCGCGAGTATTATTCCTTTCGAGCTCTGAGCAATGAGTCGTGAGCAGTGAGCAAGAAGAGCTTGCTCAACGCTCGCTGCTCATCGCTCTACATTAAATCGCAATGGCAAATACTTACGACGCAATCGTCATCGGCGGAGGGCACAACGGCCTCACCCATGCTGCGTATCTGGCGCGCGCGGGGAAGAAAGTGCTGGTGCTTGAGCGGCGTCATGTCCTGGGCGGAGCCGCGGTCACCGAAGAAGTTTTTCCCGGATTCAAGTTTTCCGTCTGCTCTTACGTCGTCTCGCTGCTGCGGCCGGAGATCATTCGCGACCTCGACCTGCCCCGCCACGGCCTGGAGATTCTTCCGCTCGATGGCACATTCACGCCCATGCCCAGCGGCGATTACCTGTGGCGGGTGAACGATCATGGCAAGACGCATCGCGAGATCGCCCGCCACTCGCGCCTTGACGCGGAGGCTTACGACGAGTTCGGCAAAGCCATGCAGCCGATGTGCCACTTTGTGAAGCCGATTCTGAACATGGTCCCGCCGGATCCGACCGGACTCAATCCTAAAGATCTATCGAAACTGCTGTTCATGGCACGGCGCTTTCAGAAGCTTTCGAGCGAAGACCGCTATAACCTGGTGCAGCTCATGACCATGAGCGCTGCGGATTTTCTCGACCAGTGGTTTGAAACCGACGTGCTCAAGGCGACGATGTCGGCGTCGGGAATTATCGGAACGTTCCTTGGTGTGCGGTCGCCGGGCACCGCTTACGTTTTGCTACACCACTACATGGGAGAGATCGACGGTGCATTCCGCGCCTGGGGATTCGCCCGCGGTGGCACTGGCGGAATTTCGAATTCAATCGCGGAGGCGGCGGTCGAAGCTGGAGTGGAAA